>Ga0187863_10000310_pt1 | contig 42325 bp, 38 predicted proteins | sample June2016WEW_11_1_FD_132975 | JGI IMG/M metagenome (GOLD analysis project Ga0187863, IMG submission 132975) | Peatland microbial communities from SPRUCE experiment site at the Marcell Experimental Forest, Minnesota, USA - June2016WEW_11_10 | ecosystem: Environmental > Terrestrial > Soil >...
CATGAAGACGCCGTGGCGCACGCACTCTTGCGTGCTGCGCCGAGACTCGTCTCGGCGTCGGGCGGACATCGACACGAGTGTCGATGCAGCACGCAAGAGTGCGTGCGCCACACGGCGTCTTCAACGGAGCGCTACCACGATTCTTGTGTCCCCCAACGCTCTGACGCTCCCTTCCGGTCGCGGCTCGGAAGCGCGTCTCCACAAGGGGTGACTTCATGAAACCGAGCTTCACAATCGGTATCGAAGAAGAGTACCAGACCATCGATCCCGAAACTCGCGATCTGCGGTCGCATATCGACATGGAGATCATCGCCAAGGGCAAGGCGATTCTGCACGAATCCGTAAAGCCGGAGATGCATCAGTCCGTGATCGAGGTCGGCACCGGCGTCTGCAACGATATCGAGCAAGCACGCGCGGAGTTGATCGGCCTGCGGCGCGATATGATAAAGCTCGCCAAAGCCGGTAAGCTGCGCCTGGCCGCCGGCGGCACACATCCATTCGCGGATTGGCGCAAACAGGAAATTTATCCCGACCAGCGCTATCTAGACATCGTGGAAGACATGAAGATCGTCGCCCGCGCCAATCTGATTTTCGGATTGCACGTGCACGTCGGCATCGAGGATCGCGAGACGGCCATCCACCTGATGAACGCGGCGCGTTACTTCCTGCCGCATATCCTGGCGCTATCCACCAATTCGCCCTTCTGGCTGGGCATGGACACCGGCCTGAAATCGTATCGCTGTAAAGTGTTCGACAAATTTCCGCGCACCAACATTCCGGACTATTTCCCAAGCTGGGGCGAGTATGAGACCTTCGTGAATCTGTTGGTGCAAACCAATTGCATCGACAATGCCAAAAAGATCTGGTGGGATATTCGGCCGCATCCGCATTTTCAGACGCTCGAGTTCCGCATCTGCGACATTCCGATGCGCGTGGAAGAGACACTAGCCATCGCCGCGCTCATCCAGGCCACTGTCGCGAAACTATACAAGCTGCACGCCGCCAATCAAGGCTTCCGCTTGTACCGCCGAGCGTTGATCATGGAGAACAAATGGCGCGCCGTGCGGTATGGCCTGGATGGAAAACTGATCGACTTCGGAAAAAAAATCGAAGTTCCGGTGCGCGACTTGATTTACGAGTATCTGCACTTCGTGGATGACGTGGTGGATGAGCTGCGATCGCGGCGAGAGATCAACTACATTCACAAGATCCTGGAAATGGGTTCGGGCGCGGATCGCCAACTCCGCGTGTTCAAAGAAACCGGCGATCTAACCAAGGTGGTGGATTACATGATTGCGGAGACTGAAACCGGTGTCGTCGAAAAAGACAAAGCCGACGCCAATATAGCCACATGAGCATAAATGGGAAATTAAGCGCGCTGTCATTCGATCCCGAGTTGACGCCGGGCGCGCGCAACGCGGTGACGGTTTGTCTCCGCATCCTGCCTACTGAAAAAGTTACGGTGATCACGGATGACGCCTGCCGTGAGATCGCCGCCAGCCTGGTCCGTGAGATAGAGCAAGTCGGCGCGCCGTATCACGCATTTGTTCTAGAAGAGATCACCGCGCGCCCCATGTCGGATATGCCGGCCGAAATTCTGGAGGACATGGAATCGAGCGAGGTCAGCATCTACGCGGTGCAGGCCCAGGCCAACGAACTGCGCACCCGCATGCAAATGACGGATGTGGTGAACCGGCGCAAAATGCGGCACGCCCATATGGTGAATATCGAGAAACGCATCATGCTGGAAGGCATGCGCGCCGATTACGAAAAAGTGGACGAGCTAAGCCGCAAGGTCTGGGAAATCGCAACCGCCGCCGAGACCGTGCGCGCCAGAACCGCCGCCGGCACCGACGTAACAGCCGGACTGAATAAGAACTACAAGTGGGTCAAAACCAGCGGCATCATCAGCGTAAACAAGTGGGGAAATCTGCCGGGCGGGGAAGTGTTCACCACGCCCGGCGAAGTGAACGGCACCTTCGTGATTGACGGCGTCGTGGGCGATTATCTGTGCGCGAAATACGGCGATCTCGGTGAGACGCCGCTCACTATCCGCGTGGAAGCGAGCCGCGTGGTGGAGGCGCATTCCGAGAACCGCGACCTGCAACAGGAATTCTGGCGCTACACGCATACCGACGAAAACAGCGATCGTGTCGGCGAGTTCGCCATTGGGACTAACATTGGACTGCGCGGCGTGATCGGCAATATTTTGCAGGATGAAAAACTTCCCGGCGTTCACATGGCCTTCGGCAACCCCTACGGTGCGCACACCGGCGCCGAATGGTGGTCCGGCACGCATATCGACGTGGTGGGCCGCGATTTCGACATCTGGGCTGACGATCGTCAGATTATGTCCGCCGGCAAGTTTCTGATCTAGCGGCTCCGGATGGTTCCTGAACAAAGACAGCGCTTCAACCAGTCCTTCACCCCGGTAAAATACTCCAGATTCCTCTCCGAGCTCACCCGACGTTGCGGCACGCCAATCGCATTCCGTAATTGCGAGACACCCTGCTTCTTCCCCGCCGCGCTGATCCACAAAATGGTCCGCTACGGTAAAGAACTTCTCGACCAGCTGATGTCCAGCCGGGAGTATATGGCGGCCTCATCCGCCTCCATCCCCGCCGAATACAGCGTTGCGAACGAAACGCCGCATCCGTTGTTCATTCAGGTTGATTTTGGGATCGACCAAAATCTGGAGCCGAAGCTGGTGGAAATCCAGGGATTCCCGTCGCTCTACGCCTATCAACCCATCGTCGCCGAAACCTATCGCGAGGTGTACGCGCTGGACCCGAGCCTCCGTCACTTTCTGACCAGCAGCGACTACTGGGGACTGCTGCGCAAAGCGATCGTGGGCGACTGCGATCCCGAAAACGTGATCCTGATGGAGATCGACCCCTACCATCAGAAAACCTTGCCGGATTTCCTGATGACCGAGAAATACTGCGGCGTGAAACCAGTCTCGCTAACAGATATCCGCAAGCGTGGCAATCGCCTGTTTCACGGCGACGTGCCGATTCACCGCATCTACAATCGCGTGATCGTGGATGAGCTGCAGCGCAAGCAAATCCAGCCGGCTTTCGATTTTCGAGATGAGCTGGACGTGGAATGGGCCGGCCATCCGAACTGGTATTTCCGCATCAGCAAATTCTCGCTTCCCTATCTGCGGCATCCCAGCGTTCCTAAAACATGGTTTTTGAACGAGCTGCCCGAAACGCCTCGGGATCTCGAGAACTACGTTCTGAAGCCGCTCTATTCGTTCGCCGGATTGGGTGTGGTGATCAGTCCCACGCCGGAACAACTCGCGGCCGTGGATCCAATGCTGTTCATCCTGCAGGAGAGGGTCGACTTTGCTCCAGTCATCGCCACGCCGCACGGCGGCACCAAAGCCGAAGTCCGCATCATGTATATTTGGCTGGACCAGCCGGAGGCAGTGATGACCATCGTCCGCATGGGCCGTGGAAAAATGATCGGCGTGGATCACAACCGCGACCTGGAATGGGTTGGCGCTTCAGCGGGCTTCGTTGCATAACGGATTGATGCTATCCTCAATCAGTGCTGTTGCCGGCCACCCGGCTCCAACCCCGGTCGTATAGCGCTTTTCGCTGCATCGGCGCCGACTGCGAAGATACCTGCTGCATCGGTTGGGGCGTCAATGTCGATCGACCAACCTACGAAGCCTACCAGCGCTGTGACGATCCGGAGCTAGGCCCATCTCTGCATGAGTTAGTTACCATCAATCCCGCGAACGGTAGCGACGACAACTACGCCAAGATCACCATCACGGGCACGGGCTGCCCATTTCTGTCGGAAGGTCTCTGCTCGATACAGAAGAAGCTGGGTGAAGAGTACTTGTCCAAAATGTGCGCGACATACCCGCGCGTGATGAGCATGGTGGATGACGTCCTGCATCGTTCGCTTCATCTGTCGTGCCCGGAGGCAGCCCGCCTGGTTTTGTTGAACGTAGATCCCATGCAGTTCGACCAGGCGCCCTACCAGCCGAACGGCTTGCGCCTTGGAAACCTCAGCGTGCTCAGCACCACCAGCGCGAAACATACGGACAAGCCGTACCAGTATTATCGGGAAGTTCGGAGCCTGGCGATTTGGATTTTGCAAAACCGCAGTTATCCGCTGTGGCAACGCATGGTGATTCTCGCCTCGCTGTGCGATCAGTTGAATGAAGCAGCCACGCCGATTCTCGAAATCCCGACTCTCTTAGACGGATATCGCGATGCCATGGATCGACGTCTCTTTAACGAATCCCTGTGCCAGCTCCACCCCCAGCCTGCGGCTCAATTGGAAACCGTCGTGGAATTAATCGTAAGCCGCATCAGCTCCGATTTCATCAGCCTACGTTTCCGCGAATGCTACCAGGATTTCATGCAAGGCTTGGAATGGACGCCAGAATCCAGTATGGATGACATCGGACGGCGCTACACGAGTGCCTATTGGCAATACTACGCGCCCTTCATGAGCCAGCATGAATACATGCTGGAACATTATCTGGTGAACTACGCGCATGGCAAGCTTTTTCCGTTCGGTCCGCAAGAGACCACCCAGAATCTGAGCGCCGAGAAGGTGGGTAATACCATCGGGAAACAATACATGTTACTGGCAACGAATTACGCCATCATAAAAACGGTTCTAATCGGCGTGGCGGGTTTTTCGAAAACGGAATTCGGCACTGCTCACGTAGTCAAAGTAGTTCAATCCTGCGCCAAAACCTTCGAGCACAGCGTGGCCTTCCCCGCGCGTGCGCTTGAGATCCTGTCGGAACACGGCATGCAAAGCTCGGTCAGCATGGCGATGCTGTTACAGAATTAGGCCGCCGTCCCCTGCTGCTCGTCGCACCACGGCTCAACGATCTCATCATCGAGCGCGTCAAACTCGGCCTCGATCTCTCGGACTGCAGGGTCCGAGTTCACAACGTCGCATGCTTCAAGCGTTCCGTGATCGAGCGGTCACCGGCAGCGATTCTCTTGGGTGGAACAATTTTACGCATTGCGTTCACGACGACAGCCAGCAACCAGCCACCAGCGGCTTTCACCAGCCCCCGAACTACTCGCTTTCCCCCGTCACCTTCAATACCGCCAGGAACGCCTCCTGCGGAATCTCTACCCGGCCCACCCGCTTCATGCGCTTCTTGCCTTCTTTCTGTTTCTCGAGCAATTTGCGCTTGCGGCTGATGTCGCCGCCGTAGCACTTGGCCAGCACGTTCTTGCGCATGGCCGGGATGGTCTCGCGCGACACCACTTTGTTCCCAATAGCCGCCTGCAGCGCCACTTCGAACATTTGCCGCGGGATGAGTTTGCGCAGCCGCTCGATCAGCATCTTGCCGCGCTCGTACGCGAAATCTTTGTGGACGATAATGGTCAGCGCATCCACCGGCTCGCCCGCCACCAGTACATCGAGTTTCACCATCGGCGAAACGCGATACCCGGAAAAATGATAGTCGAGCGACGCGTAGCCGCGCGATGCGGATTTCAAACGATCGTAAAAATCCAGCACAATCTCATTCAGCGGCAGCTCATACAGCAGCATCACGCGGCCGGTGCCGATATGTTCGAATTTCTTTTGGTTCCCGCGCTTTTCTTCCAGCAGCTTCAGGATTTCGCCCACGTACTCCTCGCGCGTGATCACCGTTGCATCGATGATCGGCTCCTCAATCTGCTTGATCTCGGTCGGATTCGGAAACTTGGTGGGGCTCTCTACCTCTATTACGTCCCCGTCTGACTTGGTGATCCGGTAGCGCACGCCGGGCGCGGTAGTGATTAGATTGATTTCGAACTCGCGCTCCAGCCGCTCTTGGACAATCTCCAGGTGCAGCAATCCTAGAAAGCCGCACCGAAAACCAAAGCCCAAGGCCACCGAGTTCTCCGGCTCGAAACTGAACGCGCTGTCGTTCAACCGCAGCTTTTCCAGCGCCTCGCGCAGCCGGCCGTGCTCGTGCGATTCCACGGGATACAGGCCGGCGAATACCATGGCCTTCACTTCCTGGAAGCCCGGCAGCGGCTCCGAGGCAGGGTTCGCGGCATCCATAATTGTGTCGCCGATCTTCGCGTCGGAAACGGTCTTGATGTTGGCGAACAAAAATCCAACTTCGCCGGCCGACAATTCGTCGCACGGGATCGGCTTCGGCGATTGATACCCCAGCCCTTCCACTTCATGCAGGGTATCGTTCGACCACAGCTTGATCTTTTGCCCCTTGCGCAACCTTCCGTCCAATACGCGCGTCAGGATGATCACACCGCGGTAAGGATCGAACCAGGAATCGAAAATCAGCGCCCGCAACGGCGCGTCGGGCGAACCCGTTGGCGCGGGAACCAGATGCACAATCGCTTCCAAAACATCCTTGATTCCCGTCCCCTGCTTAGCGCTCACCAGAATCGCATCCTTGGCCGGAAGCCCGATCACCTGCTCAATCTGTTCCCGAATCCGCTCCGGCTCAGCCGATGGCAGATCGATTTTATTGATCACCGGAATAATTTCGAGATTGTGCTGCAACGCCAAATAGGTATTGGCCAGCGTCTGCGCCTCCACGCCTTGCGACGCATCCACCACCAGCAGCGCCCCTTCGCAAGCCTGCAAACTGCGCGAAACCTCGTAGGTGAAATCCACGTGGCCAGGAGTATCGATCAAGTTGAGCTGATACATCTGGCCATCGCTTGCCAGATAATTCAACCGGACCGCATGCGCTTTAATGGTGATGCCGCGCTCGCGTTCCAGGTCCATCGTATCCAGCACTTGCTCCATCATTTCGCGCTGCGCCAGCGCGCCCGTTACCTCAAGCAGACGGTCCGCCAGCGTCGATTTGCCGTGATCGATGTGCGCGATGATAGAGAAGTTGCGGATGAACGCGGGATCCATTGAGGTAGAATGAGGACCTGAAACCAAATTATCCCATATGTCCCCAGTGACGGAAGGAAATCTCGATGCGAGCGGCCTCAAAATCGTCATTGTGGTCGCCCGTTTCAACAGCTTCATCACGGATCGGCTGCTCGCCGGCGCACTCGACGCACTGAAGCGCTCCGGCGCGGCCCCAGACGCCATCGAGATCGTGAAAGTTCCCGGCGCTTGGGAGCTGCCTCTCACGGCTAAGACCCTGGCCGCGACGAATCGCTATGCGGCAATCGTGGCGCTCGGCGCCGTGATCCGAGGCGACACCCCGCATTTCGATCACGTGGCCAACCAGGCTTCGAGCGGCTTGGCAGCCGTCGCGCTCGAGACCGGGGTTCCAGTGGCCTTTGGAGTTCTAACAACGAATACCGTGGAGCAGGCTATCGACCGCGCAGGTGGAAAAAGCGGCAACAAAGGCTACGACGCGGCCATCACCGCCATCGAGATGGCCGATCTTCTTCGACGTCTGAGAAAATAGCACTTACGCGACATGGCCGCACGTCATCGATCCCGCCAGCGAGCGTTACAGGTTCTCTATCAATGGGACATGACCAAGCAGCCCGTGGAGCAAGCCATCGCCTCATTTTATGAGACGTTATATTCGGACGAGAACGAGAGCGAAGTCCCCAGCGACACTGAGGATGACAAACCCGGCCGCGACGAATTCATGGAGCAGCTCGCCAAAGGCACCTCCGAAATGGCGCCCGACATCGATCACCGGATAACATTGAAATCGGAAAACTGGAGGCTCGAGCGTATGCCTACCGTGGATCGCAATATATTGCGCCTGGCCATCTACGAGATGAGCCGCGAAGAAACGCCCGCCGCGGTGGTGATCGACGAAGCGCTCGAGCTGGCGCGCCAGTTTTCAGGCGAAGAGTCGGTGTCTTTTATCAATGGAATTCTCGACGCGGTTCGCAAGGGCTGATTCATGAGAAACGAGAAACGATGAACGTTCTAATGGTCGCATCCGAAGCCACGCCCTTCGTGAAAACCGGCGGATTGGCCGACGTCATTGGCGGACTGCCGGCGGCACTGGCAGCGCGGGGTGAAAAAGTTGCTGTGGTTATTCCCGATTACCGCGAGAACGTCTATCCGAATCCGCCCGCCATCGCTTATCGCAACCTGTGGATACCCATCGGTCCTGGATTCATGACGGATCTGTATCAAACCACCGAGCGCGGCGTCACCTTCTACTTTGTCCACTGCCCGGCGTTGTACGATCGCGCCGGCCTCTATACTTCCGGAGGCATCGATCATCCCGATAACCACCTGCGCTTCGCCGTCCTCTGCATGGCCGCGCTGGACGTCGCGCGCTATCTGTTCACTCCAGATGTCATCCATGCGCACGATTGGCAGGCCGCGCTGGCGCCGATTTATCTCCGCTCGCATTTTTCGAGCGATCCCACGTTCATCGGGGTCAAGACCCTCTCGACGATTCACAATCTCGGATACCAGGGCCTGTTCCCCCCGGCAGCACTTTCCGAAATCGGTCTGGACCCCGGGATCTTCAACCCGGAACAACTGGAATTTTTCGGCAAGCTCAATCTCCTGAAAGGCGGCATCGCCTTCAGCAACGCTGTCAGCACCGTCAGCAAAGGTTATGCGCGCGAAATCCAAACTCCGGAATTCGGCTTCGGCCTGGACGGGTTCCTGCGCCGGCACGCGCCCATCTACGGCATTGTGAACGGCGTGGACTACGAAGAATGGAACCCGGAGCACGATCCTCACATCCCGCGCAAATATTCTGTCAACGACCTGTCCGGGAAGCGCGAATGCAAGAAAGCTCTTCTGAAGGAATTCGGATTCCCAGCCGACCTGAATCGTCCCGTGATCGGAATTGTCTCGCGCTTTGCTTCTCAAAAGGGTTTCGATCTGATTGCGCAGATAGCGTCCGATCTGATAAAGGAAGACATGAGCGTGGCTGTCCTCGGTTCGGGCGACGCGGTGTACGAAACCATGTTCCGTAACATTGCTAGCGCGAATCCAGGCAAAGTGGGCGTGCGCCTGGGTTTTGATAACGCGTTAGGGCATCGCATCGAGGCCGGAGCCGACATGTTCCTGATGCCCAGCAAGTACGAACCGTGCGGGCTCAGCCAGATCTACAGCCTGCGCTATGGCACCGTCCCCATAGTTCGCGCCACGGGCGGCCTGGATGATACCATTGATGAGGAGACAGGATTCAAGTTTGGGGATTATTCCGGGACCGCGTTGCTTGAGGCTATTCGCTTAGCCATAAAGGTTTATCCGCATAAGGACGATTGGACGGCTATGATGCGGCGCGGCATGCGGAAGGAGTTCTCCTGGAGCACCGCCGCCATCGAGTATATCGAGCTCTATCATCGGCTTTTGGCAGGCTGAATCCTTTTCGCTGGTTTAACATCTATTGTAGGAGAGAGATAACAAAGATATGTCTGGTGTCAATACCCTAACATTCACTGATGCGACCTGGGATGCCGAAGTGTTGAATTCGGAAGTTCCAGTGCTGGTAGACTTTTGGGCCGAATGGTGTGGCCCCTGCCGCATGATGTCGCCTACGGTAGACGCCGTTGCGGACGCCTACCTCGGCCGTGCGAAAGTCGGAAAGCTGAACGTCGACGACAACGGCGCGACGGGCATGCGCTACAACGTTCGCGGCATTCCCACGTTGCTGCTGTTTAAAGGTGGCAAGGTGGTAGAGCAGAAGGTGGGCGCGGTAGGCAAAGCCGATGTGCAGAAGATGCTCGACGGGCATGTCGGAGCAGAGGTGGTCCCGATCTCAGGGAAACCCGCCGCGGCCGAAGTGAAGGCCGAGCCAGCCACCGCTGATCTAAAGCAAGTAACCCGCTAGTAGCCCCGCGCCTCAGCAAGGGGACTACAATCCAGGCGTGGTGATGGCCCCTTCCGCCGCCGACCCTACTAAAGCAACATACTTCGCGAAAACGCCTGACCGGTAACGCGGTTCAGGCGTTTTCCATTTCGCGAGGCGCGCTTCAATCGTCTCGCGAGGAACTTCCAGATCGATGACCCGCTTGGCAATATCCAGCCGAATTGTGTCGCCTTCCTCTACTGCCGCGATCGGCCCGCCCACTGCGGCCTCTGGCGCCACGTGGCCCACGCAGAATCCGCGCGTAGCCCCGCTGAACCTTCCATCCGTGATGAGCGCTACATTCTCGGATAAACCCGCGCCCACAATGGCGCTGGTAACGCCCAGCATCTCTCGCATTCCCGGACCACCGCGCGGACCCTCATAGCGAATCACGAGAATGTCGCCGGATCGAATCCGCCCCTCCATTACCGCGGCCATGGCGGCTTCCTCGGAATCGAAAACTCGCGCCGGCCCGCGCTGCTCCGTCCGCTCGATGCCCGTCACTTTTATCACCGAGCCCTCCGGCGCAAGCGATCCGCGCAGGATCACCAGCCCGCCGCTCTTCTTGATCGGATTACTCAACGCATGGATCACTTCCTGCCCAGGCGTTTCCTTGGCGTCGCGCGCTTCTTCGGCGAAAGTCCGCCCAGTAACGGTCATGGCAGAACCATCCACATAGCCGCCTTCCAGAAGCCGTTGCGCGATCACCGGAATCCCGCCTGCTTTGTCCACATCCACGGCCACGAATTTGCCGGCCGGCTTCAGATCCACCAGCAGCGGCGTGCGCTCACTGATAGTCTGAAAATCATCGATGTTGAGCGGAATGCCTGCCTCCCGCGCAATGGCCAGCAGATGCAGCACCGCATTGGTAGACCCTCCGGTAGCCGCTACCGACGCAATCGCGTTCTCGATCGCCTTGCGCGTCACGATGTCGCGCGGACGCAGGTTGCGCTTCACGACATTGAGAATCAGCTCACCGCAGCGCTCCGCGACATCGCGCTTGCGCGGATCAACCTGCGGGACCGAAGCCGTGCCCATGGGCGAAAGCCCAATCAGCTCCATCACCGTAGCCATGGTGTTCGCCGTGAATTGTCCGCCACATGCGCCCGCGCCCGGACACGCGCTGTTCTCGATGGCCAGCAGTTCATCATCGGAAATTTTCCCAGCCGCGTTCGCGCCCACCGCCTCGTAAACATCTTGAATGGTCAGGTCGCGGCCTTTATAGTGGCCGGGCAGAATCGAACCCCCGTAGAGAACCAGGCTCGGGATATTCAGCCGAAGCAGCGCCATAGCCGCGCCCGGGATGGTCTTGTCGCAGGCCACTAGCGCGACAACGCCATCGAACATGTGGCCGCGTGCCACCAGTTCAATGGAATCGGCGATCACTTCCCGGCTAATCAACGACGTCTTCATCCCTTCGGTGCCCATCGTGATTCCGTCCGAGATTGCGATGGTGTTGTACTCCATGGGAGTCCCGCCGGCCTTGCGGATTCCCTCCGCCACTTTCACGGCCAATTCGCGCAGCAGAAAGTTGCACGGCATAGTGCCGATCCAGGTGTTCGCGATGCCTATGATGGGCTTCTTGAGATCTTCATCGGTGAAGCCGATGGCCTTGTAGAAGGAACGGGCCGGCGCGCGATCTTTGCCCTGCGTGATGGTATAGCTGTTGAGTTTCATCGGAAACTTTAGTGTAGCGTTAGCCGGCTACAAAATATTCACCGCCCGCGCCGCAATCAGCGCCAGCGTCATCAGCGATATCGACGCTTGCACCATCATCATCAGCTTCGCCCAACGCGACAAAACCGGAACATCCGTGGGCGAAAACGCCGTGCTGGTATTGAACGCCAGGAATAGATAATCCACAAATCCAGGCCGCCAATCGCGATCCTGCTCTCCCTGCAACGTCATTTGCGGAAACAGGAAAGCCCCGTCATTGTGATCTGCGTGGAGGTCGCGCTGGTTGGGCCCGCCGGCGTCCAGCCGCCAATACCAGGATGCGAACACCAGCACGTTGGCCGTCCACAAAGCCGCTGCGGACAACAGCAAAGTTTTGGGAGGGTCGGTATGCGCAGGCAATCGGGCTATCAGCATCCCGAGCGACCAGACCATCGACGCCGTCACGGTCGCCAAAACGAGATGCCCCAGCACCTGATTCATCCGACGACGCCCGGTCCGGTAAGTAATTACTGTTGGAATCAGCAGCACCGAGACCACAGCCAACAGCAGCCACCAAGGCCCAAAGCTGAGCGGCTCCGGCAAGGCGGCATTTAGCCCGCCCACTGCCAGAATCGCCAAAACTGCCGGCCACCTAGGCTCAGTGCCAGTACGCGCCGGCGCGCGGGCATCTAAGAAGTCTTTCTTTTTCTCCGGCATGTGGACTATACTGAATGTAGCAGGTCACCTCCCCCATGAAGGTAGTGGTACGTAGTAGATCGTTGTTGTTTACGGTGCTATCTATTGTCCTGCATGTGCCAATCAGCAGGGCGAAGCGCAAGATGGATGTGGTCATAAGAAAGCCGGTAGCCCGCGTGGAAACCGCTCAGGAATCCAAGCATTGGAACCGCGTCGCCTTATAACCTTAAAGAATGCATGTTGCTTGCATTCACGCCCATCCTGACGATGCTGAAATTCTAGCTGGAGGTACGCTCGCTATTCTGGCGGCGTCCGGCAACCAAGTAACCATCATTAGCATGACGGCCGGCGATTGCGGATCCGGCTCACTCAACGGCAAGGAAATTTCCGTCATCCGCCAGCGAGAAGCAGCTGCTTCCGCCAAGCTGATCGGCGCCGATTATCAATGCGCGAAGTTTCGCGACCTGGCCATCTTCAACAACGACGAATCCCGGCGGCGCGTCACTGAGTTGATTCGTAAGACGCGGCCGGATGTTATCCTCACCGCCTCGCCCATCGACTATCATTGCGATCACGAAGCCACCAGCGTCCTGGTGCGCGACGCGTGCTTCGCGGCGTCCGTGCCCAACTACGCGACCAATGCAAAAGATCCGGCCCCGCCGCTGCACTCTATCCGGCATCTCTATTTCGTGGATTCCATCGGCGGCATCGATCGCATGGGCGAAACCATCCAGCCCGATTTCGTGGTGAACGTCAAGACCACTTTCAAAACCAAGCGCCAGATGTTATCCGCGCACGAGAGCCAGCGCGAGTGGCTGAAGCGCCAGCACGGGATTGACGATCCCCTGCAAGTAATGGAACGCTGGACGCGCGCGCGCGGCAAACTAGTCGGCATCGATTTCGGCGAAGGTTTTCGCCGCTACAACGGTCATCCGTTTCCGGATACGCCGTTGTTGGAGGATTTGTTGGGAAGTAAGGTGCTGGGGCTGGGGGCTCGGGGCTAGGGACTGCCGCGATGCGATACGTTACTCCACAAGTCCCCAGTCCCGAGTCCCTAGTCCCCCGCCGTGGCCATCACAATCTTCCACAAAAGTTCGGTCCCCCTAGCCAGGTTCGAGGGCGAAATCCTCTCATCATTCCCATGCGCGCGGCTTTCGCCGCCTTCGCGCACGAAGATCGGAACCCCGTAGACGGCCATCCCTTTCTGGCGCAGATACGATCCGTCGGTGGCGCCGCGCGACATATAGGGAACCACTAGCGCGCCCGGATCCTCTTCGCGGAAGATCTTCTCCATGGCCAGGAACAACTCCGTGGTCAGCGAACTTGGTTCTGTGGCGGGCATCTCCTGGCCCGGCTCTGGTGAAATGGTCACCGCCGGGTCGTTGATGATGTTGCGAAATCTTGTCTCGATCTCCTGCCGCGTTTCGGTAGGCAGCCTGCGCACATCCACCTCGGCGGTAGCCCGGTTCGGGATGACATTAACTTTGAAGCCTGCGCTGAGCATGGTGGGCGTAACGGACGTCCGCAGCATGGAATTCAGCTCGGGATCCGTAGCTTCAATCTTATTCGCCGCCGATACTGCTGTTGATTCCTGTTCCAGCCTCCCCAGCAGTGGCGCGAGCCAGGCGTAATCGGGAAGCTTCGAAATATCGGAAAAATAGCGGCGCGTAGTGGTATTCAGCTGCACCGGCTGTGCGGCGGCCGCCAGCGCCACAACAGCGCGCGCCACGTGTACCACCGGATTGTCGGGACGCGGCAGCGATCCATGACCGGCCGTCCCTTTTGCCGTAAGAACCACCCGCGTTGGAACTTTCTCCGAGGTCTGGATCTGGAAGATGCGCGTGCCGGAGCGGACATCCAGCGATGCGCCACCTTCGTTCAGCGCGAACCCGGCATCGATCTTTGGATACGCGTTGTGCACCATCCAATTGATGCCTGTCGACCCGGCCTCTTCGTCCGATTCGGATAGCAGAATGACATCGCGCTTCAATTTCACGCCACGCCGCTTCAGCTCCACCATCACAGCCAGCTCAGCCGCGAGCAGCGATTTGTCGTCCTGCGCGCCGCGGCCGTAAATGTAGCCGTCGCGTAGCTCGGCCGAGAACGGATCGACGGTCCATTGCGAGCGGTCTGCCGGGACCACGTCGCTATGGGCAATCAGCAGCAGCGGACGCAAAGTCCCCGAGTGAACCGAGGCGGGAATGCGAGCCACGAAGTTGAGACGCGCCGGTTTGTCGCCCAAAAGCTCCGCGCTGATTCCACTGTTTACCGCTACGCGCTTCAGATACTCAGCCACGCGAGTTTCATTGCCGGGCGGATTGGTAGTGTCTATGCGAATCAGATCCACCAGATAATGCTGGGCCCGGGCACCCAGGCCGGCGGGTTCTTGCGTGGAATTTTGGGCAAGCGCGACGGTCGTGACCAGACAGAAAAGTATGCATTGCCGCATCGGCACAATCTTATCAGGTACCGGTACGGCCAGCGGATACATTTTGCGCTCTGGTCATTGTGCCGGAGCCTGCTTTCAAGGTAGAAGGGTATGCGGTGAATCTCCAATATGATCCACTCACCGAGTTGCCGAATCGTTTATGTTTCCTCCAACTCCTCGATATCGCCCTGGATGCCGTGCCTGCGAAGCTGGCGCTGCTCTTCATCGATCTTGATCGATTCCAGCAGATCAACGGCGCGCTCGGTTATGCGGCCGGCGATAATCTGCTCCAAGCGGTGAGTCTGCGATTACGAAGCCTGATGGGCGATGGCGGGCTAGCCGGGCGCGTGGGTGGCGATGAATTCGCGGTCGCGACCAGTAGGAGCCCTCAACAGTTTCTGGACGCCCTGCGCGCACCGTATCAAATTTCCGAGCACGAGCTCTTCGTTACAGCCAGCATCGGCGTCGCAATATTTCCGAAAGATGGCTTGAGTGCGATGGAATTGCTCCGCAATGCCGACCTGACTATGTGCCGCGCCAAGTCCAGCGGCCGGGATGCGATCGAGATTTCTACACAGGAAGATCCGGCGCCGGTATTGGAACGGCTGCGTTTGGAGAATGCGCTACGCCGCGCGCTCGAAAACGACGAATTCCAACTGGTGTACCAACCGGTAGTCAACATAAACGGACGCGTGGACAGCCTCGAAGCTCTGTTGACGTGGCGGCATCCGGTTCTCGGAGCCATTTCTGCCCGGCGGTTCATTCCCATCGCCGAAGAAACCGGTCTTATAATTCCGATTGGAGCCTGGGTGATGGAGCAGGCGTGCATTCAGGGTGCGCGCTGGCGTAAGGCTGGTTACCGGAACGCGTGCATCTCTGTGAATGTGTCGGCGCGCCAATTCGAAAGCCGCGATTTTGTGGCGCATGTAGCGCAAGCACTGCAGCTCAGTGCGTTCCCGCCGGAATGTCTGGAGCTCGAGCTGACCGAAAGCTACCTGATGCGGAATCTTCCCGAATCCGTGAGCCGTATGCGCGAGATCCGCGAGCTAGGCGTCAGCATTTCCATCGATGATTTCGGGACCGGCTATTCGTCCCTGAGTAACTTGAGCAAACTGCCGGTGGATTCACTTAAGATCGACGAATCCTTTCTGCGGCGGCTCATGGAACCGCAGGGATCGCTCCCCGTTGTCCAAAGCATCGTGCGCTTGGCCCACGGCATGAATCTGGCGGTGATTGCGGAGGGAGTGGAGACCGAGCCGGAGCTCGACCTGGTGCGAGTGCTCGGCTGCGACAAAGTCCAGGGATACGTGTACGGGCCAGCGGTTGGTCCCGACGCCGTCGAAGAATTGCTCGCTACCGGAATCTCGCCACTCTCCCTTTCGGACCCACCGCCCAACCGACGCCATCCGGTGTGAAACTGACCGCGTTGAACGCGCCGGCATCGAACGGCTCCCAAGTATTGCCATTGTCGTTCGAAATATCCGATCCCGACGGCCCGCTAGCGATCCACACGCCGCGTCCCGCTAAGAAAGCCACTGCCGAACGATAGCCGCTGGGATGCTGCCCGGAAGGTTCTGTCCAAGTCTGTCCACCGTCAGAAGTTACCGCGACGTTGTGCGACGCATCGGCTGGCTTCGTGTAATCACCGCCGACGGCCACGCCGTGCTTTGGATCTGAGAATGCCATCGAAAAAATACCGGCGCTCGCTGCATCATTACGAATCGGCGTGGGCGCGACAGTCCATGTCCGTCCGCCATCGCTTGAATGAAACACACGCGCGGCACCCGGTCCGCCGCTGGCGAACCAAACCTCGTGATCGCCCATCACAGTGAGGCAGCTATTGCTCGCCGCAAACCCACCCTCGTTCGGAAGCGCTTTGGGCGTCTGCTGCCGGACCCAATGCTCGCCGCCGTCTTCGGTAATTAGAATGACGAATCGTCCATCCACTGGATCTCCCAGGACAATGCCATGCTTCGGATTCCAAAATGCCAATGCATCGAAGAACCCCTTCGGATCGGGATTCGTAAGTTCCAAAGTCCAACGCGATCCGCCATCTGTGGTTTTGTAGATGCGCGACTTGTCGCCCTCGCCGCTGCTAAGCAAATAGGCAGTCCGCTGATCCACTGCATGTACGCCGCGAAAATCAAGCTGCTCCGCGCCCGGAACTAGGGCTGCTCGCCAATTTGCTCCACCATCCGTCGTTTCGAGATACGTGCCGCCGGTCCCGCTGGCCCAGACAATCTTCGCATCTACGACGCTCACGCCTCTGAGCGAAGCGTTCGTCCCGCTCGGCTGAATTGTCCAGGTCTGCGCCTGCGCGATGCTTACAAGAATGAGTGGTACTAGAATTCTCACAGTTTGAGTGTAATTAAAATTCGCACATCCCGACAGTTTTCTCTTGAATATTTTTGCGAAGTTGCCTTATTATAAAAACCGGGCGTTTGAGCCCACGTCACATCAAAAATGACATTACACAACTTTAGATAAGTTGCCGGTAATGCGCCCTTCGCGCATGTTGCCGGCCCCGGTGCAAAACCCGGTTAGAAAAGGCTGGAGAACATGCGATCAGACATGCACAAAGTTATTGTGGAGCGTCCACGAATACTGCGCTCCAAATGGAAAAACCGAAAAACCGCGCTGCGTTTGAGCGAGAGTCAGCGCGCGCAAGCTATTTCAGATGCGGAAGATCACGACGGCGGCCGCTCGCGCGCTTCCTCGGCGCGCCATGGCAAGTATTTGAATGAGAATCTGGCACCCTTGAAGCGCTACCTGAATAGCCAGGTGGGAAGGCCCTGGGACAAAGTTTATAGCGAAATCTGCCGGACCATTGACACCCGGTCCGCCATCGGACTGCACGTTCTGCAGCACGTAGAACACTTCATCGCCGTCGATACGTTCATCGAGAACGGCAAAGTTTGTGAATACAAGTGGCGTTGCGCGATGGAAGTTCAAGGATTGTACGTGCATCCGGTGACAGGAATCATTCGGCTGACGAAGCGCCGCCAATCGCAATCGGAGCGCGCGAAGCTGACCCTGGTGGCCGTCAGTGAGACGTTGGAATTCGAAAAGATCGACGGCCTTTGGTTTCAGATGGAATACCGTCCATGCGATCCAGATGAGTCAGGGGTGGGGAGAATACTGGTTCGGAAAAGGCAATGCGACAGAAAAACGATCCGCGAGATCGAACAAGGCAAGTTAGAAGTGAGTAACTAAAATGCAAAAACATAATCACGAAATTGTACTTTGTCCGGCTCAGGGTCAGGCGCGCTCAGTGCTTGCGCACGGCCTGGAAGTTGGATCCATCTGCGTTCTCTCCGGCGAAACGGGAAGCGGGAAGAGCGTGGTGCTGCGCCATCTCCATCGGGAGATCGGAGGCGCATTGCTCAACATAGCGGATCTGCTGGATGTCAGCTCCAAGCGGCATCCGCTGTTGCTCGAAGAGGCTCTCTTCGACGTAGTCCTTGCGGCATTGAAGCAGCATGCGACGGTGATCGCGGATGATTTTCATCTGCTCTTCGATGCCTTCTGCTGCAATCACTCTATCCGCGAACCGGCTGGATGGAGGCGCCGGCTCTGGCCTTATGCGCGTACGCCATCGAGGCTGGGAAGAAGCTGATTCTTTCCTCCGCGAGTAGCCTGCCGAACGCCGCGCTATATTGGAGCGCCACTTGAACGGCCTGAAGCAGTTGTTTCCCGGCTTGGACCATGAAGCACTGGTCGAAGCGATGGAAGGTTTTAGCGGCGCCGATCTGAAGCGCGTAGTGGAGGATGCCAAGGGATTGTATGCCTACGCGTGCGTTGCCGGAGATGGCCGCCAAACTTCGAGCAATTGCCTGATGGAGGCCATCCAAGGCGTGGCTTCAAACAAGGCCCGTTACGCTCAGGCCGAGGCGGCGGCTCGCGCCAATCCCCGGCCGCGGCAAAACGACTGAACTTTTCGAACGTCATCCGCGTACCTTTATTGAACTCACGGGGAGGGACACATGGGAAATCTGCTTAAAGATCTGCGTTACGGCTTCCGGATGCTGCTCAACAAGCCGGCATTCACAATCACGGCGGTGATTGTTCTGGCTCTCGGAATCGGCGCGAATACCGCAATTTTCAGCCTGGTGAACGGCTTTCTGCTAAAGCCTCTGCTGATCCAGAAGCCCGAGGAATTGGTTGGCGTCTACAGCAGAAACATTCACAAAGCAGATTCCTATCGGGCATTCTCATATCCGAACTACGCCGATCTCCGTGATGGGAACGCCGTTTTCAGCAGCCTGGCGGCTCACAATATGGCGATGGTCGGACTGGCCGAAGGCGAAACCACCCGCCGCGTCTTCGCCGATCTGGTTTCTTCCAATTATTTCTCTACCTTCGGTGTCCCGCTTTATCGTGGCCGAACATTTACCGCCGCGGAAGAACGCCCCGGCAGCAGCGCCGAAGTGGCAATCGTCAGTTACAACTTCTGGAAGAAGACTGGAAGTGATCCGGATCTAGTGGGAAAGACTCTTCGCATCAACTCCCGAATTCTGACGGTGGTTGGGGTCACTGCGGAGGGTTTCACGGGTACCACTGCAATGATCAGTCCTGAACTGTACATGCCGCTGAGCCTGCACGATTCGATGACTAATGGTTTCGAGGGCGTCGGCCGCTCGCTGGCCTCGCGCGACAATAACGTCCTGATCCTGATTGGAAGGCTGCGTTCCGGAATCGCGGCAAAGGCTGCGGATTCCCAACTTGCGGCCGTTGCTTCCGGGATGGAAAAGGCCTATCCGGCCGAAAACAAGGATCAGACCTTTGTCGTTCATCCACTGTCGCGGTCGAGTATATCCACTAACCCCACCAGCGACAGCGGAATCTGGATTCCCGCTGTTTTGTTGCTTTCGATGGCGGGCGTCGTGCTGTTGATTGCCTCCCTGAACGTGGCTAATATGATGCTGGCCCGTGGCTCGGCGCGGCGCAAGGAGATCGCCATCCGGCTGGCGCTCGGCGGAGCGCGGAAGACTATCGTGCAGCAACTGATCACCGAAAGCTTGCTGCTGGCTTTGGCCGGCGGCGCCGCAGGCTTGGTGGTTGCGTACTGGAGCACCAATGCGTTGATGCACTCGCTGCCGCGTCTGGTTCCTATTGACCTGGCTTACTCGGCCACACCAGACTTGCGTATTCTGGCCGCTACCATGGCTTTCTGTGTGCTCAGCACATTGCTGTTCGGCCTCCTCCCGGCTTGGAATCTGTCGCGGCCGAATGTAGTTTCCAGCCTGAAGGACGGCGAGAACGAAGATATCGCGAGCGGAAAGCGCGGCCGTCTTTTCTCGCGAAGAAATGTTCTGGTGATGAGCCAGGTCTCACTTTCGCTGGTACTTCTGACGTCGGCTGGGCTTTTTATTCGCAGCGCTCAACGGGCCGCCAACCTGGAGCCCGGATTCCGTCTTGATAACGGCGTTCTGGTCGAGGTGGATCCAAGTATGGCCGGCTACGATGAGGCGCGCGGCAGGCAAGTGTTCCGTGCTCTGATCGAGCGTCTGGGAAGCATCCCGGGCGTAGAGTCCGCGAGTTTGGCGGGCACCGTACCTTTTGGAATGGTGTCGCTGGGCCGCAGTGTGCAACGATCAAGCGATGTTCCGCCTACTACCGCCGATCCTTCGAGCAAAGGCACCGTGGTCTCGATGGGTTTCAACATCGTCGGCCCGGAGTATTTCAAGACGCTCGGAATTCCGCTGCTGCGCGGCCGGTCCTTCGCGGCTGCCGAAACTATCGGGACTAACAAAACGGCGGTCGCAATTCTAGACAAGGCGGCGGCCAGCAAGCTGTGGCCCAAGGAGGAAGCAGTCGGCAAGCATATCCGGATGATCATCGGTGAGGGCGCTAAAACACAGGATGCGGAGATTGTCGGCGTGGCCGGGACCATCCAGAACAACATCTTTGGAGGAGAATCCCAAGCCCACTTATACGTTCCTTTTGGACAGGAGTATCAGGCGGACATGCATATCCATCTCAAAGTGGCCGCGCAAGGCGAGGATGCCGATGCGCGTATGCTGGATACCATTCGCCGCGAGATTCGAACCGTGGATAGCCGGTTGCCCGTGCTGACGCTCAAGACCATGCGGCAACATTTGGACACGAGCATCGAACTGTGGATAGTCCGCACGGGTGCACGAATGTTCGTCATTTTCGGCAGCGTGGCACTGCTGCTGGCGATGGTGGGACTCTATGGTGTGCGAGCCTACACCGTGGCACGGCGAACACGGGAAATCGGCATCCGGATGGCGCTGGGTGCGAACGCAGGCGATACGTTGCGGATGATTCTGCGCGAAGGGCTGCTCGTGACCACGATCGGAGCCGGAACCGGTCTGCTTCTCTCGGCGGCTGTTGGCCGGGTGCTGGCGGGCTTTCTCTATAAAGTGAGCAGCGCAGACCCGGTGGTGTTCACGGCCGCGCCCATATTGCTGGCTGCCATTTCATTGCTCGCATGCTATTTGCCGGCGAGAAAAGCAGCTCGCGTAGACCCAATGGTAGCGCTGCGGTATGAGTAAAATCACTCAATCACCAGCAGCAGATCCTTGGCATCCACTTTGTCGCCAACGTTGACCAGCTTCTGAGTCACCTTGCCTGACACTGGTGAGTAAATGGTGGACTGCATCTTCATCGCTTCCATGACCAACAATCGATCGCCTTTGGCAATGTGTTGTCCGATGTCCACCGAGATACTGGACACTGCACCCGGAATTGGTGCGCCCACTTCGCCCGCATTTGCTGGATCGGCTTTGGCGCGCGTTGGAACGGCGGCCTTGCGGGACAGATCGCGAATGGTAACCTCGCGCGGTTGTCCATTCAATTCGTAAAAGACCGTCCGGGTTCCGTCCGGTTGCGGATCGCTGACCGTGAGGAACTTGAGTACCAGCACTTTGCCGGGCTCAATTTCCACCGCGATTTCTTCTCCCGTTTCGAGGCCGTAGAAGAACTGCGGCGTCGGCAGCACGTCCACGTTTCCGTATGACGAGCGCGCCCGTGCGAACTTCACGAACACGTCCGGGTACATCAGGTAGCTCAAAAGATCCGTATGCGAGATCTTGTGCCCTAGCGTTTTCTCGACTGCGGCAGTGGTTTGCTCGAAATCAACCGGCGCCAGATGCTCCCCGGGCCGGCCCGGCTTTGGTTTCGCACCACCCAGCACCACTTGCTGCATCCTTTCCGGCCAGCCACCCTCCGGTTCTCCCAGCGAACCGGAAAACATCTCGATTACAGAATTGGGGAGCGTGAGTCCATGATCGGGGCCCAGCCGCTCGAGATCCTGCACCGTCATATTGTGCGTGACCAGAAAGATCGCCATGTCACCCACAACCTTGCTCGACGGCGTCACTTTCACGATGTCGCCGAAGGCCATGTTAACGTCGGCGTACGTACGCGCGATTTCGTGCCAGCGCGCGCCCAATCCCATGGATTCCGCCTGGGCCTTCAGGTTGGTATATTGGCCGCCCGGCATCTCGTGAATATAGACTTCGGCGGTGCCGGACTTCGGGGCTTCGTCGAACGCAGTGTAATAGGTCCGCGCGACTTCCCAATAGTCGGCGCATTGATTCAGTGCAGCCAAGTCGAGCAAGGTCTCGCGCTCGGTGTTGGCCAGCGCCGCGACGATTGAGTTGAGGTTAGGTTGGCTGGTAGTCCCGCTCATCGACGCGATGGCTGCGTCGGCCGCATCCACGCCTGCTTCAGAAGCCTTCAAGATAGACGCCGCGTTGATCCCGCTGGTGTCGTGCGTGTGGAAATGGATCGGCAGTCCAATCTCTTCCTTCAGGGTCTTGACCAGTTTCCACGCTGCGTAAGGCTTGCATAGTCCCGCCATGTCCTTGATCGCGAGAATGTGCGCGCCGATGCGCTCCAGTTCTTTAGCCAGGCGGACGTAGTAGTTCAACGAATACTTCTCGCGACGCGGATCCAGAATATCGCCGGTATAGCAAACGGCGGCTTCGCATATCCGGCCAGATTTGCGCACTGCCTCAATAGGGATACGCATGTTCGGCAGCCAATTCAGCGAATCGAAGACGCGGAAAATATCGATTCCCTGGCGCGCGGATTCAAGGATGAACTCTTCCACCACGTTATCCGGATAAGCCGTGTAGCCCACCGCGTTCGAAGCCCGCAGCAGCATCTGGAAACAGATGTTGGGAATCGCTTCGCGCAGCTTCTGGAGCCGCTGCCAGGGATCTTCGTGCAGAAACCGTAGCCCGACATCGAACGTCGCGCCGCCCCACATTTCCAGACTGTAAAGATTGTGCAACCGGTGCGCAACGAAATTGGCGATCGCCAGCATATCATGCGTCCGAACACGCGTGGCCATGAGCGATTGATGAGCGTCGCGAAAAGTAGTGTCAGTGACTAGCAACTGTTGCTGCGATTTCGTCCACTGGGCGAAGCCTTCGGCGCCGAATTGGTCCAGCAATTGGCGCGTACCTGATGGCGGCTGACTGGCATCGTGCGGGGGGATTGGCGCCGGGCGAATCTCCGCCGGCCGTGGTCGATTGGCCACTTCCGGATTCTTGTTCACGATTACTTCACCGAGATAGGTGAGCAGACGCGTCGCGCGGTCGCGTCGATGGGCGAACTCGAACAGCTCGTCGGTTTGGTCAATGAACGAAGTGGTGGTTTCGCCCGCTTGAAACGTCGGATGATTGACCACGTTCTCAAGGAAAGGGATGTTGGTTTTGACGCCGCGAATACGGAATTCGCGTAGCGCGCGGTCCATGCGCTGGCAAGCGTGCGAGAACTCGCGGCCCCACGCGGTCACTTTTACGAGCAGCGAATCGTAGAACGGCGTGATCACCGCGCCTCCATACGCGGACGCGCCATCCAGGCGAATTCCGAAGCCGGCAGGCGAGCGATAAGTGTGGATCTTGCCGTAATCGGGAACGAAGTTGTTTGCTGGATCTTCCGTGGTTACCCGGCACTGCAGCGCGAAGCCATGCACTACAATGTCCTGTTGCGCGGGCAGGTTGATTTCGGGACCGTGCAGAGCGAGGCCCTGCGCAATCTGGATCTGGCAGCGCACGATATCGATTCCGGTCACCATTTCTGTGACCGTGTGTTCCACCTGGACGCGCGGATTCACCTCGATGAAATACCAGCCGCCGGTGTCGGCGTCCACCAGAAACTCGACAGTTCCTGCGTTTCTGTATCCCGCACGTTTGGCGAGCGAAACAGCGGCGTCGGCTAGCGCCGAACGGATCGCTGCGGGCAATGAAACCGCGGGCGCCACTTCCACTACTTTCTGATTGCGGCGCTGGACTGAGCAGTCACGCTCATAGAGATGCAGGATGTTGCCGTGGTGATCGGCCAGGATCTGAATCTCTATGTGCCGCGCGCGGCGGATATACCGCTCGAGAAACACCGCATCGTTTCCGAACGCCGAACCCGCTTCCTGGCGAGCTTCGTCCATGCGCGTCTTGAGATCGGCGGCCTTTTCCACCACGCGCATGCCTCGGCCGCCACCGCCGAACGCCGCTTTGACGATCAATGGATAGCCGATCTCGTCGGCCAATCGCTCGGCTTCCGCGAAATCGGTAACGGCTTCGGCTGTGCCAGGAACAACAGGGATACCCGCCTTCACCGCCAGGTTGCGCGCTGCGGTCTTGTCGCCCAACAGTTCCAGCAGATCAGCTCCGGGGCCTATGAACGTGATACCGGCTTGCTCGCAGGCACGCGGCAGCGCAGGGTTCTCAGCCAGAAAACCATAGCCGGGATGGATGGCGTCGACGCCTTTCTCGGCGGCCAGCGCAACGATTCCATCTACATCCAGGTAGGCTTGCACCGGCCCTTTACCTTCGCCGATCAGGTAGGCTTCGTCAGCCTTGAAGCGATGCAGGCTCAGCCGGTCTTCCTGGGAGAAAACGGCCACCGTTCGTATCCCCAACTCATTGGCCGCCCGCAGGATGCGGATCGCGATTTCGCCGCGGTTCAGGGCGAGAAGTTTACGCATGTTGAATCATCTATTATCGTGGAACACGGACCTGCTAGTCTTCGTAGTAGATTCTAAGGAACTCGCGCAAGACGGAGTGCGGCGCGGGCCAGCTCCTGGTCCGTATGGTGGTGCGCGCCGCACCCTTTGCGCTTCTAAGGAGGTAGTAATGAGAACGTACCTTCGTTTGTTGCCCCTCGCGCCCGTCCTATTGCTGACCGGCTGCGTGGAGTTCGGCGACTTTGGGGATTCTGAGGCTTATAAGGAAGATTTTCACCAGACCTATCCATTGGACGCGGGCGGGTCAGTTTCGGTTGAAACATTCAACGGTTCCATCGAGCTGACGGGATGGGAACAGAACTCGGTGGAAGTGAACGGTACCAAGTATGCAAGTACCCGATCGGCACTGGACTCGATCAAGATCGACGTGAGTTCGCCGTCGGGGTCGGTACGCGTGAGGGCGTCAAAATTATCGGATTTTCACCACAACATGGGCGCGCGTTTTACGGTCCGCGTTCCGCGCCGGACGCTGCTCGATCTTATTTCCACATCCAACGGCCACGTGCGGATTGAAGACGTGGACGGCAATGCGCGGCTGCGCACATCGAACGGCGCGATTCGCGTTTCGAGGCTCAAAGGCGAGCTCGAGGCACGGACCTCGAACGGCGCCGTTGAAGTCGACTCGCTCGAAGGCAACGCGAGGTTGCACACATCGAATGGATCCATTCGAGCCGAGGTCACGCATGGATTGTTCGAAGCCACGACATCCAACGGAAGCATCACGGCGCGCTTGAACGATCCGTCGGCCACCTGGCCGGTTCATGCGGCGTCATCCAACGGGCATATTGACTTGAGAATTGACGCCAAGCAAGTACCGGAAATTCGTGCCGAGACCAGCAATTCATCGATCACGCTGCATTTGCCGACGGGTGCAAGTGCTGATGTGCGCGCGCACACTTCGCATTCTTCCGTTTCTTCGGAGTTCGATGGAGTCAGCATCGATAATGAGCACGGGCACGGCGAGATGAGCGGACGGATCGGCGGCGGTGGACGGCTGATTGAACTGTCGAGCAGCAATGGGTCGATTAAGATTCTAAGGATGTAGGGGGGGCGCCCTCAGGAAACGCCTGGGCCGCCCTCGATCGCGCTTATTCTGCGTTCGTGGATCTCAGCAATGCGAGCAAGCGCACGGATGTTCTCTCCGTCCTGTTGCGCGGTTTTAAGCAAAACCTGGGCGTCGGCGGCGAGCAATTCGACATTCATTGTCAGGGCGTCGATTCTTTCCCCGAGCTTTTCGATTCGTTCATCCGTCGTCATTGTCGCCGTTGCCTCACCCATCATTGTACCTGCACGCGGACGGACGGATGCTTAGAACATGTAGAGCGGAGTACCGGCCACTGGAACTGGCTCGTCGCCGGGAGCGCCTACCGGCTGCTCCTGCAGTTCGCCGGCGATGGGGCGGCAGAAGATGCCGGTGTCGCCCAAGTACACTTCGAGCTCCGAGGGCCGCGGTAGCGTGCCTTGGATCAGGGCTTCCGAGAGCGGATCCTCGATGTACTTCTGGAGCGCGCGGCGCAGCGGACGGGCGCCGTAGCTGCGGTCCACTAGCGTCTTTTCGAGAATGTATTTCGCGGCGTCCTCGTTAACCCGGATCTTGATCTGCTTGGCGACCAGATTCACGTTGATCTGCTCCACCAGCAGGGTGATGATCTTCAGCAGGTCCTCATCAAGCAACGACGTGAACAGAATCACTTCATCCAGGCGATTGAGGAATTCGGGATTGAAGGCTTTCTTGACTTCGGCCATCACCTGGTCCTCAACTTTTGGAGGAACGCCGGTATTGGATGGCGCCGAGAACCCGATCTGCGATTTCTTGTCCAGGAATCGCGCGCCTAGGTTCGACGTCATGATGATGATGGTGTTCTTGAAGTCCACCGTATTGCCCAGGCCGTCGGTCAACTGGCCGTCTTCGAAAACCTGCAGCAGGATGTTGTAGACATCCGGATGGGCTTTCTCGATCTCATCCAACAATATGATGGAATAGGGCGCGCGTTTGACGCGTTCGGTCAACTGGCCGCCTTCCTCATAGCCGACGTAGCCGGGAGGCGAGCCGATCAATTTCGAGACCGAGTGTTTTTCCATGAACTCGGACATGTCGAAGCGAATCAGCGATTTTTCGCTGCCGAACAGGAACTCGGCAAGCGCCCGCGCGACTTCGGTTTTGCCGACGCCGGTGGGCCCAAGGAAAAGGAACGAACCGGAGGGCCGCTTGGGCGATTTCAAACCCGCTCGCGACCGGCGGATGGCGCGCGCCAGGGCTGAAATGGCTTTCTCCTGGCTGATTACGCGCTTGTGAAGCTCTTCCTCAATGCGGATCAGCTTCGAAACTTCTTCTTCCTTGATGGCGGTCATCGGCACGCCGGTCCAGCGCGCGACCACGTCTTCGATGTCGTCTTTGGTTACTACACCCGTGGACGTGTCGTCCAGGTTGTACTTCTCGCGAAGCTGGCGCAGGTTTTCGCGCTCCTTGCGTTCTTCGTCGGAATAGAAGCGCGCCTTTTCGAACTCGTGATTCGCGATGGCGTTCTCCATGCGGTGCACGATGAACTTGATCCGCTTCTGGATGTCAGCCACTTCGCCCGGCAGCGTGGTCTGGCGCAGCTTAACGCGCGCACCCGCTTCGTCGATCAGATCGATGGCCTTGTCCGGCAGGAAACGATCCGGAATAAATCGCGTGGAAGTGTGAACGGCCGATTCGATAGCTTCATCGGTGTAGGCCACGGCGTGGAATTTTTCGTAGCGCTCTTTGATGCCGAACAAAATGCGAACAGCATCGGTTTCAGTAGGCGGCGGAACTTTCACGGCCTGGAAGCGGCGCTCGAGTGAACGATCCTTTTCGATGGATTTGCGGTATTCGCCTGGCGTCGTTGCGCCGATGCACTGGATCTCGCCGCGCGAAAGGGCGGGCTTCAGAATATTGGCCGCGTCGAGCGAGCCTTCGGCAGAGCCTGCGCCAACCAACGTGTGCAGCTCATCAATAAAGATGATGGCGTTTTGATTTTCCATCAGCTCTTTCATGATGGTCTTGAGACGCTCTTCGAACTGGCCGCGATATTTGGTTCCGGCGACGATGAGCGAAAGATCGAGCGCGAGAATGCGCTTGTCGGCCAGGAACGAAGGCACGTCGCCGTCGGAGATGCGCTGAGCGAGCCCTTCCACAATCGCGGTCTTACCGACGCCCGGCTCGCCGATGAGGACCGGATTGTTTTTGGTGCGGCGGCACAGAATCTGGACCACTCGTTCGAGCTCGTAATCGCGCCCAATCAACGGATCCAGCGCACCGTCCATGGCGGCCTGCGTAAGGTCGCGGCTGAATTCGGCCAGCAGCGAGCTTTCCTTGGGCCGGCTGGAGGCCACTTTTTCCGAAGACGAGCGTTGGATCTCCTCGCGAACTTGGGAAAGGCGCAAGCCCCGCTCATGCAGGATCTCTGCGGCGAAACACTTCTCTTCCCGCAGCAGGCCAAGCAGCAAATGCTCAGTGCCGATGTGCTTGTGATTGAGCCGCTCGGCTTCTTCGGCGCCATAAGCCAGCACGCGCTTGCACTCATGGCTCAGAGGGAGGTCCACCGAGGTGGAAACCTTCTCGCGGATGGTGGTGTGGGCTTCGATCTGCTTTCGAATGGATTCTATGGCCGCGTGCGACCGCAGAAAACGATTGGCCAGCGCCTTATCCTCGCGAAGGAGCCCCAGCAGAAGGTGCTCCGTCTCGATATAGGGGCTTCCAAACTGACTAGCCTCATACCGGGCAAAGAAGATAACTCTGCGCGCCTTTTCTGTGTAACGTTCAAACATAATTCCCGCCGTCTCCTAAAATCATCGGCTGTTCCTGTTCTGGCCGGGAGGGCAGCCACGCCTCGCCCGACCTTCCTTCGCCCGGCTTTCCTTGATCAGACCAGGGACCCAGAATCCCTTTTTCCAACTGCCAAACCCGGTCGCAACTCGCGGCGAACGAGATATTGTGGGTCACATAGATCGAAGTTAGCTGATGGGAGCGATGCAGATCGCGCAACAGGGAAACGATCATCTCGCCCGTCCGGAAATCCAGGTTACCGGTAGGTTCGTCGGCGAGCAGAACCTTAGGATTGCCGGCCAAAGCTCTTGCGAGAGCGACCCTTTGTTGCTCACCGCCCGATAATTCTCCCGCGCGGTGTGAGGCGCGGTTTCGTAAGCCAACTTCATCTAACCTCGCCAGCGAAACAGGCGCCGCGTCCGGGACGCTCATGCCCCGAATCAGCATAGGCATCATCACATTTTCGAGCGCCGTAAACTCAGGCAGCAACGAATGATTCTGCCATACAAAGCCAATCTCCCGGTTACGAAACTCTGCCAGCTCCGACTCCGAGAATTGTGAAATGTCCTGGTGTCCGAAGTATATCGTACCCTCGGAAGGCCTGTCTAGCGCGCCCAGCAAATAAAGCAGCGTACTTTTGCCGGCCCCGGATTCTCCAATGAGGGCCAGCCGCTCGCCACGCGGGACTTCGAAATTCAGGCCGGCGAAGATAACCAGTTCGTTCGAGCCAGACCGAAATTTCTTGGCGAGATTGACACCGCGGATGGCAGCGGCGTCATCAGTTTGCTTTTAACGTTTGGCCCCTTCTGTTTATGGGCTAACACTGGGGAGGGGGGCTGGGGGCTTGGGGCTGGGGGCTTGGGGTCTGGGAGAAGTGTTAGACTGGCGATCCTATGGGCGAGATGAATGGGAAGGTCGTGGTGATTACCGGGGCCACTTCCGGGATTGGGCTGGTGGCGGCGGAAAAATTGGCTGGCATGGGCGCGCGACTGGTGCTGATTGCGCGTGACCGGTCGCGAGGCGAAGGGACCGTTGCCAAGTTGCGCTCGGTTGGTCCTGGGGCGGCGCATGCCGTGCATTACGCCGACTTGTCGACTATCGCGGAGATGAAGCGGGTGGCCGGGGAAATCGCCGCTGCCGAACCGCGTGTGGATGTTCTCATCAACAATGCCGGCGCATTGTTCAGTTCGCGACAGGTGACTGCGGATGGTATCGAGAGGACTTTCGCCACCAACCATATGTCCTATTTCGTGGTCACGCTCGGATTGGCCGAGCGGCTCCGCGCAACGCCCGGCGCCCGGGTGATCAACACGTCATCCGATGCTCACAAGGGCCGCCATCTGGATTTCGACGATCTGCAGTCGACCAAGGACTATCGCGGATTTCCGGTGTATGGACGCTCGAAATTGTGCAATATCTTGTTTACGCGCGAACTGGCCAGGCGATGGGCGGATAAGGGTGTGACTGCGAATAGCCTGCATCCGGGATTTGTTGCAACGCGGTTCGGAGATTCGAGCGGAGGGTTCTTCCAACATGGGATTCAAGTGGCGAAACTGTTCGCCATATCGCCGGAGAAGGGCGCGGAAACGATCATTTATCTCGCCAGCTCGGACGAAGTGGCGAAGGTGAGCGGGAAATATTTCTACAAGTGCCGCGCGGTGAATCCGACGAGCGACGCGCAGGATGATGCGGCGGCGCGGCGGTTGTGGGAAGAGAGTGGGCGGCTGGCGGGCGGCTAGTTGCTGGTGGCTGGTGGCTGGTGGCCGGTGGCTGGTGGCTGGTTGTTGGTGGCTGGTTGTTGGTCCCGGGGTGCTCAGTTTCTGGCGAAGCGATAGAGTTGGGCTGGCTTGCGGCCGGTTTTCTGCCATTCCTTCAGAGGTTTTACAATGCCTTTTTGGACGATCTTGCGGCGGAAATTTCGCTTGTCGAGATCTTGGCCTATTATGGCCTCATGCACGATCTGGAGCTCGCCGAGGGTGAATTTGGCCGGCAGAAGTTCGAAGCCGACATTGGTGTAGTCGAGCTTGTTGCGAAGGCGCTGGTGCGCGTATTCGACAATTTTGCGGTGATCGAACGCTAGCGCAGGGAGCTCGGCTACAGGGAACCAGGCTGCATCGGACGCGTCCGTTCCGGCATGCAGCGCCTGCGGGCGCGGTACTAGCGCGTAATAGGCGACGGTGATCACGCGGCCGCGAGGATCGCGCTTCGGGTCGCCAAATGTGTAGAGCTGCTCGAGGTAGACTTTGTCGACGCCGGTTTCCTCGCGGAGCTCGCGCACGGCTGCAGCTTCGAGTGATTCTTCCTCCAGCACAAAACCACCCGGAAGCGCATAGCGATTCTCGAAAGGCTTGGCCAGCCGTTTGATTAGCAGTAACTCGAGGCGCCGGTCGCGAATGGTGAAGAGGACGATGTCAACTGTCACCAGAAGTTTCGTCATGGCACGACCAAATTCGCCTTCTCTGGCGCCAGGCCGATTGTGGCGACGGCGCCCGAGTTGAAATCCAGATGGTCCGCCTCAACTCCGTCCGAAAAAATGACGCCGGCGGTGGGCATTTGCGATTCGAGTGTAAGCGGTTCGCTGGGCGCGACCATGCCGGCCACGATCCCTGCTTGAGAGTGACGGCTCAAGAAAGGCTCGCGGACGACGAACAGCAGGCGTTCCTCTTCCCAATCCAGACGCAATGGTTTTACCGGGGCGCCTCCCAAGAAAGTTACGATACCAGACGTTTCGTTAAATATCGACGATAGCCATCCGGTGCTGCCCGCGCCAGTGGACACAATGATCCCGCTAGAGGATTGGTTCTCGGTTTTATCTCCGCAAATGATGCGGTAGCGGGCCGAGATGTGCGAACTCGCGCCGATGAAAAGATCGTTGAACGCGAGCAGCCGTTGCGAGTCCTTGAGCCGTGCTTCCGCCATGCTGATGGCGCGGGTGGGGGTTTTGCCCGCGAGCGTGCGCTCGATTTGCGAACGAAGGTCCTGAGGCTGGAACGGCAGCAGAATTCCATCGAAGCGCGCGGGGTCCGGATTCACGGCCAGGATGGGCTGGCCTTGTACGTATTTGGCGGTGTTCGCCACTAGGCCATCCTGGCCGAGTGTCACGACGACGTCCCCTTTTGCGAAAACGTGCGTTGGAAGCAGGGCTCGATCCATCACTTGGATCTTGAGCCCCACTTCGAGAGAGCGGCGGACAAGTTCAAGCGACCGCTGGTAGGCGTCGTGCTCCTCCACGTAAGAGGAGAAATCGCCGCTCGAATGTTCGATGTAAAACTTGGCCTGCGCGCGTGTATTGAAGCGCTCGATCAGCTCTTCCAAACGCGTTTTGCGCGTGATCAGGACCATTCGGTCGAACATATTGATCACCCCCGTTGCACTGGCGCACTCAGCAGAGTCCGGAGCAGGTCCGGCGAAATGTTGAGTTCGCCGATTTTTTGCGCGTTGGTGGCGAGTTCCTGAAAGGCCATGGCGATGGTGTTGCGGGCATCCGTGCCTTGCGAGTTCAGCATCATCAGAAGCCGCCAATCCACACCTTGGACAGGCTCCAGCACGGCTTTCAGCGCGTAGGCTCTGGCGTCGGATTCTTTGCGCTCGTTTTCGGTTCTTTGATCGGTCAGCGCGGCGCGTTGCGTTTCCAGAGCGATTTCGCCTTCGAGTTCGCGTTCGTGCAGCTCCCGTTGTTTAGTCTGAACCAAAAGGTCGGTCTGAAGCTCGTTCTCCTTGATGCGACGCTCCTGTTCAATGGCGGCGTTGCGGCGCACGTAGATGGCTTCATCGGCAATTTGGTTCAGAGCCTCGCGGGCTTCGGCCTCCAACGCCTTGGCCATTTCAGGCGTCGCCCGGAGGGACAGCAGAGCCAGGTTCAGAATCTCGACGCCCAGTTGAGTGACTTCGGGATTCGCCTTCAGCCGGTCGAGCACGCGAGCGGCAAGGTCATCGCCGCGGACCAGTGCGGCGCGAAGAGGGAGCGCTTGCACCTCTCCCCGCAGCAGAGTCTGCAACGCGTATATCAGCCGCTCAGGCAGCTTCTGATATTGGTCGCTCGAGTAACGGCCCTGGGCGTCCAGAGTGAAATCGAGCATGGCGGACGCGCGTTTGGGATCGGCAATGCGATAGGTGAGTTGACCCTGCACGGTCAGTGTCTGGAAGTCGGCAGTGGGTTCGGTGAATACGAACGGAATGTTCACGCTCGCTAATGGAACCGACAGGATGGTAGCTGAAGGGCCGAAATAGAAGAACGCCAGTCCGGGGCCCTCGTGAGCCAATTTGCCTTTCGAGAAGTGCAAGATGTAGTCCGTGGGGTTGGCCTTGCGATAGCGGATGCCGAACATATTCGTTTCTCCTTTCTATTAGTGTTTCTATGACACCAGTATAGTGTCACATAGACACTAATGTCAATAGCCCTAGCGGTCGAGGCAAACTGTTAGAGTACGGGCGATGACGCGCCAGCGGTTGTTTATTGCTTTACGTTCGATTCCCATCGGGTGGGTAACTCTGGGCCTGCTCGTGTTTCTGCTGGAGCATCCGCTGCTTAGCTGGATTGGGCCGGTGGTTGGCGCGCAGTGGATTGCGACTGCAGGGCTGGGGCTGGACTGCGCCGCGATGGCCGGGACCGGTTGGGTGGTGGGGCGTCTGGCGCGGCCGAGTCCGATGCTAGGGGTGCTGGTTTTCGCAGCGACGCTTACTGTGTGGGATTTGAGTTTCCTGATCGCGATCAATGTCCCGTGGTTATTGCGGCTGGTGCTTCACGCAGTGAGCGGGGATAGCGGTTATTTGGATTCGTTGGTCACGACTGCGATGAGTCAGGTCCTTTTGTTTGGGAGCTTGGTGGTTGGGGGATTGTTGAGCCGGGCTGCGGCGAAGCCGGTATCGATTGTGGGCGGTGGTTAGCGTCCTAGACTAAAAGAGAGGAACTTTGTGACCGACTGGATTCCCCCAGCCTACAAGGATTACCGCTGGATTGTCGCAGATCCTGAATTCCTGGGTGGAAAGCTAGCCATTCGTGGCACGCGTCTGGCCGTTTCCTTAATACTAGAATGCTTGTCCAGCGGGATGTCTTTGGAGGACATAGACCAGTCCTTCGATTACGCTTTTCCACATGAGGCATTGCCCGAGGTTTTGAAGGTAGCGTCGGAACTGCCGATGCTTGACGCTACTTCGTGAACGCTTCTAAGGAACTTCGCGCAAAACGGAGCGCGGCGCAGGCCAGTTCCTGGTCCGTTTGGCGGTGCGCGCCGCACCCTTTGCGCTTCTAAGGAACTCGCGCAAAACGGAGTGCGGCGCGGGCCAGTTCCTGGTGCGTTTTGCGGTGCGCGCCGCACCCTTTGCGCTTCCTGCCGGTCGCTGCCCCCTTACTGGTCAGCGGGCACGCCTCAGCATGCATGCAGCGATGGCTTGGAGCGGAAGAATCTCATCCACGGCGCCGCGCTTGATAGCCTCGTGAGGCATTCCAAACACCACGGAGGTAGCTTCGTCCTGAGCGATGGTGGCCGCGCCGGCTTCTTTCATCTCCAGCATTCCTCGGGCGCCATCATCACCCATTCCGGTCATAATTACGGCAACGGCATTCTGTCCGGCGTAACGTGCCGCCGAACGAAACAGCACATCCACCGAAGGGCGGTGGCGTGAAACTAGCGGTCCGTCTTTGATGTCCACATAGTAGCGTGCGCCGCTGCGCTTGAGAAGCACATGGTGATTGCCTGGCGCAATCAGTGCCCGCCCGCGCAGTACAGTATCGTTGGACTCGGCTTCTTTTACCGAGATTTCGCACAGACTGTCTAGCCGGTTGGCAAACGCACGGGTGAATACTTCCGGCATGTGCTGCACCACTACAATGCCGGGCGAGTCCGCAGGCAGAACTTCGAGCAGCGAGCGAAGAGCTTCCGTGCCTCCGGTGGACGCACCGATGACGATCACCTTTTCGGTGGTTTCGAGTACAGTACCTTGGGCGCGCGAAAGGATCGCGTCCGCGGTGAGCTTCGGTTCCACCACACGGATGGGTTTAGAAAGCTGCAAGCGGGCTGAGGCTGCCGCCTTGACGGCCTGACAGAGGAGAACCCGCGATTCCTCCAGGAATTGCTTGGTCCCCAGCCGCGGCTTGGCGATAATGTCCACGGCCCCGTACTCGAGAGCTTTGAAGGTGTTTTGGGCGCCTTCTTCGGCAAGGGAGGAGCAGATGATCACGGGGATGGGGTGCTGGCTCATGATCTTCTGCAGAAACGTGAGGCCATCCATGCGGGGCATCTCGATATCCAGCAGGATCACGTCCGGAATTTCGTCCTTCATGCGCTCAGCGGCGACGAAGGGATCGCTGGCGGTGCCGATAACTTCGATGGCCGGATCTGTGGAGAGTACTTCGCTCATAGTCCGGCGAACTACGGCCGAATCGTCAACGATGAGGACGCGAATCTTTGGTTGGTTCATAGTGCAGCCCTTTGAACGCCGTTCACCGGAGCCGCTCGCTCCAGGCCGCCAGCCGGTGCAGCAGCACTTCACCGGTGCCGGTATGGAAGTGAATTCGCCGGCCGCGGACCCCGCCCAAGTCGGAGGCGGATATCCTGAACCCTTCCTCCGCCAGTACGTCCAACGCGGCCTGGCAATTCTGGGCGCCGACGGTGGGCCGGCCGGAATTCATCCGGCCGACTGGGAGAACATCGGCGCCGCCGAACAGTTTAATCTCCACATCCTGCCGGCGAGCCCCCAGCGCATCAAACTGTTCGGCCAAGTAGCGAATGCTGAAATCGACATAGCGGTGCCCTTCGGCGACGCTAAAGTTGGATGGCCGCGGGACCGGACATCTCGGCAGAACGCCATGGCACAGTGCGCCGGCGCCCACGCGCGCGTTCCAGAAGGTCACTCCTACGCAGGATCCCAGAATCGTTCGTAGAATCGAGGGATTTCGAGCCAGATAGAGTTCTCCCGGCTGAAGGTCCAGGTCCGGGAGTATGACTGTCGAATCCGGCATCAGGGCTTCCTGTAGACCGCCGGCGCCACCGGAACCAGCGGCAAGTCCATCCCTTGTAGGGACTCGGAATGTCCAGCGAAAAAGTACCCGCCCGGCGTCAGTTGGCGCGTCAATTTTCCCAAAAGGCGCATCTGAGTAGGCCTATCAAAATAGATGATGACGTTCCGGCAGAAGATAATCTCCGGGGACTCGGCCAGGCCAAAGTCGGAATCCATGAAGTTGACGCGCCGGAATTCGATCAAGGCACGCAGTTCTGGAACCACGCGAAGCAGGTCCGAATTAGGATCGCGGCTGCGCATGAAGTACTTTTTCCGCAGGTCCTGGCGAACGGGAGCCACGACGTCGGATTTGAAGATACCCATGGCCGCCTTGGACAACACGGCTGTGCTGATATCGGTGGCCAGCACTCGAAATCCGAAGCCGGGCCATTCTTCCGAATATTCGCTGAGAACCATGGCCAAAGTGTAGGGTTCCTCCCCGGTTGAGCAGCCGGCGCTCCAGATGAGCGACTTCCGGTTGGCGCCCTTGCGCGCCGCTAAGTCCGGCAAGGCTTTGGAGACCAGGTAGTCAAAGTGGGCCGCCTCGCGAAAGAAATCGGTTTTATTGGTAGTGATGACGTCGATCAGGTGGACTAGCTCGTTTTCCTTGCCTTCCCGCGTAAATACGCCATCGCAGTATTCGTCGAAGGTCGCAATGTTGAGGTTTTGTAAGCGGCGCTTAATGCGGATCTCCATCATGGTCTTCTTGTCGGGACTCAAGTTAATGCCGGCTTCGCTGTAAATCAACTCGCGCAGCCGCTCGAAATCCGAATTAGAGAGCCCTTCATTGCGTCTACTCATGATAGGAAATGAAAGCGGGGCCACGTCCAATCGGGCCCCGCCCCTTTTAGGCGTGTACTTCAGCCAAAGGTTTGGCCAAATCCACGCCCCGGACCGCCGATAGCTCCTCGGCGGAGAAAACCCGGTCCATATCGAGAATCATGATGAACTGCGCGTCGCGCTTCCCCATGCCCTTGATGAAGTCGGTCCGGATCTGAGTGCCGATTTTGGGTGGTGGCTGAATCTGGTCCGGCTCCAGGTCAATCACCTCCTCCACCGAATCAGCGAGAGCACCGATGACCGTGGATTCGCCCTCGAGCAACATCTCCACCACCACGATGCAGGTGTTGACGGTTTTTTCCGTTTTCGACATCTCGAAACATAGCCGCAGGTCCACCACCGGTACTACATTGCCCCGGAGATTGATGACGCCGCTCATGAAGTCGGGCGTGCGGGGAATCTTGGTGATGGTGGTGAAATCGAGCACTTCCCGGACCTTGGAGACGTCGGTTGCGTACACTTCGTCTCCTAATTTGAATGTGAGGTACTGCCGCGTATCAGTGATTTCGGTAACGCTCATAATTGGTTTCCTTTCGCATCTTTTGAAGTTGAGGCGCGGACCGACAACCCATGCCAGCGACCCACGCCTCAACGCCTGAAGCTAGAAACGTTCGAACTCCTTATCAATCCGGTCGCCAGTTTCTCGCATCTTGAGGGCGACCCCGGATTTAGCAGCTTTCTTGGAAGCTGTCGTGGCGCCATGTGAGGGAGCCGTGTGATGGCCCACCGCGTCCTGCAGCTTGTTCAACGATGCGGGAGGCTTGGTTCCTCCGGATTTGGCAGCCGGAGCTTGTCCGCTATCTCCGGTGCGGAAGAATCCGAGCGCGCTCAAGAGCTGGTCGGATTGGCCGGTGAGTTCTTCGGTTGTAGAAGCCATCTCTTCAGCCGCGGAGGCGTTCTGCTGGATGACTTTTTCGAGTTGCTGCAGGGCCTTGTTGATCTGCTCGGAGCCGGTATCCTGTTCCTTGCTGGCCGCGGTGATTTCCTGCACCAGTTCCGCGGTCTTCTGGATGTCGGGTACCAGTTTGTCGAGCATTTCGCCGGCTTTCTCGGATACCTTCACCGTGGTGCCCGAGAGATGATTGATTTCGCCGGCTGCTTTTTGGCTGCGCTCCGCCAGTTTGCGAACCTCGGCCGCCACCACGGCGAACCCCTTGCCGTGCTCGCCGGCGCGCGCCGCTTCGATGGCCGCGTTGAGCGCCAGCAGGTTGGTCTGCCGGGCGATCTCCTCAATGATGGAGATTTTGCTCGCGATTTCCTTCATCGCCCCCACTGCCTCCAGCACGCACTTGCCGCTTTCCTGCGCGTCCTTGGCCGATTTGGTCGCGATCTTGTCGGTCTGCTGAGCGTTGTCGGCGTTCTGTTTGATATTGGAAACCATTTCCTCCATGGAGGAGGAGGCCTCCTCGGCCGATGCCGCCTGGGCGCTGGCGCCGTTCGATACCTCTACCGAAGCCTGGCTGATGGACTGGCTGGCCGATGATACTTCGCCCGCGATGGTGCGAATGTCTGTCACGGTCCGGGTGAGGCCGGCTACCATGGCGATCAAAGCCTGCATGAGCTTATCTTGGGCCGAGCGCTCTCGAACGGAAACTGTAAGGTTGCCCTGGGCAATCTCTTCGGCCGCATGCGTAACGTCGGCCATAGCCACGATGAGCGCGTTCAGATTGTTTTTGATGGTATTGAATTCGCCGTGATAGGTATCGGTGATTTGGGGTGGAAGGTCGCCCTTGCTGATGCGTTCCACGTAGTTGGCCGCGACATTGAGCGGCGTGATCACAGCATCCAGAATGGCGTTTACGCCGCGCACGATGTTCGAATACGCGCCTTGAAACTCATCCTGATTGCCGCGCTCGAGTAACTTTCCTTCGTTCGAGGCGTCGGTAAGCCGGGCGAGCTCCTTCTGCAAGCCCTGCAGAACTACGCCTACGTTGTTGACGGCCTGTTTCATCTTTTCGTGATCGCCCTTGTAGGTCTGCGCGATCAGCTCATCGATTTTCCCGTTGGAGATTTGCGCGAGAATGCGGTTGCCTTCGCCGATGGGCAGCAGGATGGCATCCAACATCGAATTGACGCCGCGTACAATTTCCGCATAGGCGCCTTGAAAATGTTCGGGTTTGCCGCGCTCGGAAAGCTGCCCTTCTCGAGAGGCATCGATCAGGCGGGCCAGCTCTTTTTGCAGGCTCTGCACTACCGTGCCTACGTTGTTGACCGCCTGCTTCATCTTCTCGTGATCGCCCTTGTAGGTATGCGCGATCAACTCGTCGATCTTCCCGTTGGAGATTTGCGCGAGAATACGGTTGCCTTCGCCGATGGGCAGCAGGATGGCATCCAACATCGAATTGACGCCACGCACGATATCGGCATACGCGCCGCTGAACTGCTCCGGCTTGCCTCGATCGGAAAGCTGTCCATCCCGGGATGCGTCCGTCAGGCGCATCAATTCTTTCTGCAGGCTCTGGACTACGACGCCCACGTTGTTGACGGCCTGCTTCATTTTTTCGTGATCGCCCTTGTAGGTATGCGCGATCAACTCGTCGATCTTCCCGTTGGAGATCTGAGCGAGAATACGGTTGCCTTCGCCGATGGGCAGCAGGATCGCGTCCAGCATAGAGTTGACGCCGCGTACAATTTCCGCGTAGGCGCCACTGAACTGATCCGGCTTGCCGCGCTCGGTAAGTTGTCCTTCTCGAGAGGCATCAATCAGACGCGCCAATTCCTTTTGCAGGCTCTGCACCACCGTACCTACGTTGTTTACCGCCTGCTTCATCTTCTCGTGATCGCCCTTGTAGGTCTGCGCGATCAGCTCGTCAATCTTCCCGTTAGAGATTTGCGCGAGAATACGGTTGCCTTCGCCGATGGGCAGCAGGATGGCATCCAGCATGGAGTTGACGCCCCGCACAATGTCGGCATAGGAGCCGCGGAACTGATCCGGCTTGCCGCGCTCGGAAAGTTGCCCCTCCCTGGAAGCCTCTGTCAAGCGCATCAGTTCCTTCTGCAGGTCTTGCACTACGGTGCCCACGTTGTTGACTGCCTGCTTCATCTTTTCGTGGTCGCCCTTATAGGTCTGCGCGATCAGTTCGTCGATCTTCCCGCCGGAGATCTGCGCCAGGATGCGGTTGCCTTCCCCGATCGGCAGCAGAATTGCATCCAGCATCTCGTTGATGCCTTGTATCATTTCGCGGTGCGTGCCTTGGAATTGGTCCACCTTGCCCCGTTCGTCGAGACGGCCCTGGCGCGATGCCTCCACCAGGCGCATAATTTCTTGCGACATGCGCTGCATCTCGGCATCGGCTGCCTGGGCAGAGCTGCCCTCGCCGGCGCGCTCATCTTGCGCGCCGTATTCCAGAACGGCTGTGCCGCCGTTGCCGGAGCTATGCGAGTTTTTCTTACCGTTTGCTTTACGTACCATCGATACTGTTCTCCTTTGAACGAATCGTTTGTCTATTCGGAATATTGCGTTTCCACACTGCGCCGCGTTCTCCGGCCAAGAGAGCGCTTGTTCTGAGACGTGCTCTGGACTATGTTCTGCACCACCCGGTTGGGATCGAGAATCAGAGCCACCGTTCCGTCTCCCAGGATGGTGGCGCCTGAGACCACCTGTACATTTCGATACAGCCGGCCCAGATTCTTGATCACGGTCTGATGATCTCCAAGCACCTGGTCCACCACGAAACCGTAGTGTCCGTGTTCGGTTTCGACTACCATGATCTGTTCGGCTTCCGGCTGTGCACGCTCCATCTGGAAGTACTCGCTGAGCCGGATATAGGGAATCAGCTCACCGCGTACGGTAGCCATGTGTTGGCCGTTCGATGCCGAAATATCCTGGCGAGTCAACTCCACGCATTCCAGGCTGTTGGCTAGCGGCAGTACGAAGTGCGCCTGGCCCACCCGGACCAGCAAACCGTCGATAATGGCCAGCGTCAGAGGAAGGCGGAGTGTGACTGTCATCCCCGTTCCCGGCTTGCTGGCGATGTCGATGGAGCCTCTGAGCCCCTCCACGCTGCGCCGGACCACGTCCATCCCCACGCCCCGTCCGGATACCTCCGTGACTTCGCGCGCGGTGGAGAACCCGGGCGCCAGGATGAGCGAGAAGATCTCGGATTCCGAAAGCCGGGCGGAACTGTCGATCATGCCCTGCTCAATGGCGCGGGCGCGTACCCGCTCTACATCCAGGCCTCGGCCGTCGTCCGCGATCCGGATCAAGACGTTCGCCCCGGAATGGCGTGCGGAAAGGTGAATAGTTCCGGTGGGGACTTTGCCTGCCGCGCGGCGAGCCTCCGGCGTCTCTATGCCGTGATCCATGCTGTTTCGTATTAAATGCACCAGCGGATCGTTCAGTTGATCAATCACCGTTTTATCCAGCTCCGTATCGGCGCCCTCAATGGTGAGTTCCACATCTTTGCGCAGCTCGATTCCGAGATCATGCACCAGCCGCCGCGAGCGTTCAAACGTGGTTTTGAGCGGCAGCATGCGGATGCTCATCGAGTTGTCCCGGAGCGCCGCCGTCAGCCCGTCCACCGACTCAGATATCTCCCGGATGTCGACGTCATCGTGGCGCGCGGCCACCTCGCTCAAGCGGGCCTGCACGGTTACTAATTCGCCAACCAGGTTGACCAGTTGATCCAACCTTTCGGTGGATACGCGAATACTCGCTGCAGTTGCCGAAGCACCCGCCCCTCGCCGGTCCGGGACGTTCTGCGTGGCCGGAGTTACTATCGCCGCCGAGGTTTCCGCGGCCTGATCCAGCACCGGCGCGATGCTGAGCTCCGCATCGTCCTCCACGAAGATGAAGACATCGCGGATCGTTTCAGCCGGCGCCGCTGTAGTGAGAACCATGTCCCAGGCCAGGTAGCAGCGCTCAGCGTCGATCTGGCTGAGGGGCGGAATCGCGGCGGTGTCGAGCGTGATTCGTAAAGTGCCCAATTCCCGCAATTCCCGCAGGAGCAGTAGCGGATTGGTCCCGTTCAAAAGCATATTTGGCGCCGGCCGAAATTGGATGCGCCAGTCCCGGGCCGCGCCAGGGACCCCGGCGTCCGAGGCCGTGGGCGGAGGACCCTTTGATTCGCCCGGAGTGCCGGCTGCGCCAGTCAACTGGCTTAGTTCCGAGAGAATCGCGGCCGAGCGGAGGTGGTCCACTTCGCCGCGGCCCGCCGCCGCATCCAACATGGTCTTAATCTGATCGCCGGCGGCGAGGGTGAGGTTAATTAGCTCGGCCGTGGCCGTCAACCGTCCATTCCGAAGCTGATCGAAGGCCGTTTCGAGATTGTGGACAAAAGCCGCAATGTCTTCAAAACCGAACATCGCGCCCGACCCTTTGATGGTGTGCAGAGCGCGGAAGGCCCGTCCTACAATCTCACGGTCGTCCCGTTTCTGATCCAGCTCCAGCAGTGCCGACTCCAGTTCATTGAGTAACTCCCGGGCTTCTTCCTGGAAGGCCTGCTTGTACTTGTCGATCATCCAATCACTTTCTTCACTACCGCCAGCAGCTGTTGCGTGGCGAACGGCTTCACGATCCAGCCGGTAGCGCCGGCGGCTTTGCCCTCCGCCTTGCGCGATGCCTGGGACTCGGTGGTAAGCATGATGATGGGAATCCCCTTGTACGCGGGATTCGAACGCACGCTGCGGATGAGCCCTATCCCGTCCAGGTTCGGCATGTTCAGATCGGTGATCACCAAGTTGACCGGCCCGGTTAATTTGGTCAGCGCGTCTTTTCCGTCCACGGCCTCGATCACGGTATAGCCGGCGTCGGACAGTGTGAATCTGACCATCTGACGGACGCTGGCCGAATCGTCAACGGTGAGAATTGTCTTGGGCATGGGTCACTGAGCGGAGAGCCCCGGGAACGGCTCAAATCCCGCCTCCTGTGCGGCTGCGGCAGCCGCTTCCGTAACAGGGATCGTTAATTTAATTCCGGCGCGCGCCGCATCCCGCCCGGCTGCCCAAAGCAGTTGCATGACTGTGATGTCGAAATCCCCGATTTGCTCCATATCCACGTGCAGATCCCTCCCCGCCGACACCCCTTCGAGCAGCGCTTGCTTTAATTCCGTCGCGGACGTGACGGTGAACTCGCCTTCCAACCGGACAATCGAATGGGAATCACGTCGTTCGATGATTACAGGCAAAGCCCTACTCCTTTCGTTTTATCGGCGAGTCTCAGGATTCCGACATATTCCA
>Ga0187863_10000313_pt1 | contig 42047 bp, 36 predicted proteins | sample June2016WEW_11_1_FD_132975 | JGI IMG/M metagenome (GOLD analysis project Ga0187863, IMG submission 132975) | Peatland microbial communities from SPRUCE experiment site at the Marcell Experimental Forest, Minnesota, USA - June2016WEW_11_10 | ecosystem: Environmental > Terrestrial > Soil >...
CGAAACTTGTCCGTTACCAGCAATGCGGCTGTTTTCACTTTCTGACCTTCAGTTGTTATCGCAGGCTGGGGCTGTTGACGCGTGAGGGAGCCTACGGCGTCTTCGAACATGAACTTGACGCAGCGGCGGGTGGCGCACCCTTGACTTCCCACCAATGAGGGTGCCCCATCCTTCGCTTTTTTCTGGCGAAGGGTGGGCTACCACAAAACTCTACCGTCGGAAACGGCCCCCGCCGCGGGGTTTGCAGAGTATTTCCCTCCCGGCGCGCAGAATGGAAGAATGAAGAAAGAGATTCCACTCCGGCCGGCCCTATCTGTCAGGTATCTGCCCGGTCCGTACCCCCCACCCCCCTCCCCCTCCGGGAGCCTCTTTTCCATCCCCCGAGTGCTCGTAACTCCATCCGTATGAGTAGCTTAAGAATTCCACCCATTGACTGACTGGTAATCATTGCCTGGCGTTTTCCGCCGTTTTTCGCGTGCCGGACCGCCAGACTAACGCTAAAAGCAAGCAGATTCGGCTTTCCGATTACAATGGAACTTCCGAATCCTCCACAGCAAAGGGAAGCCGGCATGATTCGACTCTGCGGCGAACGCGACTTCGAGCCTATCTGGGCCATCGTCAACGACGCCGCCCAGGCCTACAAAGGGATCATCCCCGCGGATCGCTGGGCGGAGCCGTATATGTCGGTCGAGAAACTGCGCCATGAGATCGGCGACGGCGTGGTCTTCTGGGGATGGGAAGAAGCCGGGACTCTGGAAGGCGTGATGGGCCTTCAGCCGGTTCAGGACGTGACCCTCATCCGCCACGCCTATGTGCGCACCGCCAGCCAGAAACAGGGGATTGGAGGACGCCTGCTCGCTCATCTGCAAGGGCTGGCCAGCGGTCCTCTGCTGGTCGGCACGTGGGCCGACGCGGTCTGGGCGATTCGCTTTTATGAGCGGCATGGCTTTCAGTTCGTTGGCCGCGCGGAGACGGAACGGCTGCTCAAGAAGTATTGGACCATTCCCGATCGCCAGATTGAAACCTCCGTGGTTCTGGCCGATCCCAAGTGGTATGAAGCGCAGCGATGAATCGCGGCGCTTCATAACTCGCCGACCCGGCGCGCGGCCCCCGGATTACCTCCAGACCACAAACTTCAGCCAGCCCTCCCAAGTATCGGCCCACGCATGGACGATAATGTTGGCGCGCAGATTCCCGCGCCACGCGGCCAGCGCTCCAAACATAACTCCCAGCACCGTGATCACGACCGTATTTTTCCAGCCCTGATAACTGTGCCCGAGGCCAAAGACCAATGCCTGCCCCAGCACGGCCACCACAACGCTCCCGCTCAATGCCTGAAGCTGGCGCTGGAGATAGCCGCGAAACGCCATCTCCTCGCAGATGCCCGCGGTGATCGCGGTCGCAATCCAGATCAGGACTTCGAGCAGGCTCTGCGGCAGGAGGCTATCGACGGTCTTCGCGGCGCTCGCTCCAAACAGCGCATGTGCGTCAAGCAGCCGATGGACGCCCAGGGCCGCCGCCTCCCACAGCACCCAGAAGGGCAGCGCTATGCCCAGGTCCACGGCGACGCTCTTCCAAGAGGTCCAGCGGCCGCCCGATAGCGTACTTACATTGCCGCCCCGGCGATGCACGCCGACCCAGCAGAAATACAGCAGTGCCCAGTCCATGAAGATTGCGACGAGATAGATGGGGATGGCCTGGCTGTGCTTGCCGAGCTGGCCGGTGGGCGCCCCGCTTGGCGCAGGTCCGTGCTGAGCGAGAAAGCCCATTGCCGCCACGCCCGCCAAGATTAACAGGAAGCCGATAAGATGCCACCACGAAGCGATCTGCGGTGGTGCTTGCCTCGCGTCCGAATTCTCTACCGAAAGAACCTCATTTCCCTGCATGACTTTTCTCCTTTGTTGCTTCTCCATGACTTCGTTGCCTTCTGGCGATCTTGCGCAGCTCGGCCAGTGTTTCCTCACCCCAGCGCAGATGCGCTTCCACTTCCAACTGTCCGAATCGCGCCGCCATCTTCCAGTAAGGAGCATCGGGATAATGCTGGTTCTGACCGATCTCCTCTCGTTCGATCCGCTTGAATTCATCGAGCGCCGCGCGCTCATTCCGCACCATGCGCTCCACATGTGCGATTGGAACTTCTGCGGAGACCTGCGCCCCAAAGAAGAGCTTCAACAGCAATCCATTGCGAGGAATCTCCGGCTGCGGCTCGACTGCCAGCCACGCCGCCAATCGCTCCCGGCCCTTCCTCGTGATCGAGTAAATGTGCCGGTCCGGCTTGCTCTTTTGGCGCTCGGTCTTTGCGGTCACAAAGCCGCCGGCGGCCAGTTTTTTCAGGTTTGGATAGATCTGCCCATAGCTCTCATTCCAGAAGAAGCCGACCGATCCGCGGATGGTCTGCCCCAGGTCGTAGCCCGACATGGGTTCGACGGTGAGCAGGCCGAGGAGGACTTCCATGCTTGAACTTGAACGCTTTGCCATATGCCTAATAGATATATAACTAGTAGAGCTATCTTGTCAACAGGAATCTTTAGCCTGCGGGAAAAGACTTTTGGCGAGGTTCAACACGGAAGTCGCTGCGTGCGCTCAGCGGCCCTTCGGAACCCGCTTCAATCGCCACAGAATGCGCCGGAAGAGACCCAGAATCCGCCGGGAGTCGCGCTCCGCGGGGGCCAGGCGGCGCAGCAGCAGGCGCAGATCGTGGCGGTTGGCGGCCTGCATCGACGAGGGCGAGTAGCCGGCGGCGATCATGGTCTCCTCCACCACGCCAGCCAGTCGATCGAGAGTCCGGGAAGGCGCCGCGGGCACGCCTGCTGTTGCCTCAAATTCAGCCGCCGCCTCAGGCGCGGCATTCGCCTGCCGAAAGACCCGCGCCGCCAGTTCATACAGGCACACTGCCACGGCCTGGCCAAGGTTCATCGAGGGCTGCCGGGGATCGGTGGGGATCTCGACCAGCAGGTGGCAATAGGAAAGGTCGTCGCGCGTGAGGCCGTGCTTTTCCGATCCAAAGACCAGCGCCACCCGGCCGCCGCGTGCCAGCTCCCGCTCGACTAGAGGCCCCAGATCGGGCAGCGGAACCACGGGCTGCTCCGGCTTGCGATAGGTGAGGGTTCCCGTTCCCGCCACCAACGTGCATCCGGCCACAGCCTCGGCCAGCGTCCCGGTCTCCGCCGCCGAGGCCAGCAGTTCCGGCGCGCCGACGGCCGAGCGGGCCTCGCGCCAGGGAGGAGCGTAGGGAGCAACGACCGCCAGCCGCCGAAAGCCGAAGTTGGCCATCGCCCGCGCCGCCGCTCCTATATTAAGCGGGTTGCGCGGGAAGACCAGCACCACGTTAAGGCGGTCGCGATGGTCGAATTGGGCTTCGGGCTGCAAGAGACGATTGTAGTGCGGCGGCGCGGAGGCTTGCGGGCAAGGGCAAGCAGTTTGGGGCAGGTGCGAATAGCGCTTGGCCCGCCCGAAGAGAACGGACAGAGCAGTTGGGAATCGATATTGCCCCCTCAGCATCCAAATGATCATGTTCGACGAAGCCGATGCGGGCGAGCAGCGCAACAGGATTGGCGATTGGGTTCTGCGCGGAGGGATCGCGCTGGCCTTTGTCCTCTTCGGCGCTGAGAAATTTCCGTCAGTCCCTGGGACTCCGTGGGTCAAACTGTTCGAGCAGATCGGCATGGGGCAATGGTTCCGGTATTTTACCGGCGTCGTCGAGATCGTGGGCAGCGTGCTGGTGGTGATCCCGTGGACGGCAAGAGCCGGTCTCGCGCTTCTGGCAGCGACCATGGCCGCTGCTGCCCTCATCCTCGATTTTGTAATCGGGCGCCCGGCCGATAGCATCCTTTCGACTGGATTGTTCATCTTCCTCGCGGTCTTCTGGTGGGCAAGGCGGAGCGGTTGAGCCTCGGGCGGAGCCCGACTTCCCTCAGCTGTAGTCCGGCGGCACAGAGCAGGTCGATGAGATTCTCCCCTTGGTGGCAGAAACGGGGTTTCTGGATTGTTATTCGTCCGTCAATATGGCCTGCTTGCCAATCCCCGGCGGGATTAAAGGAAACATTTCGTTGGAAACTGTGGCATTGGTGCTGTACAGTGGACGGCGATGGAAACTAACCCTTCAGGCAGTCTTGAAGCGCAGGTCGGCGAACTGCGCCTGCGCGTGCGCCGGCTGGAAGAGACGCTCGTTCTCTACGGCATCGTCTTGCAGGAAGCAAGGCCTCAGCCCCAGGCAAGGGATGCCGCTGCCGCTCTGGCGGCCGCGCGACCCCTGGCGCCCGCGGTAGAGATGGATCGCAAGCCAGCTCCGCCTCCTGAAACGCCGGTTGCTGCGCCGAGCTTCGGTTACTCCGCGCCGTTGGCGGCCACCGACGCGCGCTCGCTGGAGAGCCGGATCGGCTCGCATTGGTTCAACCGCATCGGCATTGTGGCCATGCTGATCGGCATGGCCTGGTTCCTCAAATGGGCCATGGACAATCATTGGATAGGCCCGTCGGGCCGGGTGCTGATCGGCCTGGTTGCGGGTGCGGCGTTCATCGCCTGGTCGGAGCGCTTCCGCAGCCGCGGCTATGCGTTCTTCTCCTATTCGCTGAAGGCCGTGGGCAGCGGCACGCTCTATCTTTCGCTGTGGGCGGCGTTCTCGCTTTACCACCTGATGCCCGCCGGCTTGGCCTTCGCGGCGATGATCCTGGTGACCGCCTTCAGCGGCTTCATGGCCTGGGCGCAGGACGCGGAGTTGCTGGCCCTCTATGCCATCGTTGGCGGCGTCGCCACGCCCCTGCTGGTCTCTACGGGCGAGAACCACGAAGTTACTCTCTTCACTTATCTGCTGGTGCTGGACCTCGCGGTGCTTGTCCTGGTTGCGCTGCGTCCCTGGTCGCGGCTGCTCTTTGCGGCCTTCGCGGGTACGGTGCTGCTGTACATCGGCTGGTCGTCCGATTACTACTCGGACGCTCAGTTTGCCCGCACGGCATTCTTTCTGACCTGCTTCTTTCTGATCTTCGCTTTTGCACCGAGGCTGGTCCGGGTGGACCTGGAAGACGGAGCGAAGCACTCCAACTGGGACAGCCTGGCGCTGGTTGTGCTGCCGGTCGCCAATGCGGCGCTGGGATTCATCGCTTTTTACATCCTCTTCGATTGGTTCAAAAGCGATTGGGCCGGCGCCTGGCTGGCGGTCGGTTTTGCCGCCTTTTATCTGCTGCTGCTCCGTCTGCACGCGTGGGGAAGGCTGCGGGCGAGCCCGGCTTTGCTGTCGGCTCTGCATCTTACCGCCGCAGTCGCCTTTTTGACGATGGCGATTCCGCTCAAAACGCAAGGCCGATGGCTGACCGTCGGCTGGCTGGCGGAGGGCGGGGCGCTGTTGTGGGCGGCGGCCCGCCTGCGGCAGCGTTTGCTGCGGGTATTGGCGCTGCTCTGCCTCGCGCTGGGATTCGTCGCACTCATCATGGACAATCCACCGGCATCGGCCACGCCCTTCTTCAACGAGCGTTTCGGAAGCTACCTTGCCGGAATAGCGGTCTTCGCCTTCGCCGCCTGGGTCGCGGTCAAGGCGCAACGGGAGACGGAGGACTCAGGGACCAATTCGGGCACCTGGCCGCTAATCGCTGCTGTAGCGTTGCTTACCGTGAATCTGCTCATCCTGCTTGCCGTCGGCTGGGAGATTCACAGCTACTGGTGGACGCTGCGCTGGAGCGGCGATGCAAATCGCTGGCAGGAATTTCAAATGCATGCGCAGTTTACCTATTCGGCATGGTTCATGGTCTTCGGCGCAATCCTGCTGGCCGTGGGATTCTGGCTGCGCTCGGCCTTCCTCCGCTGGCAGGCTCTCGTGCTGCTGGCCGTAACCGTCGGCAAAGTCTTTCTCTCCGATATGAGCCAGTTGGCCCAGGGATACCGGATACTCAGCTTCATCGGCCTGGGCGCGCTGCTGCTGGCCGTCAGCTTTGCCTATCAGCGCGACTGGCTCAAACTGCGCGCTGCGAGCGGGGGAAGAGATGAAGCTTAGCGCCGCTCTACTTCTGCTCGCCACGGTCGCCGCCTCGCCGGAGCTGCGGTACTTTCGCTATGAGCGCCCCATCCAGGGGCCTGTGAATCGCCCCGGCCAGAGTTGCCTCGTGATTGATCCCGGCATCTTCGCCCACGCCGCGCCACAGCTTGCCGACCTGCGCCTCTATCGCGATGGCGCTGAAAACCCGTTCGCGCTCCGCGTCGCAGCTTCCGCGCAGACCGAGCAGAAGTCCATTGCGCCGCTGAACCTTGGCCTGCGCGGCGGCCAAATCGTCTTCGACGCCAGCCTACCCAACTCGCCTTACAGCGATATTCAGCTTGCCGTCGCCGCGCGCGACTTTATCGCCACGGTCACCGTCACCGGCAGCCAGACCGAGGCTGGAGGCGCAGAGACCAAACTCGGCTCGTACACCATCTTCGATCTCACGCGCCAGCGGCTGGGCCGTAGCACCGTCCTTCACCTGCCGGTTTCGGACTTTCGCTACCTGCACTTCCGCATCAGCGGCCCGCTTCAGCCGGAGAGCGTCACCAGCCTTTCGGTGGGCAGTCCGCCGGCCAGCCCGCCGGCCTATCAGATCGTCGCGGAGAGCTCGCGCGTCGAACCGAAGGACCATTCCTCGATCCTTGAATTCATCGTGCCCGCTCACGTGCCGGTGGACCGGATCGTCTTTGCGCCCGGCGCATCCCCCGCCCAGTTCAGCCGCGATGTGAGTGTCACTGTCGCTCCCGTCTCTGGGCCATCTTCAATTGATGCGCCCCAACCCCCTCCGCCGGTGAACTCCTACGGAAATATCCTCCGCGTTCACAGCCTCCAGAATGGCCGCCAGATTGACGAAGAGCGCCTGGCCGTCGACGCTCCCTGGGTCGATTTCAGCACGTCCACAAAGTGGACCATCGCCATTGAGAACGGAGACGACGCGCCTTTGAGCTTGCAATCCGTTCAACTTGAGATGCTGCAGCGGGCCCTCTGCTTCGATGCGGAGAGCAATGCGAACTATCTGCTTGCCTATGGCGACCCGGCGCTCTCGGTTCCGCGCTACGATTACGCCAGGCTCTTTGCTCTCCAGGCCAACGCCGCCCAGATTGCAGCCGGCCCCGAGCAACTGAATCCCGCCTACCAGCCCCGCCCCGACGACCGCCCATTTACCGAGCGGCATCCCGCACTGTTATGGGTATCGCTGGCAGCCGTGATCGCGCTCCTGGCCGCTATTGCGCTGCGCTCCGCTAAGCCTGCCGCGCCGCCTCCATCGTAAGGAGACTCTTCGTCGCGGGATTGGAAGGAGCGGTGACCTCGCGCGCACCGCAAAGGGCCACATCTTTCGGAAAACGGCGCAAACCGGGGCCGCTGCCTTTTGCGCCCTCCCCTGAACATTTAGAATGGTAACTGTCGCAGAATGTATTACGTCCGCTGTGAATCCGGGGTCCCCGGCGACAGGTCCTCGTCGCTGGGGTGGTAGGGAATCCGGGGTCCCCGGCGACAGGTCCTCGTCGCTGGGGTGGTAGGGAAACCGGGGTCCGCGGCGATGCCCCGGCCCTGGGGGAATACCAGCGCCCATTTTTTCGCTGGGTTGCATGCGGACGGGAAAGCACGCACTCATCTCAATGCATCGCTGGTCCAAGCTCTTCATCCCGACTCTCCGCGAGGCCCCGGCAGACGCCGAAGTGGCCAGCCACAAGTTCCTGCTCCGCGCCGGCTACATTCGCCAGCTCGGCGCGGGCATCTACAGCTACCTCTTCCTCGGCCAGCGCTCGATCAACAAGATCGTCGCCATCGTGCGCGAGGAGATGGACAAGATCGGCCAGGAGTTCTACCTGCCCGGCATCCTGCCCCGCGAACCGTGGGAGCAGAGCGGCCGCTGGACGGGCATGGGCGACAACATGTTCCGGCTCAAGGACCGCAAGGGAGCCGACCTCTGCCTGGGCATGACCCACGAAGAGATCATGACCACCATCGCCCGCGGCGAATTGCGCAGCTACAAGCAGTTGCCGCAGATCTGGTACCAGATTCAGACCAAATTCCGCGACGAGCCGAGACCCAAGTCGGGCCTGCTGCGCGTGCGCCAGTTCATTATGAAGGACAGCTACTCCTTCGATATCGACAAGGCCGGCCTGGACAAGAGCTTCGAGCTGCACGACGCGGTCTACCGCAGGATATTCACGCGTTGCGGCCTCAGGTTCGTATCCGTCGAGGCCGATTCGGGCTCCATGGGCGGCTCGCAATCGCAGGAGTTCATGGTCTACACCGACGCAGGCGAAGACCTGATCGCAAGCTGCCCGGTGTGCGGCTACGCGGCCAATCTTGAAAAGGCCACTTCGCGCCTCGAACCGGTCAAGGAACTTGAACCAACTGCGAACAAGCCGGAAGAAATCCATACGCCCGGCATGGGTGCCATTGCCGACGTCGCGGCTTTCCTGAAGATGAGCCCAGCCAACGACATCAAATGCGTCGCGTACATAGCCATCTTTATTGGTCCGAATGGAGTAGCCCAGATACCGATCGTCGTTTTGTTGCGCGGAGATCACAGTGTAAATGAAGCAAAATTGGGGACTCTACTTTCCACCAATGTATTGGAGTTCATGGATTCGGACGAAATTCTGAATACATTCGTATCAGAAGCCCTTAATTTGGTAAATAAATCAGCAAAAGGGCTTTATGAAATTCAAGTTTCAAAAACTCTCACTTCACCCGCAGGTTATTTAGGACCAGTTGGCATAGAACCTCTAGATATTGAAAATCTCAGATTCCTCCAAGAGCATGGCATCTTGCCGAAATCTTTTTCGGTCTTCAAAGAAGATAAGACGATCTACGGCGCAGAGACACTCTACGGCACTTTGAGTTCGAAGCCCTCATCTTTCCGTGTCTATTATGATCGTCCTGTCGTCATCCTGGACAGCTCGCTCGATGGCCGTAAAAACATGGTCTGCGGCGCAAACCAGCTCGACTACCACTTGCGCAACGTCACCCCCGGCCGCGATTTCACCTGGACGCTCAGCGCCGACATTCGCAGCGTGAACGAGGGCGAAGCCTGCCCGCAGGAAGGCTGTACCGGCAGGCTCGCCGTCGGCAAGGCGGTCGAGATCGGTCACATCTTCAAGCTCGGCTACAAGTACTCGGAGTCCATGGGCGCGCGCGTTTTGGATGAGAACGGCAAGGAAGTCACGCCCATCATGGGCAGCTACGGCATCGGCATCGAGCGCATTCTTACCGCCTCAATCGAGCAGGCAAACGATAAGAACGGCTTCTGGCTGCCGGCCGCGATCGCTCCCTTCACCGTGGTGGTCACGGTGACCAACGCATCCGACGCGGCCCTCGCCGAAGTAGGCGAGAAGCTGGCCGCGGAGCTCGAAGCGGCAGGCCTGGACGTGCTGCTCGACGACCGCGACGAGCGCGCCGGCGTCAAATTCAAGGATGCGGATCTGGTTGGCATTCCTTACCGCGTCAACGTGGGCAGGAAGGCCGCCGGCGGATTCATCGAACTGCAGGCGCGCGCGACGGCAACCAGCATGGATGTGGCCATCCAGGACGTGGTCGCGTCGCTGAAGGCCCGCGTCGAGGAAGATGCACTGTTGACGGCGGTTGAAGCGTAAAGGCAGCTTCTAGCTATTAGCTGTTAGCTAATCTTGCGTGCATGTGCGGTCTTGAGTCTGCAAGAGCTGGGCCCAGCACGAAAGGGCTAAAAGCTAACAGCTAAGAGCTAAAAGCTCGTTACAGGAACAGCGATGGCAGCGATAGCGGTGGTAATCCGGTGGAAGAGGCCCAGGGGAAAGCGTCACTGGGCGAAGCTGCTGCTGCAAATGGGGCTGTTCACGGTTGGGGTTGGCATACTGGCGGTCTGTGCCGTCTTCGGCTATTTCTACGTATCGTACCGGCACGTTGTGGACGAGCGGCTCAAGCAGCCCATCTTCGCCAACACCGCCAAGGTGTTTGCCGCGCCCCGCGAGGTCCGCCCCGGACAGAAGTTCACCGTCCGCCTCATCGCCAATGAATTGCACGATGCCGGCTACTCCGCCGATGGCGCCTCGCAGGTCTCGCAGTTGGGCACCTACTCGATGGGCGCGCACTCCATCACCGTGCGGCCCGGCCCGGAGTCCTATCACTCGCAAGACAGCGCAACCATCCGCTTCGACTCGGGCTTTGTGGTATCCATCGCCGACAATCACGGCCAGCCGCTCTCGAGTTACGAGCTGGAACCGCTGCTCATCACCGGCCTCAGCGACGACCCCAATCGCACCAAGCGCCGGCTGATCTCCTACGACGAGATTCCTCCCAACCTGGTGCAGGCCGTTCTCGCCATCGAGGACCGCCGCTTCTTCGAGCACGGCGGCGTCAACTACGTCAGCATGGTCAGCTGGGCCTGGCATGACCTGATCGGCGATCGCAAGGTTCGTGGCGGAGGCTCGACGCTGACGATGCAACTAGCGAAGCTGCTCATCGTCGCCGACACCGGCACAATCAAGTACAAGATATCCCAGATCGCGGTTGCCTTCCAGCTCGAAGAACGCTTCTCGAAGAAGCAGATCTTCGAGACGTACGCCAACCAGATCAATCTGGGCCAGCGCGGCAGCTTCTCCATCGACGGCTTCGGCGAGGCCGCGCAAACCTACTTCGGCAAGGATATGCGCCAGCTCGACCTGGCCGAGTGCGCCTTCCTGGCCGGCATCATCCAGCGGCCCAGCTACTTCAATCCCTTCCGCCATCCCGAGCGCACCATCGACCGCCGCAATCTGGTGCTGGACTCGATGGTCGAGACCGGCGCCATCACCAAGGATCAAGCCGAGCGCGCCAAGGCCGAGCCGCTCCATCTGTCGGAAGCCAGCGTAGACGCCAACGAGGCGCCCTACTTCGTCGACCTGGTGCACGATCAGCTGCTGCAAAAACTCGGCGAGCGCGACTTCAACCGCGAAGGCCTGCGCATCTATACCTCGCTCGATCCCGACTTGCAGCGGGAAGCCACTGCCGCGGTCGCATCCACCATCCACGTGGTGGACGCGCAGGTGGATGCCATGCATAAGCATCACAAGCCGGGCGAGACCTGGGTGTATCCGCAAGTGGCGCTGGTGGCGCTCAATCCCCACACCGGCCAGGTGCTGGCGATGGTGGGCGGGCGCAGCTATGGCGCATCGCAGTTGAACCACGCGGTCTCCAAGCGGCCCACCGGTTCCATCTTCAAGCCCTTCGTCTATGCCACCGCCTTTGCCACGGCCGTTGAAGGCACCTTGCTATCCGGGCAAAGCAGACCCTTCTCGCCGGTCACCATGCTCAGCGACCAGCAGACCACTTACGACGTGGGCAACCAAGAGTACACGCCGCGCAACTTTGAGGGCGAGTATCACGACCAGGTGACGGCCCGCTACGCCTTGATGCGATCGCTCAACAACGCCACCATCGGCCTGGCCGCCATGGTGGGTTTCGATCGCGTGGCCGCGGTGGGCCGCGAGGCCGGCGTCAAGAGCGCGCGCGGAACCCCCTCGGTGGCTATCGGCGCTTACGACGCCACGCCCCTGGAGATGGCGGGCGCATACACCGTCTTCGCCAACAACGGCTTGCATCTGGAACCGTGGATGCTGGCCAGCGTGCGCACACCCACGGGCGACATCATCTCCGACTACACGCCTGCTTCGCGCCAGGTGCTGGACCCGCGCGTAGCCTATCTCACCACCAGCCTGATGGAGAACGTGCTTCGCGGCGAGGGGACAGGCGCCGGAGTGCGCGGCATGGGCTTCCTTGCGCCCGCCGCGGGCAAGACCGGAACCGACCACGACGCATGGTTCGCCGGCTTCACCAGCAACCTGCTGTGCATTGTATGGGTCGGCAACGACGACTACACCGACATCAAGATGCAAGGCGCGCACGCCGCCGCTCCCATCTGGGCCGAGTTCATGAAGAATGCCGTGCTGCTGCCGCAGTACTCCGACACGCACGAATTCGCCAAGCCCAATGGCGTTCAGATTGTGGACCTTGACAAGGTGAGTAACCTACTCAGCAACGAGTCCTGCCCCGACAGTTATGAAGCGGCCTTCCTCGACGGCACCGCGCCCACGGAAACCTGCGACCACCCCGCCGACCACCGCAACCTGCTGCAAAAGATCTTCGGAGCGGGCAAGAGCGGGAATTGACTCACTTTCACGGAAGGCGCAAGGTCAGGGTCGCCCAGCAATCGCTTCAGCCGGTTTGGGTTCTGTTCGGATACAAGCCACTGACGGGCCGGGGATCTGCTGACCCGGATCGATGCTACAATCAAGAGGATAGATGGCGGCAGTAGTTCAGTGGCAGAACGCCTGACTGTGGCTCAGGATGTCGTGGGTTCGATCCCCACCCGCCGCCCCAATTTCCACTCGCCGCGCCACAGCCAACCTTCCTCAAGTTGTAGCATTGCCGAGTCTCCGTGACCCCTGAAATGCGCGAGAATAAAGAGTTTGCCGGCGGGTCGGCCGGACTGCCGGAGTGGCTGACCGGCTTTGAGCCGAGGCGCGGCCTGTCCAACGGCCACCTGCAAACGGTCATGGGGAACTTCCTGCCCCGTCCGGCCTTCCGGCTGGCCAGCGTCGCGGAGGAAGTCGAGGTGGACCACGCCGACGGCAGTCGTGTGCTGTGCCATTGCCACTGGCAGGATGAGCATGGCCAGGACGGACGAGGCCGGGCCGGGCGGCTGACGCTGGTGCTGGTTCACGGGCTGGAAGGCTCGGCGGACTCCCAGTACATTCAGGGCATCGCGATGCGGGCCTGGGGTGCCCGCTGCAACGTCATCCGCATGAACATGCGCAACTGCGGCGGGACGGAGGCGCTGACACCCACGCTCTACCACTCCGGGCTTTCCGGCGACGTGGGCGCGGTGGTAAGCCATTTTACCGAGCGCTTCGGCCTGGAGCGCGTGGCTCTCGTGGGCTATTCGATGGGCGGGAACCTGGTGCTCAAGCTGGCCGGGGAGTGGGGCAGCGGGCCGCCGCTCGCCGCCGTGGCCGCGGTTTGCCCGGCCATCGACTTGGCTGTCGGCGCGGATGCCCTGCACGAACCGCTCAACCGGGGCTATGAATGGCGCTTCTTGCGCGGCTTGATGGCCCGCTACGGCCGCAAGGCGAAGCTCTTTCCCGGCATCTACGCGACCCCTCGGGAGATCGGTCCGGTGCGCAGCATTCGCCAGTTCGACGGCAAGATTGTGGCCCGCTACTGGGGCTTCCGCGATGCCGACGACTACTACCACCGCGCCGCCAGCGCCCGAGTGGTGGAGCGGATCGCCGTGCCCACGCTGATTCTCTGCGCCCAGGACGATCCCTTCATTCGCCTCACCGCGGAGACTCGGGCCAAGCTGCTCGCCAACAAGCACATCGCCTTTGCGGAGACCCGCCACGGAGGCCACTGCGCCTATCTATCCAGGGACCGGGGCAATGAGATTCACTGGGCGGAGGCGGCCGCGACTCGCTTTTTGCTGGCTGCGGCCGGGCAACCGAATGGAAGCTGACTGGGAGGTCGAGGTGGGCGGCGGTTCGCCGGCAATTGAGGCGCGGTGGCCGGGATTTGTCGACCTGCGCCTGCATCCCGAACGCGCCTGGCAGTTTCCTGAGGCCGCTCAACTGCCCGCATTGGCCGAGGCTCTGGCAAAGCTGAATTCGGCTGCTTCGCCGGTCTGGACCTCGAAATGCGACTTCTGGCCGGTGGTTGAGCCGTACGAGTTCGATGCGGACGAGCTGGATGCGCCGCCCGGCTTCGCCGCCCATGCGATGGGCTGCTACATCGACCTTTTGACTCGCGGCGACCGGCAATGGGAGATGCCCGCCGCGGCCGCCGCGGCTGGCAAGCGCCTGTGCGGGCTGCTCCGCGCCGTCCCGCTTCGCTGCTGCCGAGTGGATTTCATCGTCCGCCGAGCCTTCATCGCCCCAGATCTCACCGGCCTGGCCCCCATGGACCTCGGAATCACCGCCTATCTGACTGCCTGCGGACCGTCTGCCGCCGAGGCTGCGCAAACCCTCACCGCCGCGCTGGAGGCAATTGCCGGTGTACTCCACGGCCAATCGACGATAGAATGAAACCTGCAAGGGGCGAGTAGCTCAATGGGATAGAGCACCGGCCTTCTAAGCCGGGGGTTGTGGGTTCGATCCCCGCCTCGCCTACCAACTACATTTAACGATTTAGAGCCTATCCGCAAATTGTAGCGCCGGTCTCCAGACCGGCTGTACTGGCGGCTTCCAAGCCGCCAGGGGGGTGGGTGCAGGTCTGCTGACCTGCACGACAGCCGCTCTCCACGAATGCTCTTTCAGCCGCGTCCGATTGCCGGTTGCAGCCGGGTCTCCGCCGCAGCAAAGGGCGGGGGTGACGTGTATCACTGCGCCGCCCCTCTCGTGACGGCTACCTTAAGCCGGGCTTTAGCGATGTTTTCGGAGGGTCCGGGAGGCCATGGTCCGGACCTGGAAGAGCAATGTGGAGGGCCATATCGCTGAGCGTGGCGGAGGCGAACGGATGGGGGACGTGGAGAAGCGGGATCGGGGCTTGCTGCGGGTGGATGCGGAGGAGTGCAAGGGTTGCGGGCTGTGCGTGGAAGCCTGCCCGCCCAAGGCGATCCGTTTGAGCGAGCGGCTGAATCGCTACGGCTATCGGACGGCGATCTACCTGGGCGCGGGCTGCACGGGCTGCGGAATCTGCTTCATGGCCTGTCCCGAGCCGGGGGCGATCACGGTGTTGCGCAGGGCAAATCCCAAGGCCGCTGAAGGCCGCGGGCCGGGAATTGCCATGGAGGGAGCGTGCCCATGCGCAAGCAACTGATGAAGGGCAACGAAGCCATCGTCAAGAGCGCAATCCTGGCTGGATGTCGCGCCTTCTATGGGTACCCCATCACGCCCGCCAGCGAAATTGCCGAAACGGCAGCCAAATATATGCCGCAGGCCGGCGGCATCTACCTTCAGGCGGAGAGCGAAGTGGCCGCCATGAACATGATTTACGGCGCTGCTTCAACGGGCGTGCGGGCCATGACGGCGTCGAGCGGTCCGGGGATCAGCCTGATGCAGGAAGGCATCAGCTACATGGCGGGCGCGGAGCTGCCCTGCGTAATCGCGGATATTACCCGCGGCGGGCCGGGATTGGGGAACATTGCCGCCGAGCAGGGCGACTATCACCAGGCGGTGAAGGGCGGCGGCCACGGCAATTACCGGACCATCGTGCTTGCGCCCGACTCCGTGCAGGAGATGGCGGATCTGACCGCGCTGGCCTTCGAGCTGGCCGACCGCTATCGCAGCCCGGTGGTGCTGCTGGCGGATGGATTCATCGGACAGATGATGGAGCCGGTGGAGTTTTCTCAAAACGCAATCGTCCCGCCGCCGCCGGAGTGGGCCGTATTGGGCACCCCGGAGACGCGCGGCAACCTGATCACCTCGCTGCATCTGGATTGCGATGAGATGGAGGCGCACCAGCTCCATCTGGAGGCCAAATACGAGCGCGCCCGGCAGCGCGAGGCGCGCGCCGAAGAGTGGCGCACGGATGGAGCGGAGATTGTGCTGGTGGGCTACGGGATCGTGGGGCGGATTCTGAAGGCCGTAGCGGTGGAGGCGCGCGCCGCCGGGCTCAATGTGGGAGTGCTGCGGCCGATTACTCTCTATCCGTTCCCAACCAGGCATTTCGAGCGGCTAGCGGAGACGGCGCGTGTCTTTGTGGTGGTGGAGATGAGCAACGGGCAGATGCTGGAAGATGTGCGTCTGGCTCTGAATGGTGCTCGGCCGGTGGAGTTCCTGAGCCGCCTGGGCGGCATTGTCCCATCGCATGACGAGGTGCTCCAATTCGTGCGCGAGCAGGCTCGCCGCTACGTGCCGGCCATGGAGCCGGAGGAGGAGCGGCTGGCCAATGTCTAGCGAGACGGTCTCTGAATACACGGTGGCTCACGCCAAGGCGAAGTCGTTCTATGAACGCTATGAGCGCAAGCAGGAGTTGCAACACGCGACCCACTTTTGCCCCGGCTGTGGCCACGGCATTGCGCACAAGCTGTTGGCGCGGGCCATCGATGAGCTGGGCATCCAGGACAGAACCATCCTGGTTGGCCCGGTGGGCTGCGGGGTATTCACTTACAACTACTTCGACGTGGGAAATATCTCGGCCGCGCACGGCCGTGCGCCGGCGGCGGCTACCGGGGCCAAGCGGAGCCGGCCGGAAAGCATCGTGATCAGCTACCAGGGCGATGGGGATCTGGCGGCGATCGGGTCGGCGGAGATTCTGCATGCGGCCAATCGCGGCGAGAATTTCACCGCCATCTTCATCAACAACGCGGTCTACAGCATGACCGGCGGTCAGGCGGCGCCGACGACGCTGCTGGGGCAGAAGACCACCACCACCCCGAACGGGCGGCAGGCGGCCACGGAAGGCTATCCGCTGCGCGTCTGCGAGTTGCTGGCCACGCTCGATGCTCCGGTCTACATCGAGCGGGTGGGGCTGGGCGACAACAAGCAGATCGCCCAGGCGGCGCGCGGGTTGCGGCGGGCGGTGGAGAGCCAGGTGCGCGGATTGGGCTTCTCGCTGGTGGAAGTGCTCGCGCCTTGCCCGACGATCTGGAAGATGCAGCCGGTGGAGGCGCAGCGCTGGGTGCGCGATGTAATGGAGAAGACCTTTCCGCTGGGTATCTTCAAGGATCGCACCAAAGAGGCGGAGCCGCGGCGGCCGCCGGATGCGGCGCCGGCGCTCGAAGAGATTCCGGAGATTCTGGGCGTTGACCCTGAAGGTTTCTCCAAGGGCCACCCGGTGGGGACTGGGCAGACGCTGGCGGGGCTCGATATCAGCGTGCGCGCCGCGGGCTTTGGCGGCCAGGGAGTGCTGTTGCTGGGCGAGGTGCTGGCGGAGGCGGGACTGGATGCCGGTCTGGAAGTATCGTGGCTGCCCTCTTATGGGCCGGAGATGCGGTCGGGCACCTCGAACTGCCATGTGCGGATTGCCGGCCGGCCGATCGATTCGCCATTGGTGACCGAGCCTACCGTGCTGGTGGCGATGAATGAGCCGTCACTCAAGAAGTTCCAGGCGAGCGTGCGCAAGGGCGGATGGATTCTCTACAACGGCGAGACGCTGCCGGAAGGTTGCGGGCGAACAGATGTGCACGTGCTGGCGCGTCCCTTCACGCGCATGGCCGACGAGCTGGGCGACGCGCGCGCGGCCAACATGGTGGTGCTGGGAGCGCTGCTGGAGATCGCATCCGTGCTGCCGGAGGCCAGTGTCGCCGCCGCGCTGCGACGGCTCGTCAAGAATCCGAAGTGGGTGGAACTGGATGAGCGCGCGCTGGCACGGGGGCGAGCTTTATACAGGGAATCGCTCGTAGGGGCGAGCCATGGATGCTGATGCCGGTCTCATCGATCCGGCCCCGGTGAATTTCTGCGGTGTTCTGAGGCCTGGACTCGACGCTCGACTCCAACGCCGCTTCGTCCAGAGTGAGAGCTTCGAAACCCAGCCCAGCGATCTACTCAATCGGGGCGCCCGCTGGACTCATAACTGGGATGCCTGCCAACTTACAGGACTTCCAAAGTTTCGAGCTGCCGCCGCAAGGCATCCGCGCCCTGAAACGGAATGGCTTTCATCCCGGCTGACGCCGCGCCGGCCACATTCTCCGCGCGATCGTCGATAAACAGAATCCGTTCCGGCGGCCAGCCCAGAATATCCAGCGCGCGAAGATAGATCGCCGGCTCCGGCTTGCGCAGCCCGAGATAGCAGGAACTCAGCGCGACCTTCAGATAGTTGCGCAGGCCGAAATGCTCGAATCTGTACTTGTTCGTCTCCCGCGGCTCATTGTTCAGCGCGCCCAGCATGAAGTTACCGGATGCGGAAAGCTCCTTGAGGATTTCCAGCGCCCCATCGGGAAGGAGCCTCGACTGGGCAAGCATGAAGGCGAAAAACTCGTTGAGGGAAAAGCTGCGCGGCTCATCGAAGACGGTCGCCTCCAAGTACGAGTCGATGGGGATCGCACCCCGCTCCCAGGCGTCGTAGGGCGCGGGATGCCGGACCTCGAAGACCGCAAGATCCAGATGGAAGCGCTCGATCGCCGCCGCGCGCTCGCGGCGGTCCCAGCCATTCGTGAGCAGAACTCCGCCGACATCGAAGAGAATCACGTCGAAGGGGAGCATTCGGGCTTCTCCGTGTGCGCTTTCGCGTGGCATCTCAAGAGTCCGCATCAAAATGATGCCGTCATCCAGAGCGACCGTAGAGTAGCGAAGGGAGTCGAAGGACCTGCGTTCGGTAATGCCGGCCTGCGATCACCCCTGAAGGATTCTGTTTGGAACTTCGAGGTCGTGACACTGGGTCTCTGACCGGGTGATTCTGCCCCTCCCACCCTAGCGGCAAGAACAGAGACGCCGCGAGGGTGGGGCACCCACATTGGCACAAGAATAAACGGTCAAAGACCTATGCCGGATTCGCGGAACCGTCTTCACGCTGATACTTGGCCTCGATGGCCAGCACCTTCTTGAACCGCCGCACAAACCTTTCTTCGGTGGCGATGAACTTCGCGCCAACGAAGGCATTCACCACCTCGAAGGCCAGCGCCGAGCCGATAACGCGCGCGCCCAACACAACCACGTTCATGTCGTCGTGCTCCACGCCCTGGTGCGCGGAGTAGGTATCGTGGCACATGCCCGCGCGAATGCCGGGAATCTTGTTGGCCGCCACGCACACCCCCACGCCCGAGCCGCAGATGAGAATCCCCCGCGGCGCATCGCCCCGCTTCAGCGCCAGGCTCAGCTTTTCCGCAAAGTCGGGATAGTCGTCCAGCGGATCGGGCTTATAAGCCCCAAGGTCGATCACCTCATGGCCGGCCTGGGCAAGATAGGCGCGGACCTCCTCTTTCAGAAGAAATCCCGCATGATCGGAAGCGATGACGAGTTTCACAATGCACTCCTTCAGAGTTAGAGATCAGGGATCAGCCGGTGCAAGGAAGTTTTGAGGCAGTCCTTGTATTTCTCGGATTGAGGCGAATTCCCAAGTCTCAAAAGCTAGACCTGGGGCACCCAGCGTACTTCACCCTATACAACCGGATCTCTCGGAATGAGCCTTGGCGGTCCACCTTCGCCGGGACGTTCGACGAGGCGTAACTCGTTTGCGTCTTTGAAATCCTTAATCCACGGATGTTTTCCATCATGGAATTTCACGGTCCATTTGTTCGGAGGTTGCCCAAAGATGCCGGACTCCTCGAGTATGCCGCGACGGTTCGTCGATATTTCCTCTACAATGTCTCCGGAACTGAACATGTTAGGCTCCTGCCACGCCTCTCATCTTAGAGCACATCCTCCTGTGGAAAAGTCTCACTCCGTAGTTTTGTGTTTACTCTTTTGTATCCAGAAACAGTAAAACTGCGCAGGATGTCCCCACATTGTTGCAATCAACAGAGAGGATATTCTAGTCTGATCCCTGATCCCTGATCTCTGTCTCACTTCACCAGCTTCTTCGCCCGCGCCGCCACATTTTCTGCGGTAAATCCCAGCTCAGCCAGCACCTTTGGCCCTGGCGCGGAGGCTCCAAACCGGTCCAGCCCAATCACGTCGCCGTCCAGGCCCACATACTTCCACCAGCCCATCGTCGCTCCGGCCTCGACGGCTAGCCGGGGCACGCCCGCCGGCAGCACGCTGGCCTTGTACTCCGCCGTCTGCTCCTCGAAGAGCTTCCAACTGGGAAAGCTGACCACCCGCGCGCGTATGCCCTCGGCTGCCAGCAGCTTCGCGGCCTCCAGTACCGGCCAAACCTCGGAGCCGGCGCCAATCAGCACCACCTGGGGATCGGATGCATCTTCCAGCACATAGGCGCCCTTGCTCACTCCGGCGTACAGGTCGCGCCCCGCCGGATCGATCACCGGCAGGTTCTGCCGGGTCAGCGCAAAGAAGCACGGCTTCTTGCGTTCCAGAGCTAGCCTCCAGGCCGCGGCTGTCTCGTTGGCGTCCGCAGGCCGGAAGTCCGTAAGCCCCGGAATCGCCCGATGCGCCATCAGGTGCTCGACCGGCTGGTGGGTCGGTCCGTCCTCGCCCAGCGCGATCGAGTCGTGGGTAAATACGAAGAGCGAGTGCACCTGCATCAGCGCCGCCAGGCGAATGGCCGGCTTGGCATAGTCCGAAAACACAAAGAAAGTCGATGCGAAGGGAATCAGCCCTCCGTGGGCGGTAATTCCGTTTACCGCGGCGCACATCCCAAACTCGCGCACGCCAAAGAAGACATTCCGGCCGGCCGGGTCCACGTGGAAGCTCTCCCCCGGCTTGAAGATCGTCCGCGTCGATGAGGTCAGGTCCGCGGCCCCGCCAAACAGCTCCGGCACAACGCCGGCAATGGCGTTCATGATCTCTCCGCCGGCGTTGCGCGTAGCCACCGGCTTGCCCGGCGCAAAGCTGGGAATCGCCTTCTCCCAACCCGGCTTGAGTGCGCCGCTTTGCGTGCGCTCAAACTCCGCCGCCAGCTCCGGGTTGGCCGCCTCGTAGTCCGCGAAGAGCGCCTTCCACGCGGTCTCCAGTTCCGCGCCGCGCTCTTTAGCCTGGCGCCAGTTGGTCAGCGCGTCCGGGGGAACCACAAAGCTCTGGTCTTCAGGGAAGCCGAAAAACTTCTTGGTCGCCGCCACAGCTTCGGCTCCCAGCGGCTCGCCGTGGGACTTGTTGCTGCCGGCCTTGGGACTGCCGTAGCCGATCACCGTTCGCACCGCGATGATCGACGGCTTGCCGGTCTCCGCCTTGGCCGCTTCGACGGCCGCTTCAATGGCCGCCAGGTCGTTGCCGTCGACCACCCGCTGCACGTGCCAATGGTAGGCCTCAAAGCGCTTCAGGACATCGTCGTTGTAGCTCAGGCTGGTGGGCCCATCCAAGGAAATAAGGTTGTCGTCGTAAAGAAAAATCAGTTTGCCCAGCCCCAGTGTCCCGGCCAGCGCGCAGGCCTCGTGGCTGACCCCTTCCATCAGGTCGCCGTCGCTCACCAGCGCAAAAGTATGGTGGTCCACCACGTCGAAGCCGGGCCGGTTGTAAACCGCAGCCAGGTGACGCTCCGCCATCGCCATGCCCACGGCCATCCCAGCGCCCTGTCCCAGCGGTCCGGTGGTCACTTCCACGCCGTCCGTGTCGCCCCGCTCCGGGTGGCCGGGGGTCCGCGAACCCCACTGCCTGAAGCTCTTCAGATCGTCCAGCGTCACGTCGTACCCGGCGAGGAACAGCGTGGAATACAGCAGAGCCGAGGCGTGGCCGTTCGACAGCACAAACCGGTCGCGGTCCGCCCACTTGGCGTGCGCTGGATTGTGCTTCATCAGCTTGTGAAAGAGCAGGTAGGCGATGGGCGCGCAGCCCAGTGGAGCGCCGGGGTGGCCGCTCTTGGCCTTCTCCACGGCGTCCACGGCTAAAAGACGAAGTGTATCGATCGACAGTTGATCAAGAAAGGACTGCGAAGGCGAAGAAGTCATAACCCCATTGTACCCAAAGGCGGTGGGCTTTACGGCTTCTCCGCAGCCTTCCCCGCTTTCTCGTTTTCCGCATTGGTCTTGCGCGGGGCCAGCGAACCACCCTCCAGCCAACTCTGCACCCGTTCAACTTCTCCCTCCTCCGCATGATCTCCCTTCGCGAGTGGTAGATAAATATCCGGGGGAATCCCCGCAAGGTCTACCGGCAGATCGGGAATTCGCAGTGACCGCGATGTCGCATACCACAGCAACCGCTCTCCAGACGGCAGCTCGAATGGACGAAGATTGGAATAATCCAGTGAACCGGAGGAACGCCGACCGATCAACTTCACGTTGAAGCTTTGGCGGGCGGCGAGAAGAAACGCTTCACAGGCGCTTGCACAATCTCCATCGATAAGAATCGCGACACGCGAAGGCCGTTGCGGCTCCAACAGCTTTCGGCGTTCGAAACTGATGCTGCCCTTATTATCCTGGGGAACCAGACTCCCCGCGGGGGCATTGCGTGTGCGGGCGATTGTGTCTTGGGTGAATTTCTCGCACTCAGCATCTCCTGGGGCAATGATCGCGCAAAGATTCTTGTGCCCCTCAAGATTGGCAGGAGTTGTCAGCCACACAGCGCCGACGCTAACCATTTCTTCCGGCATTAGCCATGGAAGTATCGGTTCCCAAGTGCTGTCGTCGCCCCCGCCATTCCCGCGCACGTCGATAATCCAGTTGGGATGTTTCGCCAATGCCGCATGGTTTTGCTGGAGTAATGAGATTAGGGGTTCGCGGTTCGCAGCTTCGAAGGTCATCAGCTTCAGAAGGATGGTTTTGTCGGATAGTGTCTGGAACTTGGGCGGATACTTGAGCGGAGCAGGTGTAGTTTGCGCAGATGAACTGCTTGCGGCTGGTTTGGTAGAAGGCCGCCTACCGACATAGAGATGCCCTTTCCGCCAGGCCTCAAGATACTGATTCAGCACTTGCCTACAGCCCTTGTCATTCGATATCTGCATGGCCGCGCTTCTTGCTTCGGCCAATGCATCGTCAAAATGCTTCTGCCCAAACTGGGCGAGATGATCTTTTGCGCCGGTATCGTTTTCGAGAAGGAAGCCTGGAATTACTTCCAGATCCTTCACACAAAGCTCCGCGGCGTTTTGCTGTCCCATGCAGTTCACCGAAAAGCAGGTTGTTACCGCGAAGATGAATGGCAATGACTTGATTTTCATGCCAGCCCTCTTTCCTCATCAAACTCACAGCCGGACTATGTCTCTTTGGATTGACGAATCCATAATAACCGGCAGCCCTCAACTTTCCCGCACCCAACCGCCGCTCTCCCGCATCCACTGAATGTACGGACCTGCTGAGGATTGAGATGTGCAGCGTGGCCCGCCCCGTTCCAGCCCGACCGCATAGGCCACGGCGCAACCCCAACGAAGAACGCACGACGAAGGAGAACTTCCCTATGGCTTACGAACTCGCTCCGCTTCCCTACGACTACGCCGCTCTGGAACCGTTCATCGATACGGAAACGATGAAGATCCACCACGGCAAGCATCACCAGGCTTACGTCAATAACCTCAACGCCGCCCTCGCCAACTACCCGGAGCTGGCCGCCAAGCCCGTCGACGATCTGGTTCGCGACCTGGCCCAGGTTCCCGCGGAGATTCGCACCGCGGTGCGCAACAACGGCGGCGGCCACTCCAACCACACCGCCTTCTGGCGCCTGATGGGCCCGGTAGGCTCGGATGGCATCGGCGGCGCGCCCACAGGCCCCATCGCCGCGCAGATTGCCGCAGATTTCGGCAGCTTCGAGGCCTTCAAGAAGACCTTCAACGAGACTACCGCCAAGCAGTTCGGCTCCGGCTGGGGCTGGCTTGTCTTCCCCGGCGGCAAACTCGAGGTCCTCTCCACGCCCAACCAGGACTCGCCCCTCACCCAGGGCCTTTACCCCATCCTCGGCAACGACGTCTGGGAGCACGCCTACTACCTCAAGTACCAGAATCGCCGTCCCGAGTACCTCGCCGCCTGGTGGAGCGTGGTCAACTGGCACGAAGTCAACCGCCGCTTTGCTCTCGCCAAAGGCTGAGGAGCGGAGAGCAGGATTGGAACGCAGCCGCCAGCAGCTTGTGTGCCGCGCGCATCTCGCGGCGCAGGCCATCGTCGGCGAAGCAGGTTGGCGGCGGCAACGCTCCCAGGCTACTCCGCTATGGCGGACGAGACCTGTGGCGTCCGTTTCGACGAGCTTCTATGCGGGCAGCGCGCTTGCCCAGGTCGCGCTACCGTCTTGCGGGATACTCCACGCGGACAGTCAGGATTTCGTAGGGATGAATCGGCACTCTGACCGTATCGTCCGCGATAGTCAGGGCCGCGCCCTCCGGTTTTTCCATCAGGTTGGTGACTGTGGCTCCTGTTGCCCCGCCCGGCACGTGGATCTGGACCTCGCTTGTTTCTCCGGCCCACTCATACATTCGAAAGATCAGCCCATCGGCGTCCTCGGCCTTCTTCAGGGCGGTCAGCACCACGTTCTCGGGCTTCACAGTTACATAACTATGCTCTGCCGGCAGGCTGCCGGAATGGGCTTGCACCTGGGCCGCCTGCAGCACGTAGTTATACTCGTAGCCGCGGCGAACGGTCAGCGCCTGCTTCCAGTCGCCGGCGTGCGGATACAACGCATACGTGAAGTGGTGGTGTCCGCGGTCGGCTTCCGGATCGGGCCAGGTGGGCGAGCGCAGAAGCGAGATACGCAGCACGTTGTCCTTGCCGTCATATCCATACTTGGAGTTATTCAACAGGCTGAAGCCGTGCTGCCCGTCGCCCAGGTCGGCCCAGCGCAATGCGGGCACCTCGAACTGCGCCTGTTCCCAACTGTTATTGCGCGAGGTGGGGCGCTGGATGCTGCCGTAAGGAATCTCGTAGGTCGCCTTGCCGCTCGCGGCGGCCAGCGGAAATGCGGCCTTCAGCAGCACGTGCGTCTCATGCCAGTCGATGTCGTTGACCACATCCACCTGGTCCGCGCCCGCGTCGAGAGTTATCTCCTGCACAAACTTCGAGTTTTGCCAACTGCGCGTTACGCGAATCGCGGCGCGCAGCGGTCCCTTCGCAACCAGTTCCACCGAGTCGGCCTTGTCGATTGAAGTAACATGATCGAGCGTGCCCGGATCGATGTTCCACGCATCGTATTGCTTGGGCAGGTCATTGAAGGTCTGTAACTGGTTGCCGCATGAGCCCGCGGCCAGCTCTTCGAAGTGCGCTTTCTTGTCGTAAAGACTGGTGATGCAGCCTGTCTGGCCATCGGTCGAAACCTTCAGCGCTGAGTTTTCAAGCGTCAGTCCTTCCGCCTTCAGGTCGCTTGCAAAAGGCCTCGCGCCGGGCGCCACATGCAGCACCGTGTAACCCAGGGAAGGCACGTCGCGCGCTTCAATCAGCAACCGGTAACTGTTGGTCGCAGCACTGCTCTGCAGCACTTGCGAAGGCACGACGCGATTGCCCTTGTCCAGCACCGATACGCCGTTCCTGGCTGGCGCGGGCAACTGCACATCGACTGTCACCGGACCGGAGCGCTCCCAGGCCAGCGGATTGAAGATCAGCACCGGCACTCCGCTTGCCGCGCGCGTATCGATCTGGGTCGCAAGTGTCTTGAGCGCCTGCTGCGAGATTTCGTTCGTCGCCCAGCGCACCTGGTCGTAATCCTGCTGTGCCTCCTTGTAGATGACGCCGATGCCCGAGCCAGCCGCCAGGTCATGAAAATCGTTGAATGTGATCCTTTTCCATGCTTCTGTGAGCCGGTCCGCGGGGTAGGTATCGCCATCCAGCCAGGCGAGCGACGCGAGTTTCTCGGCATTCAGAGCCTGCTCTTCGCTGTCGCGCATGTTGCGCTTGTGGTTGGCCTGGGTGGTCATAACTCCGCGGTGATATTCAAAGTACAATTCGCTCTTCCATGTGGGAATCGCGACCTTTCCATCTTCCGGTGACACAGGAGCTATGTATCCCTTGGCGATCGAGTCGTAATCCCATACCCGCGAGTCGGCAACCAGCTTGCCTTCAACGCCGGTGAAGTAACTCTGCGCGGTTCCAAACTCCATCTTCGGAACAACCTTGTCCGGCTGCATCCAATGCGCGCCCTCGTCGAGAATCGAGCGCGTCGGCCCGCCGCCGTGATCGCCTATCCCGTACAAATCCAGCATTTCCGTCAGGCCGGAGATGTGGCTGCGCGCCCAGCTCAAGTCGATTGCCAGGCGCAGCGGGTTCAGGTTGTTATTGGCGTAGTCGTGAGGAAAGTAAGTCAGAACCTTGCTGCCGTCCGGCGACTCCCACCAGAAGAGCTTGAAAGGAAACTGATTGGTGTCGTTCCAGGTGGTCTTTTGAGTTACAAAGTAGTCGATGCCAGATTTCTTGTAAATCTGCGGCAACTGCCAGGTATATCCAAAGGAATCCGGATTCCAGCCGATCCGCACATCGACGCCATATTCCTTTTGAAACCACCGCTTGCCCACCAGGATGGAACGCACTTGCGCCTCGCCGTCAGGCATATTCAAGTCCGGTTCCACCCACATGCCGCCCACAATCTCCCAGCGCCCTTCCTTGATGCGCCGCTTGATCTCCGCGTTCATCTGCGGATACTTCTCCGCGATCCAGGCGTTGTACTGCGCAGCGGACTGGGTGAAGGTGTAATCGGGATACTCATTCATCAACTGCAGCGCGGTGGCGAAGGTGCGCTTGACCACATCCACCGACTCGCTCCACGGCCAGAGCCACGCCGCATCGATGTGCGAGTTACCGTCCAGGTGCATGGTCGCCTGCTGAACCAGCGGCCTGAGGGCCTCCATAGCCGCCTGAGCCTGCTTCAGCGAAGCATCGAACTTAAGCTGGTCCTTTGCGTCGAGCGCAACTAGATCGACCGCGCCGATGGCAGTCTCCAGGGTAGCTCTGTCCGGCGCAACGTTCTTCGAGAGGCTCGGAATCAGCGCCGCCGCCGTAAGAAACTCGATTCGCAAATCCTCCGGATTGGGGCGGTTCGCGGCGAAATCGATCTTGAGATCGGCGCCGGTGAACCGCTTTATATCGACGGTATGCAGCAGCTTGACGGCCACCAGCGCCTTGTCTCCCGGCTTGGCTTTGTCGAAGAGGACAATCGGCTCCAGATCGTCCCCCAGAGCCACGCGCCGGCTGTTGAAATAGACGATCTCCGGCATGGGGCCATTGGCGGTAGCCCCCAGGCGGAACCACACCGTGGCGTCCGTCAGGTCGTATCCATGCAGGCTTTGCGGCACCTCAATCCACCGCCGGAACCACACCGCATCCTGCGGCGCAGTCGCCCCCGCCTTTACCACCGGCCAGGAAGAATCGTCCAGATCGGCCGCCTCCCCATGAGCCAGGTCGCCGGCATGAAAGCGCCATTCCTCCGCCGGTAGCCGATTCAACTCCGTCAGCCGCCCGACTACCGCCTGGGAGTTAGCGTCGAGCGTCTTGACGATCTCCGCCACTTGCAACGGCGTCTGCGCAACGGCCCGCTCTCGGCCAATCGCGCACACCGCAATCACGCAAAGAAAAACAGCGGCGCTAACACGCAGCGCGCGCCTTCCCATTCCGAATCCTGGTTCACTCTTCATGGAGAATCTCCTGTACTGTTCCGAAAACGGCAATAGGCTGTGCGCCGCGTCCGCCATTGCAGGAGAATTCTACACCGGGAGCGGGACTTCCCGCCCACAGCGCGGGAAACTGGAGCTGGCTTATCGGATGTTCGCGATCTCCCGCCCATGCGGTTCGATCAGGGGTGGGTCAGTCGGCCTGGAAATTCATTTGCACGCGGATACGTTGATTCGGCGGAAGGTCTCAAAGCACCTGCCGTCGTCCTGTCGCGTCTCTTCAATCATTCTCTTGATGACGTACTCCCGGAGGCGCAGTTTCGCCCCTTCAGGGAGATGCGGGAGAAACGGCACCAGGCTGGGCTGGTCGATCCACTTGATCATCGCCGCTGCGTCCAAAAAGTACCTATCCGCAATCTCTCCCCAGACGCGCGCATTACTCAATCCACTGGCATCCATCAAAGCCGAGTACTCCTCGACCGAGGGCATGTACCACGGCCAATCGAATCCGGCAAAATGGATCTCAAACTCCTTAGCGGCCATAGTTTCGCGAATGACAGAGAAGAAGTGCGAGCAGTTTCCCTCCCCGGCGAAGTTGAAGCGGAGCCTCCCGCCCTCGCGCAGGGCGCGGCCGACATTTCGGAGCAAACGTCTGTGGTCCTTGATCCAGTGCAGGGTGGCGTTGGAAAACACAACATCGAACTCCTCTGCGAAGTTCAGCTCATCGATGTCCATCTGGAGGAAGCCAAGGTTCTTCCTGACCTTCGACCGGGCCGCCTCAATCATTCCGTGCGAAGCGTCGATGCCGACCACCTCTCCATCGGGAACGAGATCGGCGATCTGCGCAGAGAGCGCCCCATCTCCGCACCCAAGGTCGAGAATCCGCTCGGTTCCTTGCAGATCGAGCTCTGAAATGAGCCTCGTCCCCCATTCTCTTTGGTGAGCGGAGGCCTTTTCGTACTTCTTGCCATCGAATTCGTGTGTCATGTTCTGAGTGCTTAACTCATGTTATCGCGGCGCGGCGTGAACTGTTCCTATGGCGTTCTATTGCGAAAGGGGCAGGCGTCGCATAACCAATTCTTCTTCCGCTACGCCGTGGCCGCGTTGGCCACCGACTGCAACCCCCACGCTTCGATCTCGAACTCGCGAATCTTGTACTTCTGTATCTTGCCCGACAGGGTGGCCGGAAAGCTGTTTACGAAGCGGACGTGCTCGGGAATCTTGTAGTAGGCGATCTGGCCCTGGCAAAACTCGCGAATCTCCGCCTCGGTGGCGTCGACTCCTGGCCGCAAGCGCACCCACGCCGCCACGATCTCGCCCAGCCTCGCGTTGGGAATGCCGACCACCTGCACCTCGTCCACCTTGGGGTGGGTGTAGAGAAACTCCTCGACCTCGCGGGGATAGATGTTCTCGCCGCCGCGGATGATTACGTCGCGCGAGCGGCCGGTGAGGTGGATGCAGCCGTCTTCGTGCATGATGCCCAGGTCGCCGGTGTGCAGCCAACCGTCGGGGCGGATGACCTCGGCCGTGCCTTGGGGGTCGCCGTCGTAGCCCTTCATCAGCGCATAGCCGCGCACGCACAGCTCGCCCTGCTCACCCACGGGCAGCGTCTCGCCGGTCGCGGTGGAGACGATCTGGATTTCGGTCTGCGGCATGGCGCGGCCCACGGTCTTGACGCGAATCTCGATCGGATCCTCGGCATCGCTCATGGTGACTACCGGCGAAGTTTCGGTCTGGCCGTAGGCGATGACCAGCTCGCGGCAGTTCATCTCGTAGAGCACGCGCTTCATCAGCTCCACAGGGCAGGGCGCGCCGCTCATCATGCCGGTGCGCAGGCTGCTCAGGTCGTAGGTGGCGAAGTCGGAGAGCGCCATCTCGGCCACATACATCGCCGGAACGCCGTAGACCGAGGTCGCCCGCTCGTCGTGGACGGCCCGGAGCGTGGCGCGCGCATCGAAGGTCCAGTTGGGCAGGATGATGGCCGCGCCGGAGTTGACCGCGCTCATGGTGCCGATGACGCAACCGTAGCAGTGGAATAGCGGCACCGGCACGACGATGCTGTCCTGCTCGGTGTAGTGGAAGCCCTGGGCCAGGAACTGCCCGTTGTTCACCACGTTGTGGTGGGTGAGCAGCACGCCTTTGGGCAGCCCGGTGGTGCCGCTGGTGAACTGGATATTGGCCACGTCGTCCACGGCCGCATGCGCGGGCAGCTCGCCGGGGGCGTCCTTCAGCGCCGGCCACTCCGGCGTATCGAAGTAGATGGTGTGCTCCAGTTCCAGGTTGAGCCCATGGCGCGCGCGCCCCAGAATTTCTTCGTAGTCGGCGTGCTTGTCCTTATGCCACAGAAAGAGCGCCTTCATGCGCGACCGCTGGAGCGTGAACTGCAGCTCATGGGAGCGGTAAGCGGGGTTCACATTCACCAGCGCCGCGCCGGCCCGCGCGCAGCCCATGTGCATCTGGATCCACTCGATGCAGTTGGTGGACCACAGCCCCACGCGGTCGCCACGGCGAATGCCCAGCGACCATAGTCCTCGCGCCACTCGGTCCGCCTCGGCGCTCAGTTCGGCCCAGGTCAGCCGCTGCCCTTGGTGGCACGAGGCTACCGCCAGACGGTCCGGGAAGCGCTCCGCGGTGCGGTGCAGCAGACCGCCGATGGTCAGCTCCAGCAGCGGCCTGCTCACTCCGCGCGCATAGCTCAGGGTGCAAAGGTTCTCTTCAACAGGCATATTCTCAAGCCTTGGGATAACGAAGGGCAGTGTACACCCGCGCAGCCCGCAAAAAACTGTGACCCAGCCCACAAATCTCGAAGGGCAATCCAAGCCGGCGCGGAAGCAGAGTCAGTATATCCTTGGCGAGGGTAGTCGCGGCGGCTCGAAGCAGGCATTGCACCGGTTGCGAAGAACGGGATTGGGCAGAATTCCTGGCGGGCGATGCGCAATGGATGCTCCGGGAATCGCCGCTGCTCATGGTAGGCTTTTAGTTGCCAGCCGCAACCTTTGCGTCTCTCGCTCCGTGGCGCTCAAGCCATGGATCAGCCAGCGCGTATTGGGTTGGCCGTAGGGCAAGGAAGCGCGAATCGGCAGATTAGAGGATTGTGGCAACGCTTGCTGAAGACGAGAGTGGGAAGATACAGCCGGCAGCGCTGTCGCGCGGCAAGGTGAACCTGGGCATTGTTTGTCCGATGGCCAACGAGGGAGACCAGGCGACAGCGTTCTGCCAGGATGTGCTGAAGAACTGCCGTGGCTTTCAGAGGGTTACATTCTTCGCGGTCTTCGATCGCGTCACCAAGGACGAAAGCCTGGATCGAATGCGCGAGCTGGAGCGCAGCGAGCCGCGGCTGCGCGTGGTGTGGGCGCCTGAGAACCGCTGTGTGGTAGACGCCTATCTGCGCGGCTTCAATGAGGCGCTCGAGGCCGGCAGCGACTGGATTCTGGAGATCGACGCCGGATTCAGCCATCAGCCGGGCGATATTCCACGGTTCTTCGATGCCATGGAGCAGGGCATGGATTGCGTCTTCGGGAGCCGCTCGCTGGGCTGCTTTGAAGACAGTTCGATGAAACGCCGGTTTGTGAGCTGGGGTGGAACCGTGCTGGCCAACCTGCTGCTGGGCACGCGGCAGACCGACATGACCAGCGGCTTTGAATTGTTTTCGAGCCAGACGCTGCGCATGGTCATCGATCGGGGCATTCAGTCCAGGGCGCACTTTTTCCAGACCGAGATAAAAACTTATTGCAGGAATCTGCGCTTCGTCGAGGTGCCGATAACTTACCGGGCGGCGAGTCCGCGCCTTGGCTCCTCCGCGATTACAGAGGCTTTCCGGCAGTTGTGGCGCCTGTTTCGACTTCGACACAAGGGGCAACTATGAAAGATTCCGTGTTTGAAGGATCCACAAGTGTTGTAGTTACTTCCATCTCCGCGCCCAATGCGGCGTTGCGGGAGTTGGCGGGCCAGTGCAAGGCTCGCGGTTTCGCATTTTACCTGATAGGCGACGTACCCAGCCCGGCCGATTTCTCGCTCGAAGGGTGCGAGTTTTACAGCCTGGCGCGGCAGCGGGCAACGGGTTTGAAGATTGCCGAACTGCTGCCCACCCGGCACTACGCGCGCAAGAACATCGGCTATCTGCTGGCCATGCGGACGCGGTCGAGGATGCTGCTTGAGACCGACGACGACAATATGCCGCTGCCTGAGTTCTGGGCCGAGAGAAAGCCGGAGCAGCGCGTGCCAACGCTCGCCGCAGCGGGCTGGACAAATGTCTACCGGTATTTTTCCGAGGCGAATATCTGGCCGCGGGGTCTGCCTTTGGATGCGATTCAAGCGCCGCAGCAGGCCTTCGACGCGCTGCCGGTGGTGGAATCGGACTGCCCCATTCAGCAGGGACTAGCGGATGGGAATCCCGATGTGGACGCGATTTACCGGCTCGTGCTACCGCTTCCGATCTCTTTCCGGGCAGGCCGGCGGGTAGCGCTCGGCGGCGGGGCATGGAGCCCGTTCAACAGCCAGAGCACGGCATGGTTCCCAAAGGCCTATCCGCTGCTTTATCTGCCTTCCTACTGCTCATTCCGCATGACCGATATCTGGCGGAGCTTTGTAGCCCAGCGCATTGCATGGGAGAACGGATGGAGCGTGCTGTACTCGAGTCCCGACGTCTTTCAGGAGCGGAACGAGCACAGCCTGATGCAGGACTTTGCCGATGAGGTGCCGGGCTACCTGCACAACCGCTCCATCGGAGACCGCCTGCAGGCGCTGAAGCTCACGGCTGGGCCGGAGAAGATCGCGGAGAACCTGATCCGGTGTTATGAGGAGCTGGTCCGGCTGGCCGTGGTCGATGCGAAAGAGATATCCCTGGTGAAGGCCTGGGCGCAAGATATAGCCGGGCTGTCGTAAGCGCAGCCAAGAGTCATATTGCCAACAGCACGATGAATATAGGCTCAAAGGCGACGGCAGAGATTGTTGATTGGATGGTGGAGCTGAGCGGGATCGAACCGCTGGCCTCCTCGTTGCGAACGAGGCGCTCTCCCAGCTGAGCTACAGCCCCACGACTTCCTTATCTTACCAGCAAGCGGCAAATCCTGAAAGGCGCATCGCGCTCAGGGCCACTTGCAAGCCTGCCAGTCAGGCAGGCCGTTGCCTCGCTCCCCCGCTGTTACAATCGGAAGGGCCGGAAGCCCGCCGATTCTTGGCAGTCATTACGAGCCGGCAGCTCGACCCGCAAACGATGCCCATTCGCCTTTTCAATACCCTTTCGGGACAACTCGACGAGCTTGTGCCCATGGACGGCAAGGCCCTGCGCATGTATGCCTGCGGACCGACCGTCTACGATTATGGCCACATCGGCAACTTCCGTACTTTCTTGCAGATAGACGTACTCCGCCGCTTCCTCAAGCTCACCGGAACCCCGGTCCGCCACGTCATGAACATCACCGATGTGGACGACAGGATCATCCAGAACGCGGCCGCCGCCGGCGTCTCCATCGGGGATTACACGGCGCGCTTCGAGCAGGCTTTTTTTGAGGATCTGGACGCCCTGCGCGTCGAGCGCCCGGAGATCATGGCCCGCGCCACCGAGCACATTTCCCGCATGGTCGAGCTGATTCAAAGGCTGGCCGCGGCCGGCGCCGCTTACCAGGCCGAAGACGGCTCGTGGTACTTCCGGCTGGGATCCTTCGCGGAGTACGGCAAGCTGAGCAAGAAGGACTTCGGCGGCATGGAAGACGGCGCCCGCGTCGATCTGGACAAGTATGACAAGGACTCGGCCCGCGACTTTGCGCTGTGGAAGGCGGCCAAGCCCGGCGAAACCTCCTGGGAGACAGCCATCGGCCGCGGCCGGCCCGGCTGGCACATCGAGTGCTCGGCCATGGCTATGGAGTATTTGGGTGAGAGCTTCGACCTGCACGCCGGCGGCGAAGACCTGATCTTCCCGCACCACGAGAACGAGATTGCGCAGAGCGAGAGCGTCACCCATAAGCCCTTTGCCCGCCATTGGATGCACGTGCGCTTCCTGCTGGTGGACGGGCGCAAGATGGCCAAGAGCGAGGGCAACTTCTTCACCCTCCGCGACCTGCTGCTGAAGGGCTACAAAGCCTCTGCCATCCGGCTGGCGCTGATCTCCGTGCCCTACCGGCATCAAATGAACTTCACACTAGACGGGCTGACCAAAACCGCCAACGCAATTGACCGACTGCGCAGTTTCTATCAGAGGCTGAAGAACACTAGCTGGCCCCTTGGAACAAGTCACGGTTCCGTTGGCGTTGACCAAGTTACGAAAGATCAGTCACAAGAAGCGCGTACGAAATTCTTGACAGCGCTTGCAAATGATCTGAATACTGCTGAGGCGCAGGCTGCGATATTTGATCTGGTCCGCGTTGTAAATTCAAGGGCGGATGCGGGATTTCTTTCGCAAAATGATGTTAACGAAGTATTGAGTGTTCTGAAAGAATTCGATGCCGTCTTTGACGTAATCGAGGATCACGACGCGGAGCCGACCCGGCTTGCCTTGGAATGGGCCGAACAAGTCGGCCGACTTGGCGACGTTGTTCTCTACCTGCTGGAGCAGCCGGCCTCCGACGAGGCGATCAACGCCCTGGTTGCCGAGCGTACACTAGCCAAGAAGCAGCGCAACTTTGCCCGCGCCGACCAGATCCGCACTGAACTGGCCGAGAAGGGCGTCGTGATCGAAGACTCAAAAGACGGGTCGCGCTGGAAGCGGAAGTAGTGTCAGTAATGGAGACGACGATGGAAATTGATTTCGAGATGGAAGAAGACGGCCGATGGATCGCGGAAATCCCTGATCTGCCCGGAGTGCTGGGCTATGGATCGACCCGAGGGGAAGCCGAGGAGAAGGTCAGGACTCTGGCACAAGAAGTTGTTGAAGAATCTTTCGCAAAGAGACAGTGAATTTGGGTTATGACCAGGAAATCCGCGACTTATTGCGATCGAGAGAGCTCCGGTATGAGACTGTGGAGATGGTTTGTGGTTTTGCCACTGATCGCCGGCTCGCTGGTCAGCGTGTCTGCTCAGGAATCTCCCAGGAAAGACGATGTGCATTGGTGCTCCGCGATTCCTGTATCCGAGGCTTGGCGAGAAGCCAAATTGACTGCGGTCTTTGTCTTCGATGTGGACGCGAGCGGCAAACCCATCCATATACGGAGCATTAGGATTCCTCTCATCAAGGACGATGGTCCGTTCCTTGCCTGTATTTCCGGATGGTCAATACCTTCTGTTTCAGGCAGAATTACAGCTGATCTTGTTTGGGAGTGGGGCTGCAAAGGCATAGAAATCTCTGCAAACGGAACCCGCAAGTCATTTCCTTGTCAGCCGCCTAAGGCAGACACACAGCCCAATTCCCAATAACTTTGAAAATGGAGGTCTACCCCATGGAAGCCAACGAAGCCCAGGAGTTGCAGGAACACGCCGAGCACGGATCGCACGAATCCTCGCTGCGTCCGATCGCCTTGACCATGACTGTGCTGGCCGTGCTGGTGGCCGTCACCACAGTGCTGGGCCATCGCACCCACACCGAGGCCATTCTCAGGCAGAACCAGGCCACCGATATGTGGAACGAATACCAGGCGCACAAGATTCGGTCGAACGACACCGCCCTGGCCGCCGACCTGCTCAGCGCCCTGACCGTCGCCGACAAGGATGCAGCGAAGAAGATTGCCAAGGGCTACGGCGACCACCAAGCCAAGTGGACCGCCGAGCTTAAGGATGAGCAGGATAAGGCCGAGGCGCTGGAGACCAAAGTCGAGCAAGCTGAAGTGCGCGGCGACCGCTTCGATCTGGCTGAAGCGATGCTCGAGATTGGCCTGGTCATCACCTCGGTCACGCTGCTCACGCGCAAGCGCGCCTACTGGTATGTGGGCATCGTTTTCTCGCTTGCCGGCATCGCGTCCGCGGCCTCGGTTCTGCTGCTCAAGTAGGAGAACCGGGCTTACTCCCCCGGCATTTGCTCCAATTCTTCAATAGGGCGCGGCTTGGCCTTCACCTGAGCGGTGGTCAGCAGAAACACAGCGACCACGATGGCAGCCATGCCGGCGAACTCAGCCGCCGCCGGCCGCTCGTGGAGGAACAGGATTCCCAGCAGGACCGCGACCAACGGGTTCACGTAGGCGTTCGACGAGACCTTGGCCACGGGAACATGCTCGAGCAGATAGATAAAACAGGTGTAACCCAACAGCGAGCCGCCAGTGATCAGATACGCGAGCGACCCGATGGAGCTGGCGTTCAGGTGGAACTGCGGCCATTGGCCCAGCGCAGTTCCCAGCGCGGTGCAAGAGACGCCTGCCACGAGCATTTGCCAGGCCGCCGCAACCAAGCTGTTCATGGGCAGGCGCGCGCGCCGGGCCAAGATGCTGCCCACTGCCCAGGAAAGCGCGCCGGCCAGCAGGGCGGCGATGGCAGGCAGGAGCGCGCGGTTGCCGCTGGACACGCTTTGAATCGAAGGCCATAGCAGAGCGGCCAGTCCGGCAAAGCCCAGCAGCATCCCCAACCAGCCGCGCGCCGGCAGCCGCTCACCCCCCGGCAGCAGCATCTCGATCAGCGCCACATACAGCGGAGTGGCGGCAAACAGCAGCGAAGCCAGGCCGCTGGCAACGGTCCTCTCCGCATACACCAGGCTCACATTGCCTCCGCCAAGCAGCAGCAACCCGACCAGACTCAGCGTGAGCACGGTCTTCGGCGTCCCCAGCAGGCGCAGGCCGCGCCAGCGGCACCATGCCAGCAGAATTGCGCCCGCGACAAGATAACGCGTGCCCGCCAGCAGCAGGGCCGGCATCTGGGCTGCTCCAATGCGAATGGCCGTGTAGGTAGAACCCCAGAAGAAGTAGACGCAGGCAAAGGACAGCACGATGGAGGCCTTGGGGGCCGCTTTGCGTTGCGAGTGGGCTGATTTGAGTGGGGAATTCGCCACGGCGTTGATTCCATGCTAGAACACGACCGGGGAGATCGGGTTCTGAGAATCTGTCCAAGAACGCGCACCGAATGCCTCAACTTAGGCAGTGCGGGTCTCTGGGAGTGGGTTCTTGGACAGATTTGCAGTTTTGCAAGGGCACCGCTTCAGCCGCGTCGCATGATCGCAACCGGCCTGGAGAGACGAAGAATACGGATGGACCCTCTTCGCCGGGCGCCGCGGTCTTGTTGTTGCGCGTTGACTATCATCCCACGACGAGGCGCCATGTTTCGCTCAGGTTTCCGTTGATGTACGCGAGTGAACAGCGGCATTGAGAAATATCATCGCGACAAAAAACACAACGATATAGAGGATGATGAACCAGCGCTGCCGGTGCAAGAGCCTCACCACGGCGGCCGCCGGCCTGCCGAGGACGGCCAGAAAACGGTCCAGCGAGTTTGCCGGCTCAAGAACAAAAGTGGCCGCCACTCGCTTGGAAAACACCAGGTACGGGAGCAGTACGGTCAGATGGAAGATCAAGCCGATCATGCCTTCGTCCAGGTACTGCGCCGACGCGCCGCCGATTATTGCCCAGAAGACCCAAGTTAGAGCGATATAGGCAACGAAAAGAGGAGCCGCATAACTGCGCTTGCGGAAGAAGCCCCAGGAAACCGCCGCGACCATAATCATCGTCAGAATATCGAGCCATAACGCCGGCCAAATTATCGTGACTTCACCGAAGCTTCTCAGTATCGACACAGATTTGTAGAGAAATCCGATGGGTTGCGCGCACAAAGCGAAGGCCGGCAATAACAGCCACCCATTAATGCCTGCGGGAATCTTCTTCTCGGTTTCCACGAGCGTCTTCTCCATGAATGTTTTCTCCATTGGGCAAAGCCTATGTTGTAGATTGAAAGCCGGATGAATCCTACACTCGCGCCTGCAATGTTTGTCAAGGGCGAAGCATGACTGCCCTAAGAGTTCCGTTCACTCGCGCGGGGTTCAGAGCGGAACCAAAGCTCCTGCCCGTGGCGCAAATGGGTTTTCTGTTGCTCGCTTGTCATGCTCGGGCGCGGCATGGCCGAGACGCCGGGGTTGCGCCTTTCGCCCGGCTGGCCGACAATGGTCTGCCATGGGATGGATGGAGCGGATTGGGATCGGCTGCGCGGAGCGGACGCTTTCCGGCCTGAACTGGATCGCGCGCCGGCGGGGAGGAGCATCCGCTCTGGCTGCTCACCTGGAAACCGGCATCGAGGGCGAGGACGCGGCCTTCTTCTACCTGCGCCGAAAGGGCTACATCGTGGTGGCTCGGCGCTGGTCATCGGGCAGCGTGCCTGGCGATTTGGACCTGATCGCCTGGCAAGGGCCGATGCTGTGCTTTGTCGAGGTCAAGACCCGCACCGCCCACGACTTGACTCCCGCCGAGGTTGCGGTGGACTCGAACAAGCGCCGCATTCTGCGCCGCCTGGCGCGCCAGTACGTCCGCCAGTTGCCCCAGGAGACGGCCCCGCCCGTCCGTTTCGATGTGCTCAGCGTCTATCTTGTGCCGGGAGAAGAGAAGGAGTTCGTCCACTTCGAGAATTCCTTCGGCTGGAACGAACGGCGGGAGGATTGGGAATGAGTCTTGCCTGTCGTTTTGGATTCCTTCCCCGCGTCGCTGCAACCATGTAGTATGGCTTTGTCGTCCGTTCATACAGGAGGATCCCATGGACCGCGTCGTCACGTTCCTGCTGACTCAGAATCCCGATGCTGCCCTTCATTTCTACCGCGACAAGCTCGGATTTACGTTCTTGCGGGATGATGGCTTTGCCCTCGTTTTCGATATGAATGGCGTCATGCTCCGCATCGGCAAGGTGCAACAATTTACTCCCGCGCAGAACACGGTTTTGGGCTGGGAAAGCAGGGACATCGCCTCTGCCGTTGACGGCCTGGCCAAGAATGGCGTGGTCTTCGAGCGTTATCCGACGATGGCTCAGGATGAGCGGGGTATCCGCACTTTTCCGACCGGAGACAAGGTGGCGTGGTTCAAGGACCCCGATGGAAACGTCCTTTCACTGTCTCAACATGCCGCCATCGCGGGATGAAGCGCCTCACCCCTGCGCGTCCTCAAACTCCTCGCGCCATGCCATCTGAATGGCCTCAAGCCGCGACTCGTTGGACTTCAGCGGGTCGTCGGCGAAGCCATCCAGCTCGGTCACGTAGCGGTGCAGGTCGGTAAAACGCACCGTCAAAGGGTCCAATTCCGGGAACTTCTCTTGCAACTGAATTCCGATCTCTTCGGCGTCGGTCCAGTGAATCTCGCGCGGCATAGCTGTTACTCCCATTTCGAGCCTACTGACTTCCTCATAACAACAAATGTGTCATCCTGAGCGGAGGTCGCCGTGGCGACCGCAGTCGAAGGACCTGCGTTTCGCTGCTACGCTGTTATCCATCTACTTCTCTTCCGCCAGGGCCAGCGGCTTGCCCTCGGAGACGTAGTTGCGATTCCATTTGGGAATTTCGACCACGTACTCGCCGGGGCGGGTGATCACGGCCTGGCAGCCCAGCCGCGAATTCAACTGCTGGTCGGCAGCCATATCCATGCGATCCAGTTCGTCGTCGTCGGCTTCGCTGATACCCTCCTGATCCTTGATCCACAGGTGGCAGGTGGTGCAGGCACAAACGCCTCCGCAGGCGTGATCGAGAAAGACATCGTGGTTCTCGGCCACGTCGAGAAACGACATCGGCTTGCCGTGATGCTGGTAAGGCATGGAGCCGAACTCAAACTCGACCGTCCTGCCCTCGGGAAGAAAGGTGACGCGCACCAGCTTATCGGCGGGAATGCTCTTCTCGGTTGCTTCGCTCATACGATCCGTCTCTTTCTCGTGTGCATGCCTCGTTGGAAGGAAGGCCCGAAAGGCATACCTCAGGGGCTAAGGCCCTCGTCAGTTATAAGGCTGCTTGCGGCACGACTAAAGTCGTGCCCTTTCAAGACATCTGTTCCTAAACAGGAACCAATCATTCGTCCCGTCCCTACAGGACGGGGTTTGTTGTGCGGCTTCAACCCAGGATTTCATCCTGGGCTACTATCCTGTCCTCCCTCCGGGAGGACAACCGCTGGTTGAGCCGGCTTGATCCCCTGTGGGCCGGCAAATGCCGTGGACGACTGACACCGTTTCTATTTGAACTCCGCCGCGGCCATGGCATGGGGCGCTGTTACAGCTTCGCCTAACTCCTCACCAGCCGCGTCCATCGTCTTGCCGCGGATGGCGGTGGTAACCGCGGCCTCCATCATCAGCTCGGCAAAGCGCCGCGTAGCCTGATCAAGCGCCAGGGTAGCATCGCGAATGGCCGCCGAATCCTCGCCCAGCTTGACCGCTTGCAAGCGCATGCGCGCCGCCGCAATCGCCGCCTGCTCCTCGCCGGTCAACTGCTGCCAGGCCGGGCTCCGCGGCGCGCGCTCGACCGCGGCAAGAATCGTCTCAGCATCATTGCGCGCCTCGATCAACAGGCGCTTGGCAAAGTCCTCCTCGGCGTGATCGAAGGAGTCGAGAATCATGCTCTCCACCTGCTCGTCGGTCAATCCATAGGTCGGCTTCACTTCAATCTGCGCCGCCTGGCCGCTGCGCTGCTCGCGCGCCGAGACGTGCAGAATGCCGTCGGCATCGATGAGGAAGCGCACCTCGATGCGCGGCAGCCCGGCGCTCATGGGAGGAATGCCGCGCAGGTCAAAGCGGGCCAGCGAACGGCAATCGGCGGCCAGTTCGCGCTCGCCTTGCACAACGTGAATCGCTACGTTGGTCTGGCCGTCGACGCCGGTGGTAAAGTGCTCGGTGGCCGAGGCGGGAATGGTCGAGTTGCGCTGGATGATGCGCGCCACGGCGCCGCCCAGGGCCTCGATGCCCAGCGACAGCGGGGTCACGTCCAGCAGCAGCAGCTCCCCGGTGGTCTTCGAGGCGCCGGCCAGAATGTCGGCCTGCACCGCCGCGCCCAGCGCCACCACCTCGTCGGGATTCAGCTCGATGTGCGGCTTCTTGCCGCGCGCCGCGAGATGAAAAAGCTCGTCCACCAGTTGCCGCACTGCGGGAATGCGCGTCGATCCGCCCACCAGCACCACTTCGTCGACTTGCTCCGGCGCGATGCCGGCGTCGGCAAGGGCCTGCTTGCAGGGGCCGGCGGTGCGATCGAGCACTGGCTCGATGAGCAACTCGAAGACCGCGCGCGGAATCTCGCGCTGGTAGCGGTCGCCGTTGGGCAGTTCAATGTCGAAGTGCGCCGCGGGCTCGGTGGAAAGAGCGATCTTGGCGTCGATGGCCGCCTTGCGCAAGGCCTGCACCGCGCCGGGATGGCGGCGCAGATCCACTCCATGCTCGGCGTGAATCTCATCCAAAGCGATGGTCAACAGCAGGTTGTCGATATCGTCGCCGCCCAGGTGCGTATCGCCATTGGTAGACTGCACCTCGAAGATGCCGTCGCGCAGCTTGAGGATGGAGATATCGAAGGTGCCGCCGCCCAGATCGTAAACCGCGATGGTGCCCACCTTGGCGCGGTCCAGCCCGTAGGCCAGCGCCGCCGCAGTGGGCTCGTTCACCAGCCGCAGAACTTCGAGTCCGGCCATGCGACCCGCGTCCTTGGTGGCCTGGCGCTGCGCATCGTTGAAGTAGGCCGGCACGGTGATGACCGCCTGCGTGACCGGCGCGCCAAAGAACCGCTCGGCATTGCGCTTGAGCTGGCGAAGTATGTAAGCCGAAATCTCCGGCGGCGTGAACTTGAGTTCGCCCAGCTTGATGCGCGGCACTTCGCCCGCCTCAACGTCTTCGGCCAGCCGGAAGGGAAACAGCTTCAGCTCCTCTTGAATCTCTTCGAGGCCGCGGCCCATCAGCCGTTTGACGGAATAAATGACCCGCTCCGGCGTCTCGATGAGCGCCTTGCGCGCCGTGTTGCCCACGGTGACCGTCGGCCGGCCGCCCCCGGCGGGAATCGGATCGAGCGCCACCACCGACGGCACGAGGTTCAAGCCGTCCACGCCGGGAATCACCACCGGGGCGTCGCCCTCCATATATGCGACCAGGGAATTGGTGGTTCCCAGGTCGATTCCGACTACGCGTCCTTCCGCCATGCTCTTCTTTCAAGCTCCATGAGGTCTGTCATCTAACCTTATCGCTGGGATTCAACGGCAAACCCCAATGTCTCGCTAACGTCGCGAACCAGATTGCTGAGATAGCGCCGCCGGTCGAGCAGCGCCACCATCGTCTTTTGCGCGGCCAGGCGCGCGGCCTTGTCGCCCGCGTCCCATGCCTGCCACTGCTCATGCAGATCGTTGTCCACCGCCGCCAGCAGGCCGTCGAACTTTCTCTTGGCTTGAAACAAACTTGTCTCGAGCGCTTGATCGGTTTCGCCCAGCTCGCGGGCCATGCGCATCTCTTCCAGTTGCATGTTCAGGTCGAAGACCTCTTCCAGCAGATCGGCGGGCGCTCGCGCGCTTTTACGCTCTTTGCTTTCCTCGCCGGCGCCCACCTCCGCGCCTTCCAGCTTGAGCAGGTACTCAGTGCGGCGGAGGGGATCCTTGAGCGTGCGATAGGCGTCGTTCAGCAGCGCGGTATCGGCCAGGCTCCATTGCCGCTCGTTGTCGCCGGCGCGGGCAAAGCGATCAGGGTGGACTTTGCGGCTGAGGCGGTGAAACTCGTGCTCCAGCGCGGGCAAATCGAGATTGAGCCGCGGCTGCAAACCGAAGACGGAAAAATAATCGCCGCCGGGTGGAGGCTGAATCTTGCTGCAATGCGGGCAAAAAAGCGTGGAATCGTTGTGGCCGATCGAACAGGACCAACAGGCAATGGGAACCGCTGAATCGAGGACTTTGATCATAGTTGAACTCGTGCTACCAACCTGACGAGCGCAAACCGCGAATGGTACCGGCTTCAGCCCGTGCGTAACGAAGGTTTCTGCGTCGTGGCTTTAGCCACTGAGGGATTGCAAATTGGGCCGAGAGACTTCCCTCAGGGGCTAAAGCCCCAATCCCTCATATTGCCTTTGATGTACGGGCTAAAGCCCGTACCCTTCACCTAAAGCCCATACCCTTCACCTAAAGCCCGTACCCTTCACCTGAAGCCCGTACCCTTCACCTAAGGAACCTCTGAAAAGCGCCGAGTTAGAAGAGTCCGTCGCCGGTATTTTTCTGCAAGGGCATGAAATCGGCGCATTTTCGTATGTCCGGCAGGTCGTTTAACCCGCCGGAAGCCGCCTGTGGCC
>Ga0187863_10000317_pt1 | contig 41801 bp, 53 predicted proteins | sample June2016WEW_11_1_FD_132975 | JGI IMG/M metagenome (GOLD analysis project Ga0187863, IMG submission 132975) | Peatland microbial communities from SPRUCE experiment site at the Marcell Experimental Forest, Minnesota, USA - June2016WEW_11_10 | ecosystem: Environmental > Terrestrial > Soil >...
CGTGACCTACGAGGTTTTGCCCGCACGGGACAGCAATTGGAAGATGCCGCGTTACCGCCGAGCGTTTCGCAACGGCCATCGCTCGTCTTTCCGACCGCGTGTCCCTGAAGGAACGCCCGACGACCGCCCTTGCGCTGGCGATCGAGCTCGCGGCGCCCGAGCCCGCCTCGGCGACCTCGCTCGAGATTGGCGTGAGCGTACCGGGACCCCCACCGTCGTCGATGTTACGTGGGGCAAGGAGGTCTTCCTCGGTCAAGGGCGCCGCGCTCCTCGTGAGGAAGGACGGCGCGGCTTCTGGGGCGGTTCGTCGCCGGACGCCGGGGTTGCCGACTCATGGTCTTGACGAATCCACGTGCGTCGCGACCGCGTGCTTCCGCGCGAAGATAGACCGAATTCTCGACCGTGTACTTGTACGCGGGCCAGGCGCGGAACGACCCGTACGTCGCGAAGCCGAGGAGGTTCCCGTCGTCGTCTTCGGCACCGATGACCGGGAAGCGCGACGCGGTCTTGGTCGCGAACCAGGGCTCCATCGTCGCAGGCGACCGCGGGACTTAGTCGTAGACGGCCGTGCTGTTCTCGATGACCTCGTTGAGATTGCCGACGATGGCAGCTCCGTGCTGCGCGAGGGTGCAGTCGACGAGCTTCATACCGCCTTGAACCGGGAGCGTACGACCGCGCCGGCCGAGTGCAACTTGGTCCCCCTTCGGGGCATCGTAGACGTGAGCGCACGATGACCCGGCGATACGCGAACATGGACGGCTCGGTCCCGGACAACGGGTTCGGCGACGTCCTCAAGTGGCAGGTCCTGGACCGCATCGCGGGCCGCAAACGCGACCGCGGGGGACCCTTCGTCACGCCCCGGCGCGACAACGACGGAGCGGCGGTCGCCGCGGACCGGCCGAGCCTCACGTGGGTCGGACACGCCTCGCTGCTCCTGCGCCTCGGCGGGAGCCTGATCGCGACGGACCCCGTGTTTGCAAGTCGCATGGGCCCGCGCCGCCGGCTCACTCCACCGGGGGTACCGCCCTCGCGGATCCCGGCGGTCGACATCGTCACTGTCTCGCACTCCCACTACGACCACCTGGATCTCCCGAGCCTGCGTCACCTGGCATCGCGCGGCAGTCCCCGCTTCGTCGTACCCACCGACTGCGGCGAGATCCTGCGCGCGTCCGGCATCGACGAGGTCGTCGAGCTCGGGTGGTGGGAGTCGATCGAGATCGGGGCCGTGCGCGTCACCTGCGTCCCCGCGCAGCACTGGTCGATGCGCGTACCGTGGGATCGCAACGCGCGCCTGTGGGGTGGGTTCGTCTACGAGAGCGCCGACGGCGTCGCGTACCACGCCGGCGATACCGCGTTCAGCGAGCAGGTCTTCCGCGCCATCGCGGACCGCTTCCCGCGCATCGACTGGGCCATGCTGCCCATCGGCGCCTACGACCCGACGTGGTTCATGGCGGCGCAGCACATGGGCCCCGAAGACGCCGGGCGGGCATGGGCAATCCTCGGGGCGCGCAACCTCGTTGCGATGCACTGGGGCACCTTCAAGCTGACCGACGAGCCCGTGGGCGAGCCTCCGATCCGGATGCGCCGCTGGTTCGCGGACCACGGCCACCCCGAAGACCGCCTCTGGGTGCTCGACGTCGGGGAGACGCGCGATCTCCGGCTGCCCTAGTCTCGACTTGGGCGGTTTTTAGGGGGGCCGCCGCCCAAAGATGGACGCGCTTCAGCCCCTGTCGCTCCCTCATCGAGCTCGTATCGATCGCGGCGCTCGGGGCGGTCGTCGTGCACCTGGGGCGCGGGTAAGCTCGGGGCAAGCGATCCTGCGAAATTCCCAGCGCCAAGCTCGCCTACTCGATTGCAGCATTGTTCGACGGGTTCGTCGAAACGCGAAACCGAGCGATCGAGGCCCGCACCATTCCGCAAACCGCACTGCTTTCGAATGCGAAACACATCGATGTTGAGCTTCGGCGGCGCCATACGCGCATCGTGCCCACGTCGAAGGGCCAGGCCGAAGACGTGCAGTGCGCTTGCTTGAGAGGCCATCTTCAGACGTTCGTGTCTTCCGGTGGGGTCGCCCCCGGGTCCGGCAGGCCAGCGGCCGGACGCGCGTCCTCCATATCGCGGCGACAGTCGACGTCGAGGGTGTAGGAGGTCATCGAGAGCGAGCCATACGTGTAACCGTCCACGAGAACCTTGGTCGGTCGCTTCACGGCCGCGGCGAGACCTGCGACGTACAATAGCGGCAAGAAGTGCTCGGGCGTTGGCGCCGACTGCGCGAAGTCGCGATGGCTCGCGAGGCTCACGGCGTTCGCGGGGCGCTCGGTGAGAATGGCGCGTGCCGCGTCGTCGAAGCGGTGAGCCCAATCGAACCCTTCGTCAGGCTGGCTCCAGTCAATCGCGTGAAGGTTGTGGACGACGTTGCCACTGCCGAGGATGAGAACACCGCGGTCGCGCAAGGGCGCGAGTCTCGCGCCGAGCTCGAAGTGGAACGCGGCTGCTTGCCTTGCATTGATCGCGAGCTGTACGACCGGGACGTCCGCCTTCGGAAATGCGTGAACGAGGACCGACCACGTCCCGTGATCGAGGCCCCAGCTGTCGCGGTCTAGGCCGACCGACGTGGGCTTCGCGATCTCGGCGATTTCCCCTGCGACGGTTTCGTCACCCGGCGCGGGGTACTCGACCTCGAAGAGCTTGCGGGGAAAGCCGTAGAAGTCGTGGATGGTCCGCGGTCGGGCCATGGCGGTGACAGCGGCGACGTTGATAAACCAGTGCGCGGAGACGACCAGGATTGCCCGTGGCTTCGGGACGTGCGTGCCAAAAGCGCGCCACGCCTCGGTGAAGCGGTTGGACTCGAGCGCGTTCATCGGGCTGCCATGTCCGAGGAAGGCAGCAGGCATCGGCGCCGTCATCTTAGGACTTAGGATGCCCATTACCTGCTCGACCCCGCGTCGCACGTCCTCGTCGAGCAAGCTGGCGTACACGGCCGTCGTCGCGACGTTGGCATTTCCGAGCAACCTCTGCGTGAGACGGAGATCGCGCGTGCGCCGGTACACTTCGACGGCATACGAGTGCCGAGTCGCACGGACACCCAGCGTGTCGGCAGCTCGGCGCGCTCCACGGCGGCTTTCCAAACGCGATGAGCGCCGGAGTGTGTCAGGTGCCCCCCACGCGCGCTCACGAAGAGCGGGCGGTCAGGCTTGAGCCCGCGCCAACGACGAAGAATAACAACGCCGTTCCGAGGACCACAGCGGTCCACGTCGGAGCTCGTCATCACGTCGTCGGCGACGTCGTAACCGAGTAGCTCGACTTCATCGTCGACGTGCAGGGCCCTCGGCAACCAGATGCCCTGGCCATCCTTGGCAACACCCCGTAGCAAAACCGAAACGGCAACCGTGTCCCCCTCGGACTGCGCCGCTGCGGCCCAAACACGCACGTCGACAGATAACGGCTGCGGCACGCCGAGGCGAAGCAAGTACCGCTCGCGCCTCTCGGCGGTCCAGGCGTCAGGACGGCCCCCGATGGAAACCCGCCTCACGATCTCGATGCAGGGCTCATCGCCTTCAGGAGAATCGAGTCGCAAATGACTTCCTCGCTTCTCTTCAGGAAGCACCTGGCACGTCTCCGGATTCTGGTTGTACTCGTAGACCTTGGCGCCGTCGATGCCACCGTGCAGATGCGCGAGCTGCACGCTGGACGCGGGCTCCTCGAGAGCAGCGGATGCAGTGCGGTGGGGAGCTGTTTTGCGGCAGCGATGATCGTCTGCGATGCCTACGGCCTCGGATGCGCGTGCGACGGGACCCAAGAGAACGTCATTTGCAACGGCCTTCCGGGAGGGTACGTCCACAAGCCGCTCCGCCACACAGGGGCGTGATTCGACCGCGGATAGGCGACCCATTGGCAGACCGTTTTGCGCGCGACCGTCTTGCGCCGATTCGTGCCCGCAGCTCAGCGACCGACGAGGTACTCCAATGCGCGCGCCTCATCGTCGAAAACGACTGGCGCGGCGGTCGAATGAGCCCGGCCCACGCGGACTGATTGCAATTTGCCCAAGGGTGTCGCGACCGAGCGCGCAAAGCGCGCCGCGAACACATCGGTGCTCCGAACGAGAAATCGGTGGAGGTGCGGGTCGGTGGACAGGGGGGCCAACCTCCAGTCGAGCAACAGTGATAACTTCGATATGTTGAGCTCGGAAAAGGCGACGTCGCACGCTTTCAAGCACGTGGCGGCCTGTTCAATCGAGCTGAATTTCGCAGACGTGCGTGCAATCCGCACGTAACCAGACGCCCTAAAATACTGGACGTTGAGGTGGGTTCCCTTAGCAAGAGTCGACACGGTCGCCTGAAGCTATGTAGCCGAACGCGGGGCCTTGCGCCGACTGCCGGTCCCGTGTCTCGAGGCACATGATCGGGCTCGCGCGGCAGGTCCGACACTGTCGCGGGTCCCGGAGCACCGCGCGCTCGGTACGACCGATAAGGCGGTCGCGAAACGCAAGCTCGCCAAGCTCGCGCCGCCATCGATTCCGGCGTGGAGCTGGCCCATTCGCCGCTCGCCCGCGCCCGAAAGGTCGATCGGGTGAGCGACTACGCCCAAGGTTGGCTGCGCAAGCGCGAAGCCCAAGGCGTCAAGGACCGCACTGGGGCACGCCGTTCGAAGGGTCGAACGGTCGCGCTAAGTCTGGTGGTGGGCTTGCAGGAGAGCGCAATCGCAGCGAGCGAGCCGACCGACTCGCCTCCGGCGTCGTCGCCCTATCGGGCCCGGATCGGCCGTCACGCGGTCGGGTCGACGATCTCTCCCAGGAAAAGAATCGTGTTGGTCGGCACGTCGCGAATGACGAAAAAGAAGGGATGGTCGACGGTGACGGTCGCGTTCGGCAGGATCGCCGCGGCGTCCTCGAAGCCCACGGCGGTCGCCGCCGCGGCAACGGTGCCCTCCTCGTCGACGTCGACGAATGCCTGATGGAACACGTGACCGATGTAGAGCATGTCGCTCGGCGAGATGCCGCTGAAGTCGGCCGTCGACGAGTTGAACGCGTCGGACATTCCGAGCTGTGAGAGCGTGCCAGCCACGTCGATGCTTCCACCGTCCGTCTGAAACTTAGGCATCGTGACAGCCACTACTTGCGTCTGCAGCGCGCCGACAAGGGAGTTAAAAACGGCCGCCGTGACGGTGGCGGGGCTCGTGCCGGCCGCGGGGAGCACGATGTCCATCGCGACCTCTTGGCCTTGATAAGACATCTCGACGAGCTGAAACCCGGCGCTCGACGCGTAGGCGAAGGCGGACGCCTGCTGCATCATCGAGGGCTGCACGGTCGTGCCGTCGAGTCGCGTGAACGTCCCGGGCGAAGTCTCGCCCGGGGAAAAGGTCGAATTCCACTGGGCGTCAAAGTAGACCGCGTTGACCAGCACCATCCGGGTGGACATGTCGATGCCGCCAGCGGGAATGAGTTCGGCGATCTTGCCGTCGGTCTCGTCGCTCGCCCAGGCATTGATCGTCTGTCGGCTCCCGTCAGGGTCTCCCGAGAAGTTCGCGAGCTCGATCCCCGCGCCGTAATCGGTCGCCAGCGTGTCCAGAAAGGGTTCCTGGAACGAGTCGCCCGTCTGCCCCCAGACGGAGTTGGCGACGTGCAGCGCGAAGGGCATGGCGGCATCGCCGCCGGCACGCGACGCGAGCTGCAGGTCGAGCCAATCGAACGCGGGTGGGACCTCCGCTTGCGAGGTCGCCGTGCTCGGATCAAGCTGGATGAAGTCCAGAGTTTGCGCCATCTGATCGGCGGTCGCCGTGCGCGCCCCCGCGTAGGTCATGCCGAGGGCGCTCGAAAGCGAATACGGCGAGAGAACGAGGTTTGCAGAGGGCGAGGCACCGAGCGCGCCGTAAACCTGGAACGCGAACGATTCATTGGCCGCTTCGAGGGCGGACTGCTCGGCGCTCGGCACGTTGGGCGCGGTGTTTCGCGCGAGGGCGGATTTCTCGACGGACGTGCTCGCCCTGGACGCGGACGCCCCGCCGGAGCACCCGACGCCCGCGAGCGCCGCGAACAAGGCGGTCGACGCCATCACGGCGGCCGTTTCTGGCAGTCGGCAATTCCCCCGAGCTCGGGTCGGTCGTGAACGACGTGTTTGGATGGGCATCGTGGCCTCTCGCGCGGTTCTTTGGCTCCCGCAACCTATGTGCCAAAGCGTAGACGCCCTCCGTGCGCCCGATCTGCGGGGATTTTCCTTTTCATTGGCCTGGCAGTGGCACAGCCTTTTCGGCACATACACGACGGCCGTGTCTTACTGAGAGCGGCCATGGCTCTCGACCCGGCGTCAGAGAGCGCCGGAGGGAGGCCGTGCGGTTCCGGAGTGCCGCGGGTGAGCGCGAGCGGGACGACACCGGCCCATATAGGAATGTCCAAGTCCTCGGGGTCGTCCATCGCCCGTCACTATATCCATCCGGCTTTCTCGAACGCCACCGCCGAGAAGCTCCCCGCCCATGGGGCTCACGATGGGCACTCCGTTTGGGCCCTTTCAAGCCGGAGTGCAAGCTCACGTCGTCGGAATGCTCGGACGGGTACCGCCCCAAGTCGTGGGGCGAATCCGGTGGGCCTTCCGCCGAGCGGAACTAGAAACTAGATCGTCTGCATCTCGCGGCACACGCGGGGTCTCCGCGCGAGGTCTAAAAGCAGAATCGAGCCTTGCGCAACAACGAGCCGAGCCGGCGCTTATTCGGCGGGGCCGTCGGCTGTAGCGAGGTGCACAGGCGCACGCGCAATGACACGCAGAAGACGCTGAACGTCGACGGGCTTGACGAGGTGCTCGTTGAAGCCGGCCGCACGCACTCGTTCTCGGTCGTTCGCTTGACCGTAGCCTGTCAGCGCCACAAGAAATGGGCGTTCAACCTGCTGCTGCGCTCGAATGTTTGTGGCCAGATCGTAACCGTTCATGACAGGCATACCTATGTCGATGACCGCCACGGACGGGTGGAATCGCTCGAGCATCGTGAGCGCCTCGGGGCCGTCATGCGCTGTGGCGACTTCGTGGCCTGCGCGCTCCAACAAGATCGCGAGAAGGTCGAGCACGTCCTTGTTGTCGTCAACGAGTAGCACCCGCTGGGGGTCCTCCGTACGAAGGACAGGGAGCGACGCGGTGGAAGCCGCAGAAGCAACCGATCCCACCGATAGAACCGGAATCCGCACCGCGAACTTCGCCCCGCGTCCATACCCCTCGCTCGCGACCGAGACTGACCCGCCGTGCAGCTCGGTCAGTTGCTTCACGATCCCGAGGCCTAAGCCGAGACCCCGTTGTCCGTTCGAGCGACCCGGGACCTGAACGAAGAGTTCGAAGATGCTCGAGAGTGAGTCGGTCGCGATCCCAATGCCATTGTCCGACACTTCGATCACGAGGGTCTCGCCGTCCCGACGTGCCGTCAGGATGACCTGGCCCTCGGCCTCAGTGTAGTGAGCAGCGTTGCTGAGAAGATTGGAAATGACCTGCGCCAGCCGATTCTTGTCTGCGTCCACCATTAAATTAGCGGAAGGGACGTCGATCGTGAGCGAGTGCCGGCGCTCCTCGAACAGCGGGCTTACCATCTCAACAGAGAGCGCGACGACCTCCGCAATTTCGACCGGCGCTCGCTGAAGCGTCAACTTGCCGCGCGTCAGGCGAGCGACGTCGAGCAAGTCGTCCACCAGCCGAACGAGATGCTGGGTTTGCCGCTCTATGACGTCGAGCTCATTCGTGGGTTGCCCGTCGGCGCGCATCTTGAGCTGGGTCACCGCCATCAGGATCGGCGCGAGCGGATTGCGAAGTTCATGACTGAGCAAGGCGAGAATATCGTCTTTGCGCGCGCTCAATCGCCGCGTCTCTTCTTCCAGATCCATCCGGGAGACGAGAGATCCGAGGTATTGTCCCGCGTGATGCCCAAGCCGCATGTCTCGGTACGTATAGGCGCCCGCTGCGGTCGAAAAGCAGATGGCACCGAGCGTTCGCTCCCCCACTTGGAGCGGAACGCCTATTCTTCCCGATGGCTCACCCGCCAGCGCGCCAGTTTCGATCACGCGCTCGATGAGGGTCGCGTCCTCCTCGCGCAAGTCGGCGAGCATGACGCGACGCAGGCTCTCTTCCGCGCGCGTCCCGATCCAGCACACGCACCCCTCGGGGCGCGCCAGTGCGAACGTGCATCGGTCGAAGTCGATGACCCAACGAAGCCGGCCGGCCGCGACCCGGAGCAGCGCCTCGAGATCGGCGCTGTTGGCGCACTCGGAGAGCAGCTCAATGAGGACGTTGAGCCGCGCGATCTCGGCAAGGGAAGACATTTAGAATTGCGTGAACATGTCGTCGGCGGGCATGCCGGTCGCGTCGGCAATTGTATTGGCATAAACCGCCAGCGCCGCCATCGAGATGATCTCTATGATTTCCGAGGGCCCCAACCCTTGACGGCGAAGCCCTTCGAAGTCGTCGTCCGTGAGGCCCTGAGGATCGGCGGCGCACTTGAGCCCGAAGAGAATGATCTCGCGCACCTTCGGCGGCGAGATGTCGGTGACGTCGGAGACCAGGTCGTTGAGCGCATCCTGGTCGATTCCCAGCATTCGGCAGCAGGCGATGTGCGCCGCTTCGCAGTAGCGGCAATTGCGGCGATGCGAGATGGCCACGAACATCATCTCCTTCAGCGTTCGAGGGAGGAGACCGCCGACGAGTACATTCTGTATTAGCCCCCAGGTTCCGCGAGCGGCAGCGACCGAGTGACCTTGCGTCTTGATGAAGTTCGGCGGAGCGGGGAACCCCATTCGTCGCTGGAAGTCGCGGTAGACTTCGACGACCTCTTTCGGCGCGGAATCCGCTTCCAGCGTTAGCAGATGGGCCACGTTTTTCCTCTTGGAGGCAGGCTGTTCGAACGTATGAACATGGCATATCACCGAGCGGCGCCCGCTGCAACAGAGCGTAGCTCTGCGAACATGTTGTCTAGAAGAAGGCTATTTTCGTCTAACGATCGTTTCGGCGCCCCCGTATCGTATTGGCGTATTGCCTCGAGAATTCGCAATTTGCAAATCCAATAACTTGCGTATTGCTAAAATCCGACGCCGAGCCAAACACGTGGGACCAGCGAGGGCCGGCACGCTTCGAGGTCGATCGGCGCTTGGCCGCGCGCCCCCACTGGCCAGGCGTCGGCCCTCACGCCACGCGGGCCGTCGCCACCTTGCGGATGTCGTCGATGCCGTGGCGCAGGAGGGCCAGGCGCTCGAGGCCGAAGCCCGCGCCGAGCGCGATGTGCCGGCGCGGGTCCGCGCCCAGGGCACGCACGACCCAGTCGGCGTACTCGCCCCAGGCCATGAGCTCGAGCCAATCGTCGTCGCGGCGCACGTCGAGGCTTCAGGCGCGCGCGCACATCGGATAGTCGGTCGGCGTCATCCGCACCTCGGAGCGGGGCAGCGCGCGGTCGACGGCGCTGAGGATGCGGCCCGCGAGCCAGAACGCATCGACCTTCGGGCGCTCATCGATGACGAACAGCTCGAGCTGATGGAAGGCCTCGAGGCGCGTCGCGCTCTCGATTTCGCGCCGGTAGACCTTCCCGGCGGCGGTGAGCCTCTGCGGCGCACCGTCCCAACGCACAGTCAGCAGAAGCGGCAACGTCAGGTCGTAGCGGAGCACGCGCTATATCGGCCGTTGACTCAGAACGTCAGCCGCAGGATCGGCCATGTCGCGACACGTGGGTTAACCGGAATCGGCGCATCCCGGTGCGTCACGTCCCACGAGAAAAGAGCGGAGGAGGATTTGGGGCTCGGGCCGAAGGCAGTCGTTTGAGCGACGCGAGAACTGGGGTTCAAGACGACGAGTGCGATGCCGCCCGCTTCTGCAAGCAAGCCCCCCGCGAATAGGCCGAGCTTCGGACCGTCACCAAAACTATCCGAGAGCCACGCCAAGGTTCCGATGCTGGCCGTCACCGCCCCAAGCACAATCGCGGCGATGCCGATGCCGAACGCGCTGGCCGAGGACGGCGACACTACCAGGGTTTCGCGCTCGGCGCTCCCGAGGAGTTCGAAGCGACGCGACGCTCGGGTACCGCTGCCCACGATGCGATAGCTGTCCGTCGCTGGCACCCACGCGTCGCAAGGCGATGTGCAGATCACGTAGAAGGGATCACTGAAGTCGCCTGTCCCGCGCTCCAGGTCGACTGGCTCTGGGGATTGGATGTGCACGAGCACCCTACCCGGGACCGGCAAGGGCGGGGCCGAGGATTGCGCGAGCGCGAAGCGTGGCGAACTTGCGTCGATCAAGAGTGCTACGAGAAACGCGGTTGTCCATCCCCCGGCAGCCACTGCTCGTAGTGTCGCCCGCCGGAGGCACGAAGTACAGGAGCGGCGGCTGCCAAGTGCTGGACCCGGAGCCTTGCCACATCCCGGTGAACTCGACATCGGTCGAAAATGTCGTGCCATTCGCGAAGGTCAGAGCAACATGGCTACCGACGACCGACCCTTGAGGCCGCAAGAACGTCGGGCCCGGTTCCGCCCATGCGCACGACGAATAAGACGGACACATGCGCATGAGTGATGTCGCACGTTTATTCGTCCTAGTTATACATTGACTTTATTCGCTTCACGCATATGTTGATTTCGCCGCCCTCCGCGGGATCCCCATGCGCCAGCCCATCACAAATCCAGCCCAAGTAGCGGCAATCATTCGAGGAAGACGCAAGGCCCGTCACCTTTCGCAGCACGAGCTGGCGACCAAGCTCGGCCTTAGCCAGGCCCGCCTGTCGGTCCTCGAAGGCGATGCGTCGACCCTTCCGCTCGACCGTCTGCTCCTCCTCGCCAAGCTCCTCGGTCTGGAGCTCGTCATCCAGGACAAAGCGGACGAACCGAAGTCCAAGGCGCAGTGGTGAGGAATGGCTCGTCCATCCCACAGCCGAGCGCTCGGGGTTTGGGCCAACGGCATGCGTGTGGGACGATGGCTTCTTCCGGCGAGTGGGCCCATGGAGCTCTCGTACGACGCACGATGGCTGGAGTCGAAGGAGGCGCGGCCTCTCTCCCTCTCGCTCCCGACGAATCTCGACGGCCAACCGCTCAAAGGGGAGAAGGTCGACTTTTTCTTCGACAACCTTCTGCCCGACACCGATGGAATCCGGCAACGCATCCGATCGCGTTACGGCACCCGGAGCGCCAGCGCGTTCGATCTCCTCGAAGCCATCGGCCGCGACTGCGTCGGGGCCTTGCAACTCCTGCCCGAGGGGAAGGCTCCCGAAGGGGTGACTACGACTCAGGTCACCCCCCTCACCGATCGAGAGGTGGAAAGGCTCTTGCTCGGCACGGTCTCCGAGCCCATTCGCGTCGCAACTGAAGACGACGACTTCCGGATCTCCATCGCGGGGGCCCAAGAGAAGACCGCTCTCACGTGGCACCAAGGACGCTGGTGCAAACCCCACGGAGCGACTCCCACCACTCACATCTTCAAGCTCCCGCTGGGTCTAGTGGGAGGGCGACAGATCGACATGAGCACCTCGCTGGAGAACGAATGGCTCTGCACCCAGCTCTTGACCGAGTACGGGATCCCCATCGCATCCTGCGAGGTCAAGCAGTTTGGAGCCACGAAGGCACTGGTTGTGGCCCGTTTCGATCGCGACCTGCATCCCTCAAAACGCTACTGGCTCCGCCTCCCCCAGGAGGATTTCTGCCAGGCCACGGGGACGCCGGGGTCTTCGAAGTACGAGTCGGAAGGCGGGCCGAGCCTGGTCGACATCGCTCGCATCCTGCAAGGATCGGAGGAGCGCGAGACGGATCTGGCAACCCTCCTTCGGGCTCAGCTGCTCTTCTGGATGTTGGCCGCCACCGATGGCCACGCCAAGAACTTCAGCATCCGACTCCTGGCCCAGGGACGCTATCGCCTCACTCCCTTGTACGACGTGCTCTCCGCGTGGCCGATCGCCGGGCCGCGGCAGAATCAATTGCATCCAAAGAAGCTCAAGCTCGCGATGTCCCTACGCGGCACGAAGAGCAAGCACTACCGCATCGGGGAAATGAACCGACGGCTCTTCAATCTGACCGCACGGCAGTGCGGCCTCGGGTCGGACATGGAGGCGATCATCGGCGAGGTGCTGACCGCGACGCCCGATGCGATAGCGAAGGTGGAGAGGCGGTTGCCCAAGGGATTCCCAACAGGGCTCTTCGCGTCTGTGACGACAGGGCTGCAAAAGGCCGCCACGCAACTCACGGCGATGCCGTCCCGCTAAAGGTCGACTCGGTCGGTCCCGGAACGACGTCACGAGGTCCCCGTGGATTCGAGCCGTGCGGCATCTCTCTTGCCGATGGGCGTCATGGCTACTTCGCCGATCGGTGCGCTCGACGCCGAGACTGAATAATCAAGCTTGAAGTCGCAAGTCAGCCGATGAAGCGCCGCGGAAGCAGCGGCGATGAGGCCGGGGGGGGAGGAGACGCGTCCAGCGACAGGCCCGCGGTTCCTCCCCTCGACGCCGGACCCGCGGAAGCGACGGCGGCCGCGGCGGCCGGCAGCGATTCGGCGGCCGGCCTTGTGCGGCGAAAGCCACTGCGCGATCGAGGCGCGTCTCGGCGGTCGCCGCTAGCGCGGGCGGCTCGGCTCTTGCTGGCGACGGACCGGCCAGGGGCCCGACGAGAAGCCCGGCCACGGTCCACCGAAGTCGCCCCGGGATCGTTCGAAGCACGGGCGCAACTCACTCGAACCTCACGACGGCCGGCGTCGCAGCCGACGCAGGATCTAGCCTACGCAACCTTGACGGTCTGCGTTCCGACGAACTCTCCTTCGAGTTTGGGTTCACCGTCTTCGAGGAGCATGGCGACGACCTCTTCCAAGTTTTGGCGCAACTCGTCGACCGTAGCTCCCTGAGAATGCGCGCCCGGCCAGCCGGGAACATAGCCCACGCGCGGTGCATCCGAGTGCACGAAGCCGAATGCCGCGGTGGGCCCGGAGTGGCAATGGGTCCGGCCTCGTGATGTCGCGCCGATTCGCGAAGCGGCACGGGACGCTTTCGTCCATGGGCCTCGGCTACGCTACGCGCGAATGAACGGTCTTCCAGACGGCGCACGCATTCGTGGAGCTGGGTGATTCATCCCTTCCTCGGCATCCTCACCCTTCGCGACGAGCTCATGGCCGAGGGGACCGTCCGCATGCTCGACGACCATCCGACGGTCCCGGCGGCCGTCGTGGTGATGGGGCGGGCGCATGTTTCGGGGTACGCGCGGATCCTCGTCGAGCGATACGGGTTCGCGCGCGATCTGCCCGAGATTCGTCCGTAGCGAGGGTAGGAGGTCAAAATGACTGCATCGGTGCTCTACATGTCTATGTCTCTCGACGGGTACATCGCAGGTCCGAACGACAGCCCGGACAATCCCGGGGGCGACGACTTCATGCGGCTGCACGATTGGTACGGGTTCGGTCCGAACGGTCCGAAGGGGGGGCCGCCGAGAGATCAAGGTCAGCATTTCTTAAACGAAATCAAGGCGACCGGCGCGGTCCTCGCGGGTCGGCGTACCGTGGAGCAGGTCGATCACTGGGGCGGTGACCATCACGCTGGCGTCCGGATCTTCGTGCCCAGTCACCGGCCGCCCGGCCCTTCCGTCGCGAAGTATCCGTTGGTGACGTATGTGGCCGACGGGATCGCCAGCGCGATGGCACAGGCGAAGGCCGCCGCGGGGAGCAGGAACGTGCTGGTGCATGGCGCGTACACGGCGCAACGGGCGCTTGAGGCTGGTCTGTTGGACGAGTTGCAGATCCATCATATCCCGGTGCTGTTCGGTCGTGGCCTTCGGCAGTTTGATGTGTTGCCCTCGCGCATCGAACTCGAGGTCGTTCGGGTGATCGACACCCCGGAGGCAACACACATCCGCTACCGCGTACGTCGATAGAAGCCGTCAGATCAGAGACGGGTCGCTCTTCCGTCAGCTGGTGCGCCTGGCGTTGCCGGACAGCGAGGTCATCGGGGACCTGAGCCCCGCGACCGAAGTACATCTCGTCGGGTGTCTGGCCTTCGAACGCGCCGTGGGGGATCCGCTCGTTGTGCTCAATCACGTAGAACTCGACGAGCCTCCGGACGGTCGCGAGGTTGTCGCCCTGGTGCAGGAACAGCCAGCGATGCTTGAGGGAGCGCTACCAGGCATCGATGAGCGAGTTCGAGAAGCTCACGTCGATCTGCGCGAATACGCGATGCAGAGCGTTCCCCTCGAAGAGCGAGTCCACGTCGCCGTTGATGTTCTCGACGCCGGAGTCCATGAACACGTCCGTCGAGGCCACGAGGTGACCGGCCGCCTTGGTGAGCACGTTGTCCGTCGCGGCACAAGTCAACGATGAGCCGCTGCTCTCCGTGTCTTCCTCGACGGCGAGTTTTCGAGGGGTCGTGGTCCGGAGACTCCCGCCGCCACTCGAGCCCTACCCGGGGCCGCCGATGCCGCTCGTGCTCTTTTCCCTCGCGATTTGCATCGGAGTGACGCTCCTCGCGTCCATGCCATTGTCACGGGCCATCGTACGGCCCGTCGAAGCGCTCGCGGGCTCCGTGAGGCGCTTCGGCGCCGCACGCTAGCTGAAGGACGCGTCCTGAGTTGCCGCGCTGCGCATCGCTCCCCAAGCACAATGACGTGATCGAGCAGCAATCCGCGCCTTATTGCCCTCTCGCGGATGTCCGCCCGCGCAAGCGCCGATGCGCGCAAGGACGGCACTAACGTTGCGGAAGGCCAAGCTCGGCCCGCACGCTGGCAAACGGGTTGCCCTCGAAGTCGGGGCTTGCATCCCCGGCGGCGATGGCGGTGCGCAGCTCGTCCATTTTCCTCGCGTGGCGACGCTGTCTGGCATCGAGCGCTTCCTTGCCCGCACGAAGGACGTCCTCGACGGTCGCGAAATGGCCGGCAGCGACCTGCGCCTCGGCGAAACGCGCGAGGTCCTCGGGCAGGTCGCCGGCGGTGAGGTGCTTGGACATGTCCGTTTCCTCAATGATTCCCGATTAGTATCGGTCCAATGAAGGATTCCTGTCAACCGAGGTGGGCGGCGTGTCGACGCTCAAGCAGTTCGTCATCCGGGCCGCACGCGCAACAGGTTGCAACGGTTCTCCGGTCCGGCCCTCGAAGTGAGCTCCGACATCCTGAACGCATCTTTGGGCGGAGCGTAGCGGAGCCCGTAAGCGCGGCCTTTTCCCAACGCAGTTGCCACCATGGTTCGACCCATGCACGCTGAAGAGGTTTCGAGCCAGGCTCCGTCTCGGTGCATCCATCCGAGTTCGGCCCTCGCTTGCCCGCGCCCGAAAGGTCGATCGGGTGAGCGACTACGGCCAAGGTTGCTGACTCTGCGATCATCCTCTGACACACCTTGGACCGTCTACGACCGCGAGCTGGGCAGCATGAACGACAGCAATTGCAGGGTCAGCATGCAAAAGGACGCGCGCCTCCGCCAGAACCGGGACGCAGGCACGCCGCGTGCCTCGTGAGGCGCAACATGAAGTGGATTCCGAACGCGCTTGCCCTTGCGATGGTGCTCTTCGGACCGGCGGCGTCGGCACAATCATGTCCTCCGTCCGAGTTCGGCAATTCTTGTGGCCCGTTCGGTTCTCCTTTCCCGGGGCTTCCGCAATGGGTGGGCGTCTGCATTGCGTCGACGTGCAGCAGCGAGAATCAGGACGACGGTGCGGTCAGCCAGCAGCCGTGTGGATTCTGCGAACCGGTCGCCTGTTCCGTGCCAGAAGTCGGGCAACCATGCGACGCCGGCACTTGCACTCAGGCCACGTGTCGCGGCACCGATGACGCTGGAAACCCCACGTCGCAGACGTGCGGCGTGTGCGTCGTTCCGATCCCGGGGTGCAGCTCGGCCAACTTAGGCGCGCCGTGCGCCGACGGCGGAACCTGCATGACGGGAACTGTTCGCGCTCTGGGCCCAGCGGGGGCGGCCCCGCCCTCGGATCTCTTCTACTCGACGCCTCAGTGCGTCGTCCCGCTAAGCGTGCCGGACGGGGGCGCTCTCGACGTAGACGCGAGCATCGGGGCAACGTCCCATGCAGCCGACGGTGCTGCGCCAGCTCCTGCTGCGGACGCGAGTAGCGTGGACGCGTCCATTTCCTCTCGTGGCTCAGGCGGCAGCTCGGGATGCGACGTCGCTGCAGGACGGGGACGGCGAACACATGGTCCACGAGGCATCGGTCTGCTCTTCACGGCCGCGGCCGTGCTCGTCGCAACGAGGAGGCTTCTGCGTCTGTCATCGGGCCCGCGCCGCGGACCGTCGGTCGGTGTTCCTCGGCGCCCATAAGCGAGAAGAAGACAGTCGCCGGCCTCGCATTCGCCGTAACCGGAGCGGGTACGGCCGACTGACAACGAACGCCCCAAACGCGTGTGCCGTGACGCATTGTCCGCGGGCTTCGTGGTCGTCTTCGCCGCGGCGTAGACCGAGGCACGCGGTTGTCTCCCACGCACTCGCAACCAAGGTTCGACCCACGGACGCTCGAGCGTTCGAGGCAGGCTCCCTCTCTGTGGATCCATCCGAGCACGGTCCTCACACGACGGAGTCGCCCATGAAGGGAACCGACCATGGCGCGCGCTAGAACGGGAACGCTTGTTCCGCCGGGCGCGGATGGCATTTGGCGCGCTCGTGCACGAATCCAACGAGTTCGGCGGGCGGCCGGGCGATGCGCCCGCTGTACTCGCTCGGTACGACGGATACGGCGGTCGCGAAACGCAAGCTCGCCAAGCTCGTCGCAGCCCTCGATTCCGGCGTCGACCTGAGCGAGGCGGCGCTCGACGCCCGACAAGCCGAGCGGGTAAGCGACTACGCCCAAGGCTGCGGCGTGCGGCACCAGCCAGCACGACCGATCATGACGCCTCGACGCAGATGCGTAGCGATGTCGGCGGCCCTAGTGTCGAGGGCCTCGTCTTCGTTCGAGCGGGCCTTGCTTCGAGCCCGGTCGATGGCCTTTGCGGCCTGCCGAAGTGATTCTCGCGCGCCCCGGTTTTGTGCCGGCAGTTCAGCGTGCGCGATCGACCCTGATGGCGAAAGGACGGCGACGGCACCGTCGGCCAAGTCATCTTTCCGGCCAGGCAGGGCCCGACGCACGGCTCCATGTCGCAGCCACTCGACGTGTGGGGCGGCGCCGATCGGGCGTAGGAACGTTGAAGACGATTGCGTGACTGCTCGGATCGCGCGCGATGATTCCCGTGTCGTCTCTGATTGGGAGGAGCCGCGAGGCCAACGGAGACGAGTTGGATCGGCTTTCGCCGGAAGGCCCTGCTGCTAGATCGACTCGAGATACGCGATGAGATCCGACAGATTTTGGGGCGACAGCTGGGACGTGGTGCCGTGCGCCGCCGTATCGCACCCTGCATCGAACGTGAAGCGATCGGCCAAGGTCGCTGCGCACCCGTTGTGGAGGAACGGAAACCGCCAGCTGACCCCCAGAAGCGGCGGGACCTGAAACGCGCCCCCGGTTCCGATGTCGACCGTTAGGTTGTTCGTGAACTTCGCGCCCGAGTGGCAGTTCGTGCATCCCGTATCGCTTCGCTCGAAAATCGCTTGCCCGCGCTGCGCGGCGGAGGGGTCAATCCACGAAGGAGCGGCGGGCGCAGGGATGCCCTCGACCCAGTTTTGAAGGGCGCTCATCTGGCCATCGTCGAGTGGAGCACCAGCCATTCGGCTCGTGTACACGTCATTCGTGAGGATGGGGAAGGTCGCTTCGTCGCCGGGCCAGTGATAGGGGGCGGTGCCCTGGATGGTGCCCCGGAGCGAGGGAGTGCGCCGTGCATTGCCGTTGAGGGTCCACACGAAGCCGTCATCGCCACCCTCCGGGTGACACGATGCGCAGGCGATGCCGGCACCGGCTCCCGTGTGAAAGAGGTCATGTCCGGTGTCGTCGCGAGACGCGGCCGAGAGTGCAATGGGCACGGCAGGACGCCCGCTCAGCATGGGTACGACGAACAGCTGCGCGGGCTCGCGCGTCTGGACGAGAAGGTCGCCGGTGGCGTCGAATGCGACGGCGATCGCCTGACGGTCGGTGACGCCCGACAGACCCCCCGCGACCCGAGTGCGCAAGCCAGCAGGCTCGGCCGACGCGCCGTCTCCACCCTCCGTCACGGGGTTCGATTCGATGAATGTGGCGTCCGTCGCAAAGGCCAAATCGAACAGCGGCGACCCCCCGGTACCTTCCCCATCGAGGCCTAGGATGATGATCGGGCTCCGTAGATCGCCGAGGAAGGCGCTGCCCGGCGCCGCGACGGCAACGTGGTTGCCGTCCGGCGAGAGTGCGACGTCAACGGGCAAAATGCCGTTGAGGAGAAAGCTCGTGGTCGTGGCGCCGTCGGGCCCCATGACGCTCAGCACGCTCCCTACGGTCGCGTGTGCTCCGTAGGCATTCGGGACCATCGTCGCGATGGATTGTTCCGACTCGAGCTGATGGACGGCCACGATGGCCTGATTCGGCCCCTGAATGCAGCGCCAGACGACGTGAGTGGCGAAACCCGGTTCCGGCGACACGAGGCTGTCGCGGCGCGTGACGTTGCCGTCGCGCGCGACCCGGAGGACTTCGGCCGAACGGAAGAGCGTCAGCACGAGCGACCCGTCACTTTCGACCAATACGTCGCGCAGATCGCGCTCGACCGTGAAGGACGATAGCGCTGCGCCGCCGGCGGACGGAAGCTCCACGAGCTCGCCGGTTGCGCAGGCAACCCATACCGCGTCGCTCGTGGGGTCCCAAGCCGCGCCACGCGGAGCCGGGCATACGGATCGGCGTTGCAGGATCGTGCCAGCTGTCGGGTCGATCGTTTCGAGCGCGCCTCCGCCGCGAAGGGCCACATGAACGCGGCCCGCGCCATCTTCCACGACGCGACCCGGCTCGTCGCCCGCCTGGAGCGCGATCGTGAACGTCACGCGGGCGGTCGTCGTATTGATCACGTAGACGGCGTCGCGGTCCGGATCGGAGGCGACGGCGGTGACGCCGTCGTTCAGCACGAGCAGCGTGCCCCCCGAGATCGGGGGGGGTGCAACGGCCGCCGTCACCGTCGAGCCAAATGGGGCCACGAGCGCGAAGACCCCGCTGTCGCCGAATTCGACAAAAGAGGGGGCCGATTCGCTCGACACAACCTGGGGCGACGACTCCTTGCAAGCGCCCGTCGCGAGGGCAAAAAGCATGAGCGCCGCACTCGTCTGCCCGGGGCCCGCGATACGGCTAATCATGCACGGGTACTCCCACAGGCCCCCCTGGGCTGCCATTGCAGACGCTTGCATGCCCGCGCACGAGCATCGAGCACGCTCATCTGTACGAGGGACCGCGCCGGGTCGCCGAGCATCTGGAGGGCCGGAGCTCGCTTCGTCGTGGCCATTGCCGTCGATTGCAGGGTTCAATCCCCCCGGGAGGCATCCCTACAGTGGACCTGTTTCGCTCGCGACGGTCGTTGCTCACCGAAATCGCCTTGCTCCGACACCAACTCACCGCGCTGGAGCCGTCGGTCGCCCGGCCGCACGTGACGCGGCTTGATCGGATCGTGCTGGTGGCTCTCGCTGCCGCGGATTCGCGGAGAATTGCTCAAGCTCGGATCAGAGCTGCATGAATGATGCGATTTGGCGCCGATTCGCGAAGTAGTCAGCACGGCCGTCCCAATTGAGCTGCCCGCACTGTAGGTGCACATGCCTCACCTGCGGCCGGTTCGCGGAGGTGGCTGGCGATCGGGGCCGCCGTCTCTTGGGTTCGAGGCGTGATCGATTTCAGCTTCCGCCGCATAAGACTGTTCGTGGTGATGCGATTCGACGGAGCCTTGAGCATCCCATTCGTAGCGCCCGAGCAGCGTTCCGATTGCGGTCAGGTCCGCCTTCGGAAGGCGTTCGACCAGAACTTCGCGGGAGTCTGGCGTTTCCTGCGACGGATGGGCGTTCCCCACGATCGCGGCGATTCAATCCACACTTGGATTCGGAGAGACAGCGAATGCGAACAATGCGTACGGCGCGGCGGCTTCTTGAAGTCACGGTGTTCCTTGGTTTGGCGGCATTTCCGAGCGTCACGGGTTGCGGCAGCGACGACACGAGTGGCGGCGGCGGCGCTCCGGGGCCCGATGCGAGTAAGCTCGATGCGGGAGAGGATGGCGCGCCCGGCACTTCCGGCTCGAGCGCATCGGGCTCGACCTCCGGCACTGCGGACGCGACCGTCGGCGCGGAGGCAGCCGTTGGGGCGGACGCGGCCGCCGCCGCGGATGCAGCCGTTGGGGCGGACGCGGATAGTGACGACACGGGCAGCCAGGACACGGGCAGTGAGCACGCCGGCACGGCGGATGCGGGCAGCGATGGCCCGGCCGTGTGCACTCCGATGGCGACGCGGTGCTCAGGCGGCGGCGTCGAGACGTGCGGATCGAGCGGCCAGTGGGCTAGCGCGGTCGCTTGCACTTCGGACGCGCCCCTGTGTGCTCACGGGGCCTGCTTGGCCCCTTCCCAGGACGGAGGGGCCGAAACCCCTCCGAGCTGTTTGCCGGGCGGACCGGGAATGACCAACTGCGGACCCGGAGGCAGTGGATTCGAGAGCTGCTGCACGAGCCTGGAAGTGCCGGGCGGAACGTACTACCGGACGTACGATCCCCTCGGCGAGGACGGGGGCGTGATCCTTGCGGCCGACGGCGGCCCCGGGGGGGAGGCCGATCCGGCGACGGTGAGCGGGTTCCGGCTGGACAAGTACCTGGTGACAGCGGGTCGCTTTCGGCAGTACGTCAACTACCTGACGAGCGACGCGGGCGCGCCGCCAGTGAACGGCAGCGGCCTCCATACGCATCTGAACGGGGGCCTGGGACTGGCCAATAGCGGGAGTCCGGGAACCTACGAGACAGGCTGGGACGCGGCGGATTGGAACGCGTATCTCACGTCGGCGGATTCTGCCACGTTGGTCGTGGCGGTGCCCGGGCCCACGACGCTCGGCTACGGCTTCCCACCCATCGAATTCAGCTCGGACAACCTTCCGATGACCGGTGTGGACTGGTACGAGGCTTACGCGTTCTGCATTTGGGACGGGGGCTTCTTGCCGAGCGAGACGGAGTGGGAATACGTAGCGGCGGCGGGCAGCCAAGAGCGAGAGTATCCGTGGGGCGCGGCCGCGCCCGGGGTGTCGAACGAGTATGCGATTTTTGGCACGTATTACACGGCGTACCAGGCCAACTCCGTATTGAACGTCCCTTACAATCTGGCGCCGGTGGGCACCGCGGTGCTCGGAGCGGGGTACTGGGGTCAACTCGACATGGCTGGCGAAACCGCAGAGTGGAATCTGGATTGGTATGCCCCCTATGTCGATCCGTGCGTGGATTGCGCGTATCTGACTGGCCCCTATCCGGACATCGTGCCCGGCATGATGAACCCCGACAACTCACGCGTGATCCGTGGTGCTCGTTATGCGCAGCCGTCCGCGAACGGCGCGTTGCTCGCCAGTCCGGACTCTCGCAATTTTGAACCCCCGTTTTTTGCCGGCGGGATCCGATGCGCCCGAACGCCGTGATGGATGTCCGCGTCGCGTGCGCACCTGTCAGACCTTAGCCCCCGAGGCTCGGCGCCCGACGTCATTTTCGAAAGCGAGGCTGCGAAAATCAGCGACAAAAACGGAAAACGATTCTTTTGGTGGGCGTCCCCGGCTCGTTGGGTCGCGCGGTCGGGGAGGAAGGGACCGCGGGCGCTGTCACGGGGGAAACGAACATCAGCGGACGGACCGAACGCAGTCGCGCTACGCCTGTCTATGCTATTTTCGTCAGCGGCGTCGGGGGACATGACCCCCTTTAGCGCCCGGCGCCACGCAGCCCTTCGCCTCTTTTCTACCATTGACAGACCTAGGCGGGAGGGATGACATGCGCGCAAAGCGGTCTGCGGGTCGAACCCCGAGCCGTGTCCTCAACGTTCGGAAGGGGCGAGTGCGTGGCGCAGAGCGGTTCCCAGCATCCTGCCGGTCTTCGTGAGGGGGACATTCTCGCGGGCAAGTACCGCGTCGAACGCGTGCTCGGCGTGGGCGGTATGGGTGTCGTTGTGGCCGCGCACCACCTCCATCTCGACGAGCGGGTCGCCATCAAGTTCCTGCTGCCTGAGATGTTGGACCACGCCGAGTCTGTAGGCCGCTTCGCGCGGGAAGCGCGAGCCGCGGTGAAGATCAAGAGCGAGCACGTGGCCCGCGTCTTGGACGTCGGCACGCTCGACACGGGCGCTCCGTACATGGTCATGGAGTACCTCGACGGCCAAGACCTTGGGACCTGGATCAAACAGCGGGGGCCGCTGCCGATCGATCAGGCCGTCGAGTTCCTCATTCAGGCGTGCGTGGCCATCGCCGAGGCGCACGGCTTGGGCATCGTGCATCGCGACATCAAGCCGTCAAATCTCTTTTGCGTTCGAGGTGCGGACGGGCGATTGGTCATCAAGGTGCTCGACTTCGGTATCTCGAAGATGACGAGCTTCAACGCGTTGGGACCGAGCATCGCCACTCGGACGAGCGCCATCATGGGCTCGCCGCTGTACATGTCGCCCGAGCAAATGAAGTCCGCCAAGGACGCGGATGCCCGCGCCGACATCTGGGCTCTCGGCATCGTGCTCTACGAGCTTTTGACGGGCCGGGTCCCGTTCGTGGGCGAGACCGTGGCTGAAATCATCGTCAAGATCGCCACCGAGGCCCCCGAGCCCCTGCGCACCTTCCGGCCCCACATCGCTGAAGGGCTCGAAACCGCGTTTCGCCGGTGCACCGCGAAGGATCGTGAGCGCCGCTACCGCAACGTCGGCGAGCTCGCGGTCGCCTTGCTCCCCTACGCTCCGCCGTCGTCGAGAGGCGCGGTCGAGAAGACCGCGGCGATCGTCCAGTCGGCAGGGCTTTCGCCCAGGGCGGTTTCGGAGCCGCCGTCGGCTCTCGCCGCGCAGACGCAAGCGGCCCCGACGACGGAGGCGGGACTCGGCCATACCGCGCGGCCCTCGATACGGGGGCGGGGCCGCGCCGTGGCGGCGATCGCCGGGGCGAGTGCGCTGGTCATCGCTCTGGGGGCAGGTTGGCGCATCTCCCGACCTGGGCAAGGCTCGGAGGCGCCGGCGGTCGCCCCCGCTTCCTCGACTCCGGCCGTGGCGACCGTGTCCCCCGGGGCCGTGGTGCCGACCCACGAAGGGCTCGTCGCCCCGTCGGAGCCGGATCGCCTCACGGAAGCGCCCGCCGAAAGCCCGGTCGGCTCGGCAGCGATCCATCCGTCCCCGAGCGGTGTCAGCCGGTTGACAGGGCCTCCCAAGAGTGCCGGTACGCCCCATGGGACTGCATCGACCTCCTCGCGCGAGCCCGCGGCCCCGGCGTCGGCTGCGGCGCCGCAGCCGGCCTCACCTCCGCCGATCCGTGCCAACCAGGGCCCATCGAATCCGTCGATCGCCGACCCGCTTTCCGCCCTCCGACCCAAGTGAGCCGGACGATGAAGCGTCCCCTTGACGGCTTGTGTCTTGCCCTGGCGCTGGCTCTCGCGTCGCCGCTCGCCTCGGCGCAGACGGCGCCGGCGGCCCCGTCCGCCCACGATCGGCCCCTCGACAGCGTCCTTCAAGGGGCGGCGAAAGATGCGTATGTCTCGGCGAAGATCCTGTTCAACAACGGCGACTTCGCGGGTGCGGCCACCAAGTACGCTCAGGCGTACGACCTGTCGAGGGATCCGCGGCTGATCTTCAATCTCGCCATCTGCGAGAAAAACGCGCGCCACTACGCCCGCACAGAAGACTTGCTCGAGCAGTACGAGCACGCGCTGGGCGCGCGGATCACGGCGGACGACCGGGCAACGGTCGACGCGGCGCTGGCGGCGCTTCGGAACCTGGTTGGAACGGTGCGGCTCGCGGTGACCGAGGCGGGGGCGTTGGTCTCCGTCGACGGCAAGTCTGTGGGCACGACGCCCCTCGACGCTCCGCTGCGACTCGATCTCGGCGAGCACGCCCTCCGCGTGAAGAAGGCGGGGTTTGCGACGCGCGATGAGACCTTCGACATCTCCGGGGGCAGCGAGACCGCCATGGCCATCACGCTGATGGCGGAGGCGCACGGGGCTCAACTCTTGGTCGTGGGCGAAGAGGACGCGACGGTGGCGATCGATGACAAGACCGTGGCCCAGGGTCGCTTCGACGGCCGCGTTGCGCCGGGCGTGCACACCGTGATCGTGACGGCGCCGGGCAAGGTCGCGTACAAGGCGGCGCTCGACCTGAAAGACGGCGAGACGCGCAGCGTGAACGTGACGCTCGAAAGCGACAAGCACCGGGCTGCGGTCTGGCCGTGGATCGTGGGCGGGGCGGTGGTAGCGGCTGCCGGAGCGGTGGTCGGCGGGTACTTTTTGTTCCGGCAGCAGCCCGCGCAGGCGGCGGATCCGCCGGACAACCTGGGGTCGGTTCAACTTCCGCTCTCGGTGCGGGGGAGGCGATGAGCGGGTCGAACCGGTCGAATGACCGAAGCCGCCGACCCGCCCGGTCGAGTGGCATCGCGTGGGCGCATGCGCTGCCGTTTGCCGCGTGCATGGGGGCCGTGGGCCTGACCACGGGGGGATGCTCCACGCCCCCCGCGAAACCCGTCGACGGGCTAGAGCTCGTCGTCTCGACCGAAGGGCTGAATGCTCCGCAAGACTTCGACGACATCAAGCTCGAGGTGAGCGACCAGACGGACGGGGGAACCTGGAACGAGCTCTGGGACAGCGACTACGTGCTGCCCTCGCCTCAGGTGACGCTGCCGGCGACGTTTACGCTGTTTGCGGGGCAAAGCCCCGACGAGGTGCTCATCGTCGTGACGGCGTACCAGCACGGTCCAGGGGGGACTCCGGTGGTGCAGCGGGTCGCGCAGGCGCAGGTTCCGACCAACCGTCTCGCGGTACTGGACCTCGTCTTGGCGCAGCAGTGCGAGGGGCAAGTGGCCGAGGCCGGCGACGGGGGCGGGCCGATGTCCACGTGCCCGATCGGACAGAGCTGCCAGCCGAGCACGGGCATGTGCGGGTCGAATATCGTTCCGCCGTCGGCGCTGCTGACGTATACGCCGGGGCAGAGTCTCGCGGTCCCCGACGGCGGGCTGAGCAGCGGCGGGACGAGCACGGCCACGAGTTCGGGCAGCTCAGCAACCAGCACTTCGGCGTCGAGCAGCTCGGGGCCGGGCGGGACGAGCACGTCCACGAGCACCGGCAGCTCCACGAGCAGCACTTCGGCGTCGAGTAGCTCGGGGTCCGGGGGAACGAGCACGTCTATGGGCACCGCGAGCTCCACGAGCGGCAGTTCCGGATGCACGGATGCCTGTACGGCCGGTCTGACGGAGTGTGCCCCCGGGGGCGGCGTGCAGACCTGTCAGACCCAAGCCGGCGGCTGTACGCAGTGGGTCACGACGGCCCCCTGCGGCAGCAACCAGACGTGCGCGGTCACCAGCGGTATCGCGGCGTGCGCCTGCAGCTCGACGGTCTGCGCCGCCACGGGAGCGGTCTGCCAGGACGCCCAGACCGTGGCAACGTGCGCGAGGGACGCAAACGGTTGCCTCTATGTCGCGTCGACCGTGACGTGTACGTCTCCTGAGTCATGTGCGTCGGGCGATGGGGGCCCAGGCGCCGCGTGCTCGCTCACGTGCAGCAGCAGCTGCACCACAGGGCAAGCATCGTGCGTCTCGGGGGCTCTGGCAACGTGTACGCAGGGGACCAACGGTTGCTCGGCTCTCGGCACGCCGGTCGCGTGCGGCGCCCACCAGAGCTGCTCGGGAAGCCCTCTGGCCGCGACGTGCACGTGCAACGCGTCAACCGTGTGCACCGAAACCGGGACCGCGTGCGATGGGACCGCGACCGTCGCGACGTGCGACAAGGACGCGAACGGTTGTTTCTACGCCGCATCGACGCAAACATGCGTGTCTCCGCAGTCGTGCGTGGGGTCCGCGCCGAACGCGAAGTGCGCGCTTACCTGCACCAATGCCTGCACGCAAGGGCAGACGATCTGCGTCACGGGGGGTCTCGAGACGTGCACCCTGGGCACCAACGGCTGCTGGGCCTACGGGCCGGCCGTGGCCTGCGGCGCACACCAGAGCTGCACGACAAGCGCCGGGGTGGCGGCGTGCACGTGCAACGTGAGTTCGACGTGCACGGCCGTAGGGAAGGTGTGCGCGACAACGTCCACCTTGGCGACCTGCGCGAAGGACGCGCAAGGGTGCATCTACGAGTCAGCATCGACGCCTTGCACCAATGGCGCATGCAGCGCCGGAGCGTGTTGCACCAACCTGTGCACGATCGGAGCGGGTCAGTGCGCGACGGGCGGGCTCGAGACGTGCGCGACGCAGCCCAACGGGTGCGGCGCATGGGGAAGTGCGGTGGCGTGCCCGGCGGCCACGCCGAATTGCAGTGCAGGCGCATGCGGGACGCCGGCGAGTTGTCAAGTCAGCGCAGAGGGCACGACGACTTGCGGAGCGGCAAGCGAGAGCTGCTGCACGAGTCCGGAGGTGACGGGGGGAACGTACGACCGGACATATACGAATAGCGGTGCGGGCGCGACGGGCGAAGCGGATCCGGCGACGGTGACCGGATTCCGGATGGACAAGTATATGGTGACGGTGGGACGGTTCCGGCAATATGTGAACTACGTGACGGGCAGTACAGGCGCGCCGCCCGCGAACGGCAGCGGCATTCACACGGACTTGAATGCTGGCCTAGGGCTCGCCAATAGCGCGAGTGCGGGGGGCTACGAGACGGGCTGGGACGCGACGGACTGGAACACGTACATCGCCACGGGGACTGCCGCGGCGAGTACCTGGAACACGAACTTAAGCTGCGATCCCATGGAAGAGACGTGGACGACCGTGGCGGGCAGCCAAGAGAATCTGCCGATCAACTGCGTGGATTGGTACGAGGCGTACGCGTTTTGCATTTGGGATGGAGGCTTTTTGCCGAGCGAAGCGGAGTGGGAGTATGTGGCGGCGGGCGGGAGCCAGCAGCTCGAGTATCCGTGGGGCTCGATGGATCCCGGGACGGCCAACCAGTACGCGATTTACTTCAACAACTACACGGCCAACCCGACGGACATCGCGCCGGTGGGGACGGCGACGCTGGGAGCGGCTTCCTGGGGTCAGCTGGATATGGCGGGGGAGGTCTCGCAGTGGAACCTGGATTGGTATGCCACGTACGTCGATCCGTGTACAAATTGTGCCTATCTGACGACAGGTTCCGATCGAGTGTTCCGGGGCGGCGGCTTCGACGTCAACGCGCTGGGCCTGCTTCCCCCGATCCGCCAGTACAACGACCCGTCGCTCCACGACAGCTCCTTCGGCGTTCGTTGCGCCCGGACGCCGTGACGAGCGCGGGCACGTGATTTGCCATTATTTAAATTCAGCGCATCCCGACTCCTGCGCCGCGCTCCGACCGCGCCTTCAGCGTGGAAAGCCACAAGTCATGACCGTCGAGCATCTCGTTCGGTTGCTCGCGGTGAAATCGCCGGTCGCGCCGCCCGCGAAAGGACACTTCGTTCTAGTTGACATGAGTCCCCCGGATGAGAGGAGCCAGAGCAGATTGGTCCGGCGCGCCTCCAGATTCGCTTCAGAAAATCTCGTTCCCTCGGTCACGCAGGCGGGCGGTGACTTCGATTGCTTGATGTGCCGCAAGTCGGGCGACCCGGAGCGCGCGAAGAATGAGCGCGCCCCGAGCGCGCGACGGTGACGGCGAGGCGGAGCCGCAAAACCTGCATCCAGGAGTCAGGTCAGCCCGGCTGCCGCTTGCTCGATGAAGTCCGCGACCTCTCCCGGATGCGACATCATCGGGACATGGCTCGCTGGGAGGACGAGCGTCTTAGCGCCCATCCGCTGCGCCGTATCACGTTCGAGACCGATCAAGAGCATGTGGTCGTCCTCGGCACAGACGAACCAGCTTGCTTTGTCTCGCCACGCAGCCTTGGTGATCGGTTCATCATTCGACGACTGAGCGAATGGCCCCTGCATACAGTACAGGAGCTCGCTCTCGTCCGCTCCCAGGTCCTGCGCGAAGTGGTCGCGGAATCCCTGGAGCGTCAGTGCAACGCGGTCCTTGCCGTACGGCTTGATGTGTGGCGCGCCAGGTCCGAGCGGGTACCCCTTCCACCATGTGTTGAAGGACTGTCCGGAATCGGGGGCTCCGGCCGCGATATAGACGAGTCCGCGGACCCCGGAATGGTTGCCTGCCTCGGTGATCACCGTGCCACCCCAGGAATGACCGACGAGCAGCACTAGGCCGTCCTGCATGTCGAGTGTCCGCCGAACCGCGACGACGTCGTCGGCCAGGCCGCTGAGGGGGAGGTGAGAAGCCACGACGGGGAAGCCTTTCGCTCGCAGCAGCGGGATGAGCTTGGCAAAACTCGCTGCGTTGGCAAAGGCACCGTGAACCAGAACGATCGTGGGGTGAGCAGACATCACGACCTCCCCTGGGCGGCAGCGCCGGCCGGCAGCGTCGAGCGCAAACGCTCGCGGCTTGCCCGCATCAGCTGAAGCGCCTTCTCGACGTGAGTCCCGACCAGCTTGCCGTCTCGCTTAACCACGTCGCCGCCTACGATCACGGTCTCGACGTCGGCGGGGCCGGCGCCGAGGACCATCGCAGCCACGCTGTCGCCGAAACCATCGAGGTGCGGCGAACGCATGTCAATGACCGTGACGTCCGCCTGCTTGCCGGGCGTGAGGCTGCCGATCTCGCCCTGCATGTTCCACACGCGCGCGCCGTCGAGGGTGGCGAGCCGCAGCATGTCCCTCTGGTGCAGGGCTACCGTGGGAACACGCTCACCTCGCGCTAGCGCCGCGGCATTGGCCCTCGAACGCTCCGCCGCAAGAGCCAATCGCAACTCGGAAAACAGATCGTTTCCGGCGCTGCAGATCGTGTCGATCCCGAAGCCGCACCGGATGCCCCGTTCGAGCGCGCGGCCAGTTCCGGGGAACGTCCCGAATTGCATCAGCATGTCGGTCGACGGCGTGAGTGACAGCGTGCCTCGACTCTTGGCAATCAGGTCGAACTCCTCGTCGGCCAGCATGTTGCCATGCGCGTAGTTGACGTCCGCACCGAGCAGCTTGAAGCGGTCGAGGGTCAGAATCGCACCCGAGGTCCCCGCCATACCGACGTGCATCGAGATCGGCAGCCCAAGCTCTCGGGCAAACGCGAAATCTTGGGCGTTCCGCTCCGCGGAGGTGAAACACGGTCCGCGAAGCGCCAAGCCCATGCGCAGACGTCCGTAAACCTCGCTGGCGAAGTATGGATCGCGCATCCTGCGGGCGTCCTGAGGGTGCGGCGGATTGGGGGTATCCGTCTTCGGACCAGGCCCCCCGTACAGGAAGTAGCCACGAATCCCTGACTCCACCAAACCTCGGAGGTTACTATCGGCATGCTCGGCCGACCGGAGGTTGTGCGCCCAGTCGGCGATGGTCGTGATCCCAGTATCGAGCGCCTGCAATGCTCCCCACAGAGTCCCAGCGTAGATGTCCTCGGGTGAGTACTGCGTAGAGATTCCGTTGAGGACCACCGGGTCGTAGCCCGCACCCGTCATCTGCGGCGTGAAGGCACCGATGGCGCCCTGCCATACGTGGCGGTGTGTGTCGATGAGCCCTGGGATGATGAGGCGTCCCGTAGCGTCGATCATCTCCGCGTCCTTGGTTGAGGTCGAGAGGCCGCGGCCGACGGCCGCGATCACGCCGTCGCGAAGGAGGACATCAGCGCCGGGGAGGTCCCCGAGTTCCTCGTCGACCGTGACGACGTGTCCCCCTTTGATCAGTAGCTCAGCACTTCCTTTGACTGTTTTCATGATGTTCTCCTTCTTGTTTGAGTCCGTTCTCTACAAAAAGCGCTTGGTGCCGCGGCTACGACAGCGATCCGAAGGCGAGGACGATCCGGCCCCGGACCCCTCCCGCGGCAAGGCGACGATGTGCGTCTGCTGCGCGCGCGGCCGGTAGAACCTCCGCAACACGGAGGGCCCCCGAACAAGTCGATAACAAACCCCCTCCCGACCCTAGATCACGTGACGCTGCTCACGCGGAAAGGTCGCTGGGCTTCGTAGAGACAAGATGCGCCTGGAGTGCCGACCGCACGAGCGACATCGCGTCCAGACAAGAATGACTAGGTGTCATGCGGCGGTGCTGCAGGTGGCCGCTCGCGCAGCGGCGCGATGCGGGGCGGCCCAGCGGCGTTATGCGACGATACCTTCCCGTGCTGGCGTAGCCGCCTCGGTAAGGCGCGAGATCTGGCGTCGGCAGCGTATGCACAAGCGAACCTCAACGACCACGTACGGCGGCCACGTGGTCACGATGACGAGCCGATTGCTTTTGGCGACGCGCCGGCGTTTCCGCTGGAGGTGCTACCGCCTTGGCTCGGGGTTTGGGCCGCCCAGCAGGTCCATGCCGTGCAGGCGCCTGCGGCTCTGCCCGGCGTTCGGATTCTTCGAGCGGACCGGAGACGGCGTCCTAGCCCAAGGCGTCGTGATGGCGGCGGACGAACGACGAAACCTCGAACATCTGGTGCTGCCCGAAATCGGCCACCTCCTTCTCGGCGACGTGCGCCCCTCGCACGTCCGCGCCGTGCTGACAGGCGTTTCGACGAAGACCTACCGTCAGGGCAAGACGAATGTCGTCGAGAAGCGCTACCGCGCCGAGACGATCACCAAAGTGCGGGGCGTCATGCACCGGCTCTTCCGCTCGGCCGAGGAAGAAGACCAGATCGAGCGCAACCCGTTGACGGCGGTGCGCTGCCCGCGGACGCGTGAAATCAAAAAGGAGCGCTCGATCCTGACCGACGACGAGTTCGAACGCTTCATCGGCTGCGCCGAGATCGATCTGGAGCTCCGCATGCTCTCGCTCGTGGCGCGGTGCGAAGGCGGCATGCGCACCGGCGACCTGCACCATTGGGACTGGACCATGATCGACCGCGACGGCTTCGAGCAGTGCACGATCCCGCGCTCCAAGACGCGCACGCCCCAGCCGCTCGAGATCCCGGGCGTGCTGAGGCCATTTGTTCGTGCGTGGTGGCAGAGCGCGGGCGGCCCCGAGGCCGGTCCCGTGTTTCCGGTGCGTCGGGGGGGACCGAGAGGGGCTGCCGAAGCTCCCGAACAACGGCTACGCCAAGCGCCTGCGGCGGGCTCTGTTTCAGGCGGGCGTGGTCCGCATGCCCCCGATCGACGTGCCCGCGACCCGACGGGGCATGCGCACCGATCTCGGACAGTCCGCCGAGGGGATGCAACTCGCTTCGATACGGCGACGACGCTGCCGGTCGACTTTCATTCCTTCCGACGCGCATTCAATACGGCGCTCGCGGAGTCGGGCGTCAACCTCCAGCGGGCGATGCACGTGGCGGGTCACGCCGACGCCAAGACGCATATGCGGTACGTCATGCGAGGGTCCGGCATGCGTTCGATCCCGGCGGAGGCCCTGCCTCAGATAGCGGCCTCAGCGGGTTCAATCGTCACGGACTGTGACGATTGGACGGCGGGCAAAATGAAATCCTCAATGATTTCGGCGCGCCCGGCAGGACTCGAACCTGCGACCCGCGGCTTAGAAGAGGGGAGCCAGCGCACCACAATGTGAATCATTGCGCCACGTTGTACCACGCGAGGGGGTGGACCGCGCGGATCGTGATCCAGCCTGTTTCACGGTGCGCCAAGGTGAATCGTCACGAATCGTCACGGACAAAAATGCCGCCCGCACGAGCCCGACTCATCGAGACGACGCGGCACTCCCAGCCGCCCCGACCGATGCGGAAGGAGCGCTACGGCTGGCCCTTCGTTTGCGGTCGATGCGGGCGACTACGACCAGGCAAGCGCGATCCTTGACGCGCTAAAGTGCGCTCGCAAGCCGGCGGGAGCGCCGCCGATTCGCGAACCCCTCCACCGAGTTAGGTAAAATCATTCCTCCGTTCTTTCCCCTGCGCGTTTCTGTGCGCGTGCGCTTGTCTCCCGTGCCGCCAAGCCGTTGCCTGTCACGATCCCCTTCGGTGTGTGACAAGCGGCCGACCTAAGGCGCCGTCCGTAAATAATGGAACGGATTGGGCGCGCGCCAATAGGCCTTTCCTCGATATGGGAGCGCGAGATTACTGGTCCGTAATTCATGGACGACGCCTAATTGACACAGTCTAGCGCGAGCGGACATTATCTACAGCTTGAATAAAACGTCCGGTAGCCTAACTTGCTCCTGTGGGTGAGGTCACGTCCTTCGCCCTCGCCGGGCTCGAACTCTGGTTCAACTCGGACGACCACCTGGCCCCCCACTTCCATGCCGAGAGGCCCGGTGATTGGGAGGTGCGCGTATATTTCTTGCGAGACCGAGCCGACATGTTCGAGACAAAGTGGTCGATCCGGCTCGGGCGACCGAGACGAGGCGACCTTCGGCAGCTTGCCGCGCTCGCCGAGGCAAACCGAGCCGAGCTCTTCGCCGAGTGGCAACAGAAGGTCAATGTGAAGATACCGGGCGGTAGGCGATGAGCGCAGCAGTTGAAATCCTGGTTCCGCAACTCGCTCTGCCGACCGTCAGGAAGGCGCTCGGTTCGCTGCCGTCCACGACCTTTCGCAGCCGACCGTCGTCGCACGGCGAACCGGGCCTTGTCATCAGCTCGCTCGATATACTCGACACACCGGTTGGCCGCAGCTCGCTCGACGATCTCCTTCTGGCGTTCTCGGGCAAGAAGGGCGTCGCGGTCGTTCTGTTTGAGGCGGTCGAGTTTGTGCCGGGGCATGCGGGGCTCGAAGCCCTCGCTCGACTCTCAGGACAGGCCCGTCACGAGCCGTATATTGCTCCGAGCCCCGACGCCGTTCGCCGCATCGTCCTTGCGCGCCGCAGCGGTGCCCAGAAGGAACTGATCGCCTCGGCGGCGATCGAAGACGACAAGCTCGTCGTGTGGAGCTGCGAGCCCCGACGCTTCGAGGTCCCGGTCGCCGAGATCCCGGTGCTTGCGAGGCTCAACGCGGCCGACCGGGCCAAGTTCGAGCTGAGCACGAGCGGCAGCCGTCTCCGGTGGCCCAGCGCCGATGTGGACATCAACCTCGACACGATCCGCGAGCATGCCGACCCCGAGGCTCGTCGTGCACACGAAGTGGAGGCTCGCAGAGAGGCCGCCCGCTACGCGGACGCCATCCGCCGCTTCCGACAGGAGCGCGGCCTGAAGCAGTCGGACATCGAAGGGCTTACCGACCGGCAAGTTCGCCGGCTCGAGGAAGGCGAAACGGTACCGCAAATCGCGACGCTGCGGAGGCTGGCCGCCGCGCACGGGATGTCGATCGACGACTACTTGCAGGCGCTAGCAAAGCGGAGCCGGAAACCGTCGCGGCGGCCCACGACGGGAAGATCAGGGCGCCAAAGTCAAGCGAAGTAGCCCGGTCCAAAACGTCTCCAGGATCGCACGCGGCCGGGCGCGGAACATTCCATGGCAACGGCCTGACGACCGCGACGGGGATCGGCGCCCTGCGCAAGGAGAGGACCTCGTCGGCGAGCGGCGCTTCAGAAGAGGCGCGCCGAATCGTCTCCGGCCGCTGAATTGCGGCGGTGCCGAGCGCGACCAACGTGGTCAGATTTTTGCCGGATGAGGCATGTGGTCCATGCAGGCGGGGCACGAAGGGGGACATCGCTGAAGGCCGCACGCGCGCGTCTGCCGAACCCGCGTGTCCTTCGAAGCCAGCATCGAACTGACGAACGGCCGACCGCCTCGCGCGAAACCGGGTCGCCTACATGGACCACGAGGCTCGTCCACGTGACCGCTCCCGCCGGCTTGAGGCTCTCAGTGGTCGGTGCATCCATGGTGCATCCTCCGAATGGGCGAATTCGTGTTCCGACTGCCGGGGACCGCCCGAAGCGCTTTTCAAAATCGGTGGTGCCAGAATCAGTGACACAAATGACAGAAATCAACTCTTGGGGGCGCGGTCCCCCGGGTCGGTTGGTTTGCGGTATGGAACGCGCCTGGTCCCATCCGCAGGCGCGAACGGCTTGGCGGACTGCTCAATTCTCGGAGCGAATCGCCGCCTAAGGGTTCGTCTAAAGAAATGACTATAGCCAGGACGATGACAAATCGGTTATCCACTCGTCCCGCGAGGGCCGTTCGGGCCTCGCGAGCCGCGCCGTGAAGACGGACATCATCTCAATCGTCGAGTCGGCCTACGACCTCGAGCCGAACGAGCAAACGTGGTTGCGCCGACTGCTGGATCACGCGGGTCCCCACCTCGACCAAGGCTTCGGAGTGGCCTTGTCCACGTACACGCCGTACATGAACGCGGACGATCTGACCTTCGAGGTGTACGGTCGGCCGCCACCCTCAGAAGGCTCCGCCGACGTGCTATCCGCCTCGAAGGCGATGATCGCATCGTACCCCGACATTTTTCATCGCGTGCTTTCGAAGGGCGGAGGGTATCAGACGGCGACTCAGGTGATGGGTCTCACCGAGAAGGAAGCCCAAACGTGGATTCCTTACCTCGAACACCTGCATCCTGTGGGCGTGCGAGACACCGTGGGTTTTTTGGCGCGCGACCCCACGGGTCACGCCATCTTCTTCAGCGCGCCTCAACCCCACACGCGCCGGCCAACCTCACGTAGCTCCAGCATCTGGAATCGAATCGCGGCTCATATCAGCGCTGGGGCTCGCCTCCGGCGGGCTCTGCACGGCGTGTCATTCGGCGAGTTGGCAAACGAAGCAGAGGCCGTCCTCTCCCCGACGGGGACCATCTCGCATGCGGAACCTTCCGCCCAGAAGCCCGACGCCCGTGAATCCCTGCGCCTTGCCGCGAAGGCCATCGATCGAGCGCGAAGCAAAATGCGCTCAAATGAAGACGAGGCCCTCGATCTGTGGCGGGCGCTGGTCGCCGGCCGCTGGTCACTTGTCGATCAGTTCGACAGCGATGGGCGCCGCTTTTTCGTAGCCCGCAAGAACGAGCCGGACCTGGCCGATCCCCGCGCCCTGACGCTCCGCGAGCGCCAGGTGCTCGCGTACGTGGCTATGGGCCATTCCATAAAGCTCATCGCGTATTGTCTCGGCGTCTCGTCGTCTTCCGTCTCGGTGACCCGGCGGGCAGCGATGCGCAAGGTCGGGCTCCGATCTCCCGCCGATGTCGTGAGGCTCTTCGCACCAGCGGCAACGGCAGACCGCGCGTAAAGTCCAAAAGACGGGCCACGGCAGGCGCCGTCTTGGCCACTTCGCCGATCCGCCGAAAATCCGCTGGGGCCGCACTATATTCGGGCACGATGTTCGCCATCGTGACCGTGGCCGCCGCTGCTCTCGTGGGCTCGAGAGGGTCGTTGCTCACCGAAATCGCCTTGTTCCGACACCAACTCACCGTTCTGGAGCGGTCGGTCGCCCGGAGGACGGGTTGCATCGTTCCTGCTCAGTCAGCGTCGGTGGCCGCACGTGACGCGGCTCGACCGGCTCGTGCTGGTGGCTGTGGTGGCCAAAAACTCCTTCGGCATTCACGCAGCTCTCGAGTAACGGTGGTGGAGCCCACCGACGCGCGGAAGCGCGACGACTGCCACCGCTGGGCCGTTGGACGGCGCGCGAGAGCGGCGCGTCGCGACCGAGCGACATGTGAGGTCGGTCCTCATTGTAATACGCGATAATACTGGCGGAGCAGGCGCAGTAGATGCCGCTCCCCAAGCACGATGACGTGATCGAGCAACTCGCGAGGTAACGTGCCGATCTATCTTTCGGCGTATCCGTTGCCACGGAGAACGCGGCGAGGTGCGCACCTGCCGGACGCCGAGGTTGTCGACCCGTGCGTCGAAGGCTGCGCCGAAGATGGCATCCCGATCTCGGATCAGCCGCGGCACGCACTGCGCGCCGATGGCATTTACGATCTGCTGCGCGGTCCACGCGGCGTACGGGTGCGCCGTCACGTTGATGTGCAGCACACGGCGCCAGTCGAGCGAGAGGACGAAAAAGACGTAGAGGACGTTGAACGTAACCGTTGGCACGGTCAGAAAGTCGATCGCGATCGTTCCCTCGAGATGGTTGCGGAGAAACGTCTTCCAAGTCTGCGACGGGGGACGGCCTGGTCGCGGAGCTGGCTTCGGCATGTACTTCGCGACCGTGTCCTTGTCGACGGCATGACCGAGCTTCGCCAGCTCGCTGGCGATTCTCCGGCGGCTCCAAAGCGGATTCTCTCGCGACATCTGCTCGATGAGGCTCACCAGCTCCGGCGCCAGGGGCGGCGGACCCACGGGGCGAGACCTCCACGCCCACCACTGAGCGAAGCCCCGCCGATGCTAAGCGATCACGGTCGCCGGTCGGACGATCGTGAGACACTCCACCAACCGCGACCACCCACGGGCGACCATGACCCAAAAACGCGCGGTCGATCGGCCGGCGCCGCGGCCGAGGAGTTGCCCGACGAAGAATCGCGAGTTGCTGGCGGAGCACGAGGTTCTCCGCAACGAGGCTCGAACGTGGCCGCAATGCGGAGCGCAGCGTGCCGATAAAGGCTTGCAGGACGGCGAGCATCGCGGCGAGGTTCGCGCCGCGGTCCCTGTCACCCGCGAATCGCTGCGGACGACGCAGTATGCTGGGCGTTGGCCCCTGGTGCGCTGCGTCCCAAGGAATCCTGCGCAAATGCATTTTTCGTCACCACACCGACGGCGCCGGGGATGCGAAGAGCCTCACGACATCCGCAGGGGACCGCAGGGCGAGCTTGCGCATCGCCATGGCCCGGCTCACAGAAACGGAAGACGGTGAGACGCCGAGGCAGTAGGCGATGAGCTTTATGGAATGGCCCATCGCCACATAGGCGAGCACCTGGCGCTCGCGGAGCGTGAGGGCGCGAGGGTCTTTCACCTCGGGGTCATTCTTGCGGGCGACCAAGAAGCGCCGTCCGTCGCTGTCAAACTGATCGACGAGCGACCAGCGGCCCGCGACGAGCCCTTGCCACAGGTCGAGGGCCTCGTCTTCGTTCGACCGGGCCTTGCTTCGAGCTCGGTCGATGGCCTTTGCGGCCTGCCGAAGTGATTCTCGCGCGCGCGGGCTTTGTGCTGGCAGTTCGGCATGCGCGATCGACCCCGATGGCGAAAGGACAGCGTCGGCGCTGCCGGCCACGTCATCTTTCTGGCCAGGCAGGGCCCGACGTAGTCGGGCCCCGGCGCTGACGTGCGCTGCGATACGGCTCCATGTCGCAGCCTCTCGACGTGTGGGGCGGCGCAGATCGGGCGTAGGAACGTGGAAGACGATTGCGTGACCGCTCGGATCGCGCGCGATGATTCCCGCGACGTCTCTGATTCCCAAGGGATGCATGTACTCGACGAATGGAGGCCAAGACGTCGCTTCGGCCGAGGTCATTTTCAGAATCTCGGTCACTGTGCCAACGTGCGACATGACCGAGTTGAGCCTATGAAAAACCGCCGGAAATTGGAGACACATACGCATCATCGCCGAGAAGATCTTCTCGTTCGAATATCGGGTCGCGAGTGGCATCCAATCGGGCGCAATACCTGGCTCGTAGAGCGCAACCCCGATTCCAAAGCCGCGATTCATCCTGGGTGCCGCCTGGCTGGAGAGCCTTCCAAGCCAACCGCAAATGTCCGACTCGCAGTCGTAGGCCGCCTCGACGATAGAGATCGCGTCCGTCTTCACGCTGAGCTCCCGGGAGCGAAGCCGCTCTCCCGGGTCACGCTACGGGCTTTCCAGCCATTAACCAATAGTCATTTCTTTGCACGAGTACCGCAGAAACAAACGCGGGAACAAACAGCTTTGGGGACGGAGACGTGCCGCGTGTTTGTGGACGAGAAGACCGTGAGGGCGCTCGATAGCCGGTTCGACCGAGGCGGTGATGAGGTTCGATCGGTCACGAGCGGTTCCCCCGGGTGTACACGCACGCCTGAATGAGAAAGTCAGCGGCCTGCTCGATGGGCAGCGCCCCGCGCTGCCGAATCCACGTCGAGAGGTCACTGCCGTCGAGGAACTCCATGACCATGTACGGAGCGCCCGTTTTCGAGGGTGCCCACATCGAAGACGCGGGCGACCTGCTCGCTCTTGATCTTCACGGCGGCTCGCGCTTCCCGGGCGAAGCGCGCTACGGCCTCGGGTGGCCCAACAAGGAGCGGCGATCAAATCAGCTTGCCGCGAGGTCGCATGAGCCATGGCGACGGTTTTTCGGACACCACGGGGGCCGAGGCAGCCCCAGAAGCCGCTGGTCTTACTGCGCATCTTACTGCGGGTCGCAGTAAGCGACGTCAGAAATCCTCAATGATTTCAGCACGCCCGGCAGGACTCGAACCTGCGACCCGCGGCTTAGTTTAGAAGGCCTTGAAAGATGGGTGCAGGAGAGTGCAAGAGAGTGCACCACGCCCAATTTCGGCGCAAAACGGGCCGTCCAGAGTGCACCAGAGTGCACCATCGGTGCATATTCTCTCGTCCGCAGTAAGCGCGTCGGCGTGCCCGCAGTAAGAATCGAGCAGGCGATTTGTGCATCCCCCGCGGCGGCGTCGAGTGGCCTTTGACCCCGGTGCTCCGACGGCCGAAGCAGGCAGCGAGAGCGCCCTCGACGACGTTGGTGAGGGGAGGCATGCTTGGAGCATGGCCAACAAGGTCGACCACATGTTTGAGGAGGCGCTGGCGCTCTCAGCGGAGGAGCGAGCCACGCTTGCGGCCAAGCTGCTCGCGAGCTTGCCGAGCCATGCGGTTCGTCCCACGCGGCGATGGCTCGACCTGGCCGGCCGGGGCGTGGGCGTTTGGGGTGACAATTCAACCGCTACCCTTGAGAAGCAGCGCGACGAATGGCACTGACTGGCCCGCTCGCGGCTGCGCGAGTGATCGCGCTCGACGCGTCGGTGTTTATCTATCTGATCGAAAGGCATCCGGTCTTCTTCCCCGCGGTCGAGCCGCTTTTCCGCGCCTTGGACGCCGGGACGATTCGCGGGGTCACCTCGGTGCTCACCTTGCTCGAGGTGCTCGTGAGGCCGCTCGAGATGGGGACGACGGCACTCGCAGACGAGTTTCGGGAAGCCTTGACTTCAACCGCCACCCTGCGCGTCATGGACATCGACCGGCCCATTGCGGAACGCGCGGCCACGATCCGCGCCTCTTACGGGTACCGGACACCGGACGCGATCCATTTGGCGACTGCGGTATCCTCGGAAGCGGACGCATTCGTCACGAACGACGAGAAACTCCGTGGCTTTCGGGACTTACCCGTGGTGACCTTGAACGCGTTGATTCATCCTTGATGGTCTGATTTCGAAAGCTGCTGCCAGGGCAGGCCCAGTCCGCGGGCAGTCGTTGGTGGCCACGACCTCGATGGTGGCGTGGCAGCGCGAAGCAGCCAAATTCCCATGGAATCGCCGCTGCCGCCACCCCGATCCCGGCGACCGGTGGATCACTCCGGTCACCAGAAGTGGATCACTCTTATCGCGGCCGACGAACGCTTTCTCGGATCGCCGATTGCCGGTGCTTGGCGGCCTGCACCATCGGTGCGCCGTAATGGGCGCCGAGGCAGCCCCAGAAGCCGCTGGTCTGTCTTACTGCGGGTCGCGGTAGGCGATGTCAGAAATCCTCAATCATTTCGCGCGCCCGGCAGGACTCGAACCTGCGACCTCGAAGCCAAACGCGACGGCGCCCGAGACGGGGCCACTCCAAGCCATGCTCGTATTCAGGAACCCGTCGTAGGTGAAGCTAGTCGTCTCGCCGCTCGGAGCCGATGTCTCGATGAGCTGCCCCGTCGTTGGGCTGTAGGCCGACGGCACGACACCTTGCGGGTAGGCCACGCTCTGGAGCCGAACGCGCGTGGCGCGCGTTGCCCGATCGGCCGAGAGGTGGGCGCCCTCCATGCGGCGATGCACTGGTGTCGGCGGCGACGGGGCTGGCGCGAGCGACGATCCGCAAGGGGCGGCAGGAGCTCGATGTCCCTGGTGTGTTCAACGGCCGATTGCGAAGACCGGGCGCCGGGCGGCCACCGCTTGTGCAGGTGCAGCCTGGGATCAAAGAAGCCCTCGAGCAGCTTGTGGACCCGCTGACCCGTAGCGATCCCATGTCGCCGCTGCGTTGGACGTGTAAAAGCAAAGCGAAGCTCGCGGCGGCGATGGCCAGGACGGTTGGAAGGTGAGTGCGACGAAGGTCGGGCGCCTGCTGCACGAGCTCGGCTATAGTCTCAGATCCGTCCGCAAGAGCACCGAGGGCGCGGCGCACCCGGATCGGAACGCGCAGTTCGAGCACATCAACGCGGTTGCCGACGACTTTCTGCGACGAGGAAGCCCGGTGATCTCCGTGGATACGAAAAAGAAGGAATTGGTCGGCAATTTCAAGAACGCTGGGCAGGAGTGGCAGCCCGCGGGGCAACCGGAAAAAGTGCTCGTGCACGACTTTCCCGGCGACGCCTCGGGCAAGGCCGTTCCGTACGGCGTCTACGACATGGCACGCAACGAAGCGTATGTTTCCGTGGGATGCGACCACGACACGCCGGCGTTCGCCGTCGCGTCGATCCGGCGCTGGTGGATGGCGATGGGGCGGCGCGCCTATCCCCACGCGAACGAGCTCTTCATCACCGCAGATGCTGGCGGAAGCAACGGCTATCGGGCGCGTGCATGGAAGATGGAGCTTCAGGGCCTTGCCGATGAGCTCGGAATCCGCATCCACGTTTCGCACTTCCCGCCGGGCACCAGTAAGTGGAACCGCATCGAACATCGCCTCTTCTGTCACATCACAGAGAACTGGCGCGGTAAGCCGCTGAGAACCTTCGAGGCTGTGGTGGAGCTCATCGGACACACTCGCACCTCGACAGGGTTGCGCGTGAAGGCCAAACTCGAAACCGGAAACTACCCCACAGGCGTGGTCATCACCAAAACCCAGATGAAGTCGCTCGCCATCCATAAGCAAGCCTTTCATGACGAGTGGAACTACGAGGTCCGGCCACGCTGAAGTTGGTCAACTAATTTCGATCAGCCGCCTAACGTTAAGCGAGCACCACGGAGCCCCTTGGGGTACGCTCCCAAACGTGGCGACCGATGACCTCCCCGTCGATGACATACTCCGTATCGCCCGGGAGAACGGGGCGACCACCGTGCGAGTCTTTGGGTCGCGCGCCCGCGGAGACGCGAGCGCGGCGAGCGATCTCGACCTGCTCATTCGGCTGGAGCCCAACCGAAGCCTGCTCGATCTAGTAGGCATGAAACTGGCGCTCGAAGATTTACTCGGCGTTCGGGTCGATGTCGTCACCGAGCAGGCGCTGTCGCCGTACATGCGGGCGGCGATCCTCGCTGAGGCGAAGGAGCTCGTCGGTCGAGCGGCATGAGCGCGAAGGACCCCCGCGCATATCTCCTTCATATTCGAGACGCGCTCGCGAACATCGCCGACTATACTCATGGCGGTCGCGACCCCTTCTTCACGTCCGTGATGATTCGAGACGCCGTCGTGCGTAACCTGGAGATCATCGGAGAGGCCGTGAAGCGGCTGCCACCGGAGACGACGAATCACGAGCCATCCGTCCCGTGGCGGAAGATCGCGGGGATGCGCGACGTGCTTATCCACGACTATTTCGGCGTCGATTACGACACAGTGTGGCTCGTCGTCGAGGTCGAGGCGCCCGCCCTGCGGGCTGCGGTCGAGCGCATCCTAGGATCCGGCGAGGGCTGACTGAGAATCTTATTTGGCAATCACGCGACGCGGGCCACACGATGATCGTGTTGAACATCCGCCGCGAATTGGCGGCAGCGGCGCTATCTCGCCGCAGCATGTTCGCCGTCGTGACCGTTCTCGCCCGCCCTCGTGGTCAACCAACGCTGGCTTGCTGGCTCCGCGATTATGGCGAAGCTCCGCTACAAGGTGCGCGGAACGATGCCGTTCCGAAACCATTGGCCGCCCTAGCCCTACTTTCGCAAAATCGCGACGCGGAGCGAGGCATTGCCGTCACGGGAGGCTTACGTTTGCGGCGTTTTCTCTTTCCATCGCTGGCGACACGGGATAGTGGAAAGAAATGCACTTC
>Ga0187863_10000318_pt1 | contig 41781 bp, 31 predicted proteins | sample June2016WEW_11_1_FD_132975 | JGI IMG/M metagenome (GOLD analysis project Ga0187863, IMG submission 132975) | Peatland microbial communities from SPRUCE experiment site at the Marcell Experimental Forest, Minnesota, USA - June2016WEW_11_10 | ecosystem: Environmental > Terrestrial > Soil >...
GCAACGGCGCTCGATGGCACCGACGAGGCGATGGCGCTCGATGGCAATGAGGGGGGAATCGATGTCGAGGGAGGAGGCGGTGTTGGCTGCGAGAGTCCGACGGAATGCGTGCTACTGGGGTTGGTCGGGCAGGCGTGCCTGGATTGCGTGGAGGCTGCGTGCCCGGATCCGAACGAGTGGTGCGAACACTTGGACGGGCAAACGGCCGATGCGGGTCCAGCGATCGGTGAATCGCGCGCGAGTCTCTGTCTGTACACGCTAACGTGCATTTTGACGTCTCAATGCTATGCGGCGAGCACGGCGTATGACGCCTGCTACTGTGGCACGCCCGACTGTACCGACGCGGGGCCCGCGCCGAACGCGCAATGCGACGAGGCGGAGCAGGCTGGACTGGAGACCTTCGATACGCACATGACGATGGCTCAATTCACGGATACCGCGCTTGGCGCGGGGACTGCCAACGATTTGGCCTCCTGCTTGACGATGGCGTTTTGCCCAGCCTGTCCGTGAGTGCCTGATCCGCGACCGAAATGTCCGCATGGGAGAGGATGGACCGGTGTGCGCGGGTTTCATGATCTCTCGATAGAGATTCTGCCGGTTCCGATGCGAAGTTGCCGCGGACGGCGCTCGACGAGAGTCGCCGCGTCGAGCACACCCTTGTCGGCAAATTGCTTTCGAATCCGAAAGACGTCGACATTCAGCTGAGGAGAAGCCATTCGGGGATCGTGCGCCAGGTCTTCGCGATCGACCCAGCCGCAAGACGCCTCCGACACGCCGGCTTCGGCATCACGGATACGCTGCCGAGCAAGAGTCAGAAGCAGATAATGGTGAGCGCGCTCTCCCATGTTGATGCTGCGGCCGCCGCACCGCACCTGAACGCCCACATGCTCCTCGTCGAGCGACACGCGGAAGGTCAACTCCATGTGGCGCACACGCATTTCGATGGGAGACAGAGAGGCGCGTGAGGTTCTGCCCACGGTTTGTCCGCAGCAAAAGCGCCACATGCGGCCCGCGCACGCGAACACCACGAAGTGCCTGAGGGTCATGACCGACTCGTCGTGCTGTTCGAGGATCCAATCGTCGGTCGGTCCGCGATAGATAGTGGCTTGCGGGTCGTCCGCGGACGGCAGCGCGAGGAGCTCGTCATCGACGATGAGTGGGTAGCCCCCGTCGAGGGGAATGGCCATCACGTGAGGCGGACCGTCATCCACGAGTTCCCAGTCCGCTTCAAGATCGCCGAAGGCCACGCGTGAGCCGCGTTGGAGCGGGTGCTCCTCGCCGGCCGCTATGCGGTTTCCATCGACAAATGTTCCATTACTGCTGCCGAGATCGCGCGCGTACCAGCGTTCACCGGTCCACCGGAGAAGGGTCTGCTGCGCGGAGACGTAAGGCGGTACTAGACGCAGCGCACAAGTCAGCGCCCGCCCGACGACGTGCTCGGGCTCGAGAGGTAACGTTTTGCCGGTTGCGGATTCGCGGATCGAGGCCATCGTTCGAACCTGTGCGCAAAAAGTCATGGGAGCGGGATGCGCCCCGGAAGGCGCCGTCAGCGAGTCTCTGCCCTACTTGGGAACGTCCGGTGGAGACCAAGGCTCTCGAGACGACATGGCGGGTTCCGGTTCGGCAGCCGGCAGCGAGGTGCCGTCCCTCTGGGGCACCGCGGCAATGCCACTCCCAGCGGGCCGAACACCCTCGGTGCGCGCGACTGTCACGGCGTTCGACGGTGTCGTCGAACCGCCCGCTGGCGCGTGCGGCGGTCGTGGGGTCGCGCGGGACGAATCGGGTCCGGGCAACGTTGCACGCGAGACGTCAGAGGGCGGCTTGGGTCCTAGTGCAGCGCCTGGATCAGAAACGGGGTTATCCATGGCGGAGTCCTGGACAGGGGCGGTCCCGACCGGTACGTGGAGATTCGTCGACCCGCCCATGGGAAGCGGCGACCCGATCGGGGGCGAGGGCGGGTCGGAAGTCCTACGGGTCGACACGAAACCGAGAAGACCGCCCATGGCAAGGACGGCTGAAAGCCCGAGAGCCATCGTGACACGGGGATCGCGCTTCGAGGTCGGCACGACGGGGTCTGCGGAAAGCAGTGTGGCATCCGGAGTCCTGTTCGCCTCGACCGCGCGGAGACTCGGTGCCACTCGGGGTCGACTCTCGATAGTTGCCATCTCCGACCCACGCTCGCTACGTCCTGCCCGTCCGCTCCGGACCGTGTCTCGGGGCGAGCTGAACGGGGCGAGCGCCGCCTGCATCTCGTCAACGCTCGCGTAACGTTGGCTGCGATCGGGTGCGAGGCAATTCCGAATGACGTCGATGAGGCCACGCGGGGACCCCTCCGGCAGGCTGAGCTTCGGTCCGGACTTGATGGTCGCGTAGACTTGGACGAGGGACTGGCCTTGGAAGGGCAACGTTCCCGTGATGAGTTCGAAGAGCGTGACCCCCAGCGACCAGATGTCGGTACGGAGGTCGACGTCGCGCGCCGACTCCATCTGCTCGGGAGACATGTAGCAGGGCGAGCCGATCGGGATCCTCTCCTCGGTGATGATCGCGCCCGGGCGCCACATTCCGGGTGGTGCAGTCGTGGACACGAGGCCGGCCGCCTTTGAAATCCCAAAATCGAGGACTTTGATGATTTCAACGCTACCGCCCCGCTGGACGGCAAAAAGATTCGCCGGCTTGAGATCGCGGTGAATGATTCGAAGTTGGTGTGCCTCGGCAATTGCGTCGCAAGCCTGCAAGACGAAGTCGACGGCGACATGAACGTCCGGTGGCCCCCGAGTTCGCAGCCAGGAGGCGAGATCGCAGCCCTCCAGATATTCCATGACAATGTACGCGCCTCCTCCGTCGCGAAGCGCGACGTCGAGGACACGGACCACGTGCGGACTCTTGATCGTCGCCGTGGCCCTGGCTTCGCGCACGAAGCGAGCAATCGAGTCCGAGTGCGCCATGGACTCGGTGACCAAGAACTTGATCGCGACCTTCTGGTCCAGCAAGACGTGGTGTGCGGCAAACACCGTTCCCATCGCGCCCGAACCAAGCAACTGGCCGATTCGGTACCTGTCTGCGACGACATCGCCTTCGCGCACTTCGACAGGCGCCTCCCGCACGACAAACTCCCGCTTCTGGGCCGACCCTGAGGATTTGTCCGATCGTGCAGTCGAACATCCGCTCGGCGCGGCGTCAAGACCGCTCGTTCGGCGGATCGCCGCGTACGAACCCGGGGTTAGGACAGCGGTCGCGGACATGGTCGGACGCCGGGTCAGGACTATTCGAGCGGTCCGCGAGAGGCGATTTCAAGTGATTGCATGCCGCCAAGCGACTCGCTCGGCCTGCGTCATCATGGCCGGCTCGCGCGCCCTAAAATTCTTGAAATCGAGCCGGCGATGACTCGTTCTTGGACGAGGGGTGCTCTCTCGGCGCCCAAAGGGGCAACGACCAGGTGAACCCGAAGCGGGCCTCGAAGGCGCTCGCGTCGCCGACACGAGCGGCGCGCAAGGCCGCGTCGACGACGAACGACTCGTCGCACGTCCAGATCGCCCCGACGAGCGCCGACTCCGTCGTGACCTCGTTCCACGCCTTCTCGACGTACACTTCGGCGACCGGACGGACCCTCCAGGGTTGCGGGCCTTCGACGATGACGCCGGAGTACAGGTCGAAATCGTGATCGCGCGTGTAGGACGGCCACTCGTTGAAGTGAACGGTTCCCCAACTCCACCGATAGGACAAGAGCGCGTTCAAAGACGCCCCGAAGCCGCGCGCTCCGTGAAACTCCGGCGTGAGGGGGCCGGCCTCGACCGCGACGCTGACGCCGTCTTTGCCCTGAAGCACGCCTTCGCGAAAGACGTGCTTGACCAGCACGTCCGTATCGAGCACCGCAAACCTCGGCCGTCCGCGAAGAGGCCCGATGGCAACGAAGTCGTCGAAGTCGACGACGAGCTCGGTATCCTCGAAGATGCCGAGGTTAAGGACGGTCGCGGGCGCGATGAGAAAGTTTTGCCCCGCCGCGTCGTACCAGTGGGCGGGACCGAGCTCGAGCTCGAAAAAACCGTACTCGGTGACGTCGGCGTCCGTGCCGTCGAAGGGTCGATAAGCGTCCGCGCGCGCGGCGACGAGAAACACCCCTGCAAACACCATGGATGCCAAGGACCGCCGCACCGCGCCCAAGGTAGCAAGAACGAGACGAATCGAAGGCGCAGCCGCCGACGGAGCCGCCTATGAGCTTACTCACGGTCGACGTGCACCCGTGTTCGGGCTTGCGTCCCGGAGGCGTCACGTGTCATGCCTGCGCGATGGGCATGGCTGACGCGGAGATCCGGGCTGCGCTCGATCGGCACTGGGCCGCATCCAATGCCGGAGACGATGCGGGAGAGGGCGACATCTACCGCGACGATGTCGAGCTCGAGTATCCGCAGTCGGGGGAACGCTTCAGGGGCCGTCGCAACGTGCTCGAGTCACGCGGGCACAACCCGGCAGGGCGTAGCTTCGAGATCCGGCGAACGCTCGGCTCCGGCGATCTGTGGGTCACCGAGTACGTGATCTTCTACGATGGGCGCCCGGTCCCGACCGTCAGCATCATGGAGTTCCTCGACGGAAAGGTGGCGCACGAGACGCAGTACTTTGCCGACCCGTTCGAGGCTCCAGCCTGGCGCGCGCGCTGGCGCGAAACCAAGCCCTGACGCCAGCGTGGATGGGAGAGAGCAAGTTGGCGCCTCTTGTGCTGCCGAACCCGCCGCCGTCAGCTTCGCGGAGAGCTCTACGAAGCAGGGCAGGGGACGCTCCATCGCCAGCCGTGCCCGCCGCTGCCGCGGCGCGTGCACCCCGGTGCGGAGCGCGCGCAGGCCGAACATCGCCGCGAGGACACCCGCGAACACGACCGCGAAGCCGAGCGGACCGAATGCTGCGAGGCGGTCCTTCAGCATCTCCGAGAGATCGCTCGCGTGCGCGAAGAAGCCGCCCGCGCTGTCCAGAACGGGCGTCGGGTCGTACGCGTGCCAGCCGCCGTCGACCCACGCCTCCACCCAAGCATGCGCGTTTCGGTCACGCACGACAGATTGGTTCGTCATCGGGTTGATCTCGTCGAGGCGATATCCGCCGATGAGACGCGCAGAAATTCCCTGGGTCCGTGCGAGCAGTACCATCGCCGAGGCGAAGAACTCGCAATGGCCGGCCTTGTGCACCGTCAGGAAATCCAAAATCGGGTCGAGCGATGGGCTCCGCTCGACCGTCAATGAGTATTCGTAATGCGATAAGTGCTCTTCGATCGCTCTGAGCTTCTCGCCGTCGGTCGTCGCTCCCGCGGTCCAACTCGCGGCGATGGGCGTCAAAGAGCGATAAAGGGCCGTGCGCATGCCATTTCGATCCGTGTCGGACGGAGGCAGCACGGGCGCGGGCGTGCAGCCGCTCGGCGCAAACGAGAGCTGCTGCGGAGCGTCCCCGCGCGCGCGGCGTCCGACCCCGAAGCCATCCACTTCGATGTCCGGGTCGAATCGGCACGCGCCTTGCGGCAGGAACCAGCGCATGTCGTCGCCTTTCGGCGCGTGGCGATCGAGCGTCATCGTCGCCCGCGGCGTTGCGGCGACGTTCGCGTGCACCACCTTCGTCGCGCGGCCGGGTTTCGTCGTCGTCCAATGGGCGCCGTCGTAGTCGTCGTATACCGCACCGCGCAGGTAGTCAGGATGAGCGCCTTCGATCCGCGCGACGATCGCGTCGCTCTGCAGCATCGCCGTCATCGCGCCGAGCGTCATCTGCGTCGAGAACGCCGTCGCTTGAAAGCTGTCGACGTTCAACATCGCCAGGATCGTCGCCTGCACACGCTGCGCGAGCGGCGGAAGGAACACGACGCGGGCGAGCTCGTCGTCGACCACGACGGTCGTGCACGCGAGGCCGTGATCGCGCAGGCGCTTTTCGAGGTTACGCTTCTCCGCCGCCTCCGGCGAGACGATCGCGAAAACCGTGGAGAGTTGCGCGAGGTGCGGCTCGAGCCGCTTCACGAGCGACGCCGCGCGGAGCGGCGGACCTTGCTCGACCGTGGAGAGCAGCTCGAGCGCCTGATCGAGACGTCCGAGGCTCCGCCCGACCGTCAGCTCGTGAATGACGTCGCCGACGACGAGCACGTCGATGAGCGCGTCGCCGCGCGAGAGGCGCAGGACGACGCCGGCCGCGAGCTCGACCGCCGATTCGAGGCGCTCGGCATCGCGAAATCCGAGGTCGACGATGACGCCGACGCGAGTGAAGTACTCCTGCTGATACTCGCGGGTGGCCGGTGCCCCCGTGCGCGCCCACGTCCGCGCGTGGAGATCGCGCACCGGATCGCCGCGCCGATAAGGCCGCACGCCGACGAGATCCATGGACTCGCCGGCCTTCGACGCGAGTGCGACGCCGCCCGGTTGATGCTTCGCCGCGATCGCGAGCGGCAATCGCACGACGTCGGCGACGCGCGGGACGACCCACACCTTCGCGCCGTCCGACTCCTTGCGCGGACCGCACGCGAGGCCGAGCGGCGCGACCGCGGCCGCGGTGAACGGATCGAGGTGATGCATAACGCGCGCGATGAAGCGGGCGCGCATCGTCGTCGTCGCGCTCTCTCCACCTTGCAGCAAGAGCTCCTCCGGCGGTGGTCCGGTCCACGTTCCGTCCCACGGCAAGAAGGGGCCGCGGACCCGGACGGCCATGTCGGCACCGCCTTCGCGACGGCAGGTGACGGAGAAGGTGACCTCGTCGCCGATCGTCACGCGGCGCGGCGCATTCACGACGACGGTGGTGCGATCGAGCTTCAAGCTGCGCGCGGCGACAAGCGATCCGACGAGGAGCCCGAAGAGGATTGCGGGGACGAAATACGCATTCGTGCGTTGCCGCCGTCGACGGTCGCTTGTGCTTCGTTCATCGCTTCGAGGAGCGCCGACTGCGTGCGCGGCGACGCGCGGTTGATCTCGTCGGCGAGCAGCACGTTCGTGAAGACGGGACCCTGTTGGAAGGTGAGCGTGCCGTCCTTCGGGTTCAGGATCTGCGATCCGAGGATGTCGGTCGGGAGCAGATCGGGCGTGAACTGCACGCGGGTGATGGAGAGAGCGACCGCTTTGGAGAGCGCCTTCGCGAGCGTGGTCTTGCCGACGCCCGGGACGTCTTCGACGAGGACATGGCCGGCGCCGAAGAGACCGACGAGGAGCAGATCGATGACGTTGTCCTTGCCCGAAAGGACCTTCTGCATCTGCGCCCGCACCCGGTCGACCGCGCCCACAGCGGTCATGCCGCACAGTCATCGGCCATGAAAACGCATGCGGTGGTGATCGCTGGAGCAGGTCCGACGGGGTTGATGTTGGCGGGCGAGCTGGCGTTGGCGCGGGTTGACGTCGCCATCGTCGAGCGACGCGCCAGCCAGGACCTCGCCGGTTCGCGCGCAGGCGGTCTGCATTCACGCACGATCGAGGTGCTCGATCAGCGTGGAATTGCGGATCGCTTCCTTTCTCAAGGGAAGGTGGCTCAGGTCGCGGGTTTGGCGCTGATCCCTCTCGACATCAGCGACTTTCCGACTCGCCACAACTACGGGCTCGCGCTGTGGCAGAACCGCATCGAGCACATACTGGCCGCCTGGGTCGGCGAGCTCGCGGTGCCGATCATTCGCGGACGTGAGGTGACGGGCTTCGCGCAGGACGACACCGGCGTCGACGTCGAGCTGTCCGACGGGGGCTCGTTACGGGCGAAATACCTCGTCGGGTGCGACGGAGGTCGCAGCCTGATCCGCAAGAAAGCCGGGTTCGACTTCCCGGGCTGGGACCCGACAACCAGCTTCTTGATCGCCGAGGTCGAGATGGCGCAAGAGGCGGAATGGGGCATCCGCCGTGATGAAAAGGGCATGCGGTCCCTCAGCAAAATGGAGGACGGCAAGCGCGTGCGGGTGTTGTTGGAACAGCCCGTCAGCCAAGGCGACGAGCCGACATTGAGCGATCTCCGCGAGGCGCTCATCGCTGTCTACGGGACGGATTACGGTGTTCACAAAGCCATCTGGATCTCGAGGTTTACCGATATGACCCGGCAGGCGGCCTCGTACCGAGACCGACGGGTGCTTTTGGCCGGCGACGCGGCGCACGTGCACTCCCCGGCCGGGGGACAAGGACTCAACATCGGTGTCCAGGACGCCGTGAACTTGGGATGGAAGCTGGCCCAAGTGGTAAGCGGCACATCGCCGGAGAGCCTGCTCGATACCTACCAGGCCGAGCGGCACCCGATCGGTGCGCGCGTGCTCAAGAGCACCATGGCGGCAACGGCGCTCAACCGCGGCGACGAACGGACGAAGGCCTTGCGCGAGACCCTGTCCGATCTGCTTTCGATGGACGAGCCTCGCAAGCGAACCGCCGCGATGATGTCGGGTCTCGACATTCGCTACGACCTCGGCACGGGACACCCGCTGCTCGGGCGCCGCATGCCCGATCTCGAGTTGGTCACCGAAAGCGGCCCACGGCGGGTGTTCACTCTGCTGCACGATGCCCGACCGGCACTGCTCAATCTCGGTGAGCCTGGCGCCCTCGACATCGCTCCATGGGCGGATCGGGTTGAACGGGTCGACGCTCGAACCGCGGGTGTGTGGGATCTCCCGGTGCTCGGTGCGGTCGCGGCTCCCGTTGCCGTGCTGATTCGGCCCGACGGATACGTCGCGTGGGTCGGAGACGGCACCGACCAGGGCCTTCGTGACGCCCTAACCACGTGGTTTGGACCGCCCAAGCACGGCTGAGCCGGTGCGCACGGCGCGTTGTTTCGCGCCAGGAAGGCGACGAACATACCGTGTAGGGCGCAACGAGGCAGAAATGCATCACGCGCACGACGTCTTGGGGGCACCCCCGGCGCGCAGCGCGCTCTCCTCGCTACTCCAGGCGTCACTGGCAATGAAATGGCGGATCACGGGGCTTGTTCCAGGCTCGAGGAGCGTCGCAATGTGGGTGGCGGATCGCCGGTCGGCGGCCGTGGTGCGCGAATGCTGGCGTTCGTGCTCGCCCCACGAGTGGACAACGAACGTCTCCAGCCAGCGGGTCGGCTTCGAGACGTCGCGGTACAGGCCCCACTCGATGGCGCCGCCACGGCGTCGCCTGTGCTCCCGTGCGCGCAAGAGTCGGCTGAACGACGGCGCATTCGCCTCGGGGACGCTGTATTCGATGAGGACGCGCACCGGTCCGTCGTCCTCCTCGATGTCACGGACGATTCGCGGCATCGGCCATAGGAGCAACGGGGTCATGTCCTCTTCGACGAACTCGAGCGGATAGCGGGTGTGCGCGACGAGGCTCGTCGCCAGCGCTCCCGCAGCCACGAGAAACGCCTGCCGAATGCCGAGCCGCACCGCAACCTCGCCCCAGAGCAGGCTGCCGATCGAAAGTCCCCCTTGGAACACGAGCAAGTAGACCGACAGAACCCGGGCACGCACCCACGACGCGGTCGCGAGCTGGGCGGCGATGTTCAAGCCGGAGAGCATCGTCATCCAACCGGCGCCCGCCGCCACCATCCCGAGGGCGGCTGGAGCGAGCGCGCCTGCCGCAAAGAGCACGACGAGCGCCACCGCGAAGGTGAGCGCTCCGAGCGTCAGCAATCGGTCGGCCGACACGCGCGTCCGGATGGTCGGCAGCCGCCAGGCCGCGACGAGCGCGCCGACTCCCATGCAACCGAGGAGAAGCCCGAACCCCGCGGGCGATAGGTGGAGCACGCGGCGCGCGTACAGCGGGAGCAACGCCGCCAAGACGCTCCCCGGCAGCACGCTCACGCCGCAGCGGAACAGGACCGCGCGAAGAGCTTTCGTGTGGCGAACGTAGCGGAGCCCGGCGCCCATCGCCCCGACCCACCGCTCGGCAGGCGCCGATGCCGTGACCTTGTGCGATCGCAAGCGGACGAGCGCGGCGATTACCCCGAGAAAAGTGAGCGCGTTCAGGCCGAAGACGGCTGCCGGTCCGGCGAGCGCGACAATCACCCCTCCCGCGGCGGGGCCGAGCGACCGCGCCAGGTTCATCGACACGCCGCCGAGCGTCACCGCCATGGGCAGGAGGCTGCCGGGAACCGCCTCCGCGGTCAGCGCCTGCCAGAGGGGCTCGTCGAGTGCTGCGCCGACTCCCATCGCGAACGCAAACCCAATGAGGAGCGAGGCGGGCAGCGCGCCGACCGCCGCGAGGCACGCCATCGAGCCGGCGCAGGCGGAGAGCCAGATCTGCGTCCCGATGGCGAGACGCCGGCGATCCGCGATATCCGCGAGCGCCCCTGCCGGCAGTGCCAAGAGAAAGAGCGCGGCGCCGTCGACCGCCTGCAGGAGCGCGACGGTGCGCGGCGACGCGGTGAGCGACGTCAGGAGCCACCCTTCGCCCACCCCGTGCATCCAGCCGCCGAGGTCCGACACCAGCCCAGCGATCCAGAGCCCTCGGAACGCAGGGATCGCGAGCGGTGCCCAGGTCGATGCGGGTGCGGCTTTGAGTACGGGCGGAGCGGGATCGGGAGGCATGCGCGCCGTGCCGCGGATAGCCCGAGCATAGCCAGCCGGTCGACGAAGAAGCCAGCGAGACGGCGAGTGAGCGTAAAACGTCCGTGCCGGGCGGCCCCAAGGGGATCGCGCCCCCCGGGGCTCCCACGATCACGCTCCTGCCTCCTTAGCGCTGGGCGGGGGCGGCCGGGGTGGCGACGAACGGATCGAGCACCCGGAACGTCTCGGCGGGCTGCTCGAGCCAGGGGAGGTGTCCGGCCTCGGCGACGGTCTCGAACCGGGCGTTCGGGATCGCGGCGGCGAACGCGCGGCCGTACTCCTGGCTGACGACGTGATCCGACTCGCCCCAGAGCACGAGGGTCGGAACGTGGATGCCCTTCAATCGATCGAGCAGGGTCGGGGTCCCTCTGGTGTTCCTCGTCGCCTATGTCGCGAGTGCCCGTCACTGGCTTTTGGTGCTGACCATGGTCTGGCAATGTTTCATGCTTGCGATGACTCCCCAGACGATGCCGTGGCACACGCTCATCTTGATTCCCCTTGTGGTCATGGCGCGCCTCACGGGCGACCCCGGTGCTCTGATTGCGGCGACAGGCTTCCACTGGCTCGAGGCGCAGTCGATCTTCGGCGCATCGATGCTGCCGGGGCAGTTCATCTCGGCGGCGCTGTCTCCGTGAAAGGCCAGAGACCTCTCGTCGTGATGGATTGCAAAGTCGGTCTCGGAGAGGCGCGAGCGACGCGCGGCGCCGAAGATGCTCGGCAGCCGCGCTTTCTTTCCGACGGAATGGCCGAGCGCTTACGATCGGGAGGGATCGCTCCAAAGAAACGAAAAGAGAGCGAAGCCGCGCGATGGGAGCGTGCGCTCGCGCGGGGTGTTTACTTCACGTTCGCGAGGAACGTTTGCCCGTTGGGCGAACCGAGGCCGGTGACGTCGTCATAGCCAATCGTCGTGTGAATCGAGATTTGTTCATCATAAAAAAAGTAGTACCCGCAGGGGCTGAGGATGGATCCGCCATCGGCTTGTGGCATGTCCGCCCCGCCGAAGTCGAACGTCGCGACGAGCCCCGGTTCGAGCGTGACCGCCTCCGGTGACGCCAGCGGAACGACGTCGGTGAACGCGCCATTCTTCGATGCCTTGTATAGAATCGGGTTGGCGAACCCGAAGGATCGCTTGGCACGCTGTTGAGCGAGCGCAATGGTGCCCGCGAAGAGAGGCGAGGAGAGGCTCGTTCCCCCGTAGACGAGCTCCTGGTAGGTCCCCGTGAACTGCGAGCTCCCTACGACGAAGCCGGTCACCGGATCGGCCACCATGCTCACGTCGGGGACGACCCGCGCGGGCACGCCGGGAGTATCGGCGAGCCCCGAAGGGACGATTCCTTTCTGATAGGCCGGCTGCGGAAAGAGAATACTGACGCCGCCCCCGCTGCCATACTCGAACTGCCCGGGGGGCGCTGGACACCAAGCTTCCTGGAAGGGGGGGGTGGTCCGCTGTCGAGGGAAAACCCTCCGTCGAACCCGCCGGCTTCGAATTCGCCGGCGTCGTCGAATAGGCCGGTATCGGGCGCGCCTCCGTCGAATGCGCTCGCATCGGAAGGGGGTATCGGGGCGCCATCGGGCGCCGCGGCATCGTCCGCACCAAAGAACGTGTCGAGCGCGATCGGACCGACCGGCCGCTGAGGAGCGAGGCCACTGGCGTCGACCGGCCTCGGCCCGCTTGCGTCGACCGACACCGTGCCGCTGTCGTTGGTTGAGCCGACCGCGGCGTCCTCTTCCGGCGGCTCGACGTACACCTCGGTGAGGTAGCTCGCGCCCGTCTCCCAGCCCGTCTCCCAGAGTCGCTGTCCGACATTGCCCAACGCGAGCGAAGTCCCGCCGACCGACGTGACCGTAGGGAGCGATCCGGGAAAGTCGATGGTGGGTGGAAGAAAGCTATCGCCAAACGTGTCGTCGCCGCTGTCTCCCGACGAAAAGTAGAGCCCCACGCCCTTGAGCCCAGCCTGGGTCGCAAGCGACTCCCAAATGAGAGCGTCCGTCAGTGCGGCTTCCTCTTGGGTCTCATACGAATTCGACACAATCGTCGCGAGCTTTTGCTCGACGATCAGGTTTACCGCGGCGACCAGATCCGGCTCCGACTGGCTCTGGGCCGCGACCGCGACAATCGTGGCTCCCGGGGCGATCGCGTGCGCGGCTTCGACGTCCAAGGTCTGCTCGATGTACCACTCGGGATCGGGAAATGTGGGCGTCCCTGGGGCCCATATCGGTTCGAGCTGCGTGGCCGCGAACGGGTAATCCGGATCGTTTTGCGCCGAGTACGTCTGAACGTCCGAAAGAAGCGTGGGGGAGAGGTACGCGTCCACCACGGCGACCGCTACGCCCGTCCCGTCGTTTCCTTTGCGGATGCTCTCCGTGAATCCATACGCCTCTCGGATTTGCGCGGGGACGTAGCCGCACGGAACGTACGTCAGCGGGGGATAGCCGGGACCGTACGGGGGGTCGACCGTGTCGGGAGTGGATCCGAACCATTCGGAGCACGTTCCGGTGCCGCCGATGGAGCTCGGCGCCCTTTTCGGGGAGGGCGCTGGGGTTGCCCCGCTGGGAGGCTTCAACGAGTTGCGTGCAATGCCGCCCACGACCACATTGCGCGGCTTCATCTGGATGGGCGTCGTGAGACCGAGCACCCCGAGCACGAGCGGTTCGATCACGGCCGGAACCGTCGCTGGATCGATGGGTGCGCGCCGGATTTCCCCACCGACTTGGTAGAGCCCGAGACGCGTGGAGAACGCGCGACTGACTTGCACCGCATTTCCGCTTGCCGCGATGAAGGTGCGGTTGGCGGGCACATGGGTCACGGTCAGGCCGTTCGCTTCGAGGTGAGCGCGGACGGCCGCGACCTCGGCGTCCGTCGGACCGTACTTCATGTCGTACTCGGCATCGCTCAAGAAGCGGCCGTACTGCGGACTATCCGGGTCGCTGATCGCCGTGAGCTCGGCGGCGGCGGCCTGTGCGTCTCTGAGCTGAAGGTGCACCTGAATGTCGAGCGTCTGATCGTCGGCCACCACGCCGGTCAGGCGCGCGGCAGTGGCCCAAGCCGGATGTCCCACGACCGCGCTCCGAGACGCCGTGTCCTTTGGCTCGCGTCCCGACGACGTGGGTGAGTTGCCGCCCGAAGAGCACGCGGCGACCACGCCGAGTGCCGAGACGAGAGAAACACTGGAGAGTCCCCGATGGATGCGACTGAGCATGTGAAACCTCCCGGTGTGAGCGAACGTGGATTCGACCGAACGACCGCTTTCCGACGCACAAAGATGCAGCCCGCGCCTCCGAGCCGGTCGCCTCGCCAACCGTTGGCCCTCACGATCGAATCGCTTTCGCGCAGGGCTTGAGCCTTCAGGGCTGCTCGTGGCGGCGACTATCCCCGTCGTCGGCCGGCGAGTCCATTGCAGTCGCTTACAGCAACGTACAGGTTTGCCGGGTGAGGCCCACGACGCGTCGAGGACCGGCCACCACGATCATGCGCGGACGCGCCATCGCCGGGCTTATCGCTTCTTCCCCCCGAAGCCGGGGATGGCCGTGGTCTGTTTCATCCACGACGCGGCCTGGCGTTCGTTGAGGTCGTCCATGGATCGAGATCCATGGACAGGCTATGGACAGGCTAGTCGAGTTGCAGGGGCCGGCACGGGACCGCGCCCTCTCGACGTCGACGAATCGAAGGGCGCAATCGCGAACCATCGCGACGCGAATGCGCTTGCTCCGCCATGCGCGTCACGGTGCGTCACGAAGCGGCATACATTCAGCCCCTCCCTGCCACGCTTACGTACAAAGCAAGCTTAGGACCTTCTTCTGCAGTAGCCCGGAGTCGGTCGGCTTCCGAAGGTAGGCGAATGCACCGGCGGACGGCCCGAGCCTTTCGGCCACAACCGCCTGCGAAACCTGCCCGGTGAGGAATAGGACGGGCAGGTTGCCGAGCGCGTGATTGTCGCGAATGCGTTGGACCATCGCCAAGCCATCGAGGTTGGGCATGGCGACATCCGCAATGATCAGATCGGGCCCCGGCAGATCGTTGGCCCTCAAATATCCATCGACCCCATCCACCGCGAACGTCATGCGGTAATGGGGAGAGAGAACGATGTCGAGCGCCGCACACATGTCCTCGTCGTCGTCCACGACAAGGATGGCTTTTCGCTTCACTGGGCGAGCATCACGTCGACGCGGCGATCGTGCTCCCATCCCGCTTCATCGGTCCCGGTCGCGTCGATCGCGCCACGCGACGTGGTCTCCACCTTGGCTTGCGCGAGCCCCCGTTTGCCGAGATAGCCCTCGACGCCGTCCGCCCTGGACTGACCCAACGACATGTTGTAGCCCGTCGCCCCACGCGGGTCCGCGTGCCCCACGAGCTTCATCGAGCGGCCCTTGAGCGTTCCCGTCGTGAAGCAGACCGCAATCGTGTTGAGCGGGGGGATGTCTTGCTTTTCGAGGCGCGCGGAGTCGAATCGAAAATACGCATCGGCGTCGGGCAAATTGCACGATCTCAGGATGTCTTCGGACACGTGAAGGCTGCCCGAAGTCGCCGCCTGCTCCAGCGTTTCCGGTGGCAATGCGGCCAGGCCCGCGGACGTCACGGCCGGGGCGGCGGCTACCGGGGTCGGAGTGGCGACCGGGGCTTGCGGCCCGCCGCAGGCGGCCAGGCCGAGGAGGGAACAAGCACCGAAAATCATCGAGAGCTTCATGCGGGTCGTGCAGTGCAAATGTCCTGCCGCGTCCGCAGCGCGCGCCCCTCGCGGCGATGCCGGCCGGCTCGAGAGGGCCAGGAGATTGGCTGCCGCCGAGGCTCAGGTTCGCACGTTGCGTGCAACTTTGGCGCAACGCGAGTCGGCGGAGCGCGCGGCCTTGCCGTAGCCACGACGGCGGCCGACGCTGCTTTCACCCGGGACGACCGGCTGTTCGCCGAGGCCGTAGACCTGCAGCACCTGAGGCGGACGCCGCACCCCGCTGTTCGTAAGCAGACCTCGTGCCAAGTGCGGATGACGGCTCGGCCCCTCGCACATTCTAGCGGCCTTCAACGGACCCATCCCACCAGTCGGCGAGCGCCCACTCGGTCGCGCCGTAGTAAAGGGGGAGCGTCGGCGGCCGCTTGAGGCGACGATTGTACATGACGTAGTGGTTCTTCAGCCAGCGCCACGGCAGCACGTAGGCCTGTGCCACCATGACGCGGTCGAACGCATGGGCCGCGGTTTCGAGGTCGTGCTCGCTCTGCGCGTCGAGGATCCGGCCAATCAGGAAGTCGACCGCGGGCGATTTGAGCCCTAGGAGGTTCTCCGAGCCGGGGACGTCGGCCTCCTGCGAGGAGAAGGCGCGCAAGAGCTCCGGTCCCGGGTCGCGCGACTCCCGCAGCGCGATGGACGTGAAATCGAAGTCGAAATTGCGGAGGTTCTCGCGGTCGACCGCAGGATCGCCGTTGCGGTAGACGACCTCGACGCCGAGCCTCTTGACGTTGAGATAGAAGGCCTCGAGCAGCGACGGCGAGCCGGACACCCGGAGGACGAACGGCTCCCCCTTGTCGTTGCGGAGGACGCCGTCGCCGCGGTTGCGCCAGCCCGCCTCCGCGAAGAGCCGCGCGGCCTCCCGCAGGTTTGCGCGGTAGCTGCCGGGAGGCGACGTGCTCGGCTGCCTCCGCATCGGGCCGAAGACCGCCGGGTCGAGCTCGCCGCGGTACGGCTCGAGCAGCGCGAGCTCCTCGGCGCTCGGCGACCCGCTCGCCGCGAGCGGCGTGTTGGCGAAGTAGCTCTCCTGCCGCTCGAACTGGCCGTCGAAGATCATCGTGTTGAGCCACTCCCAGTCGTACGCGTAGTCGAACGCGCGGCGCACGCGGATGTCTTGGAACTGCGGCCTGCGCAGGTTGAAGATGTAGCCGTTCATCGGCCGGGGGTTCTTGTGCGGAAGGAGCTCCTTCACGATCTCCCCGTCGTCGAAGCGCTTGCCGATATACTGGCAGCACCAGTAGCGCATCTTGTTTTCGAACAGAAAGTCGAAGTCGCCTGCGCGCATGGCGGCGACCTGTGTGTCGATGTCCTTGTAGAGCTTGTAAACGATCGTGTCGAAGTTGAAGCTCCCACGGCGGACAGGGATGTCGCGCCCCCAGTAGCGTGGATTGCGCGTGTAGATGACGTTCTGCCCCGAGGGCGACTCGTCCACGAGGTACGGGCCCGACGCGATAGGCGGTTCGAGCTGGAGGGCATCGAACGGCGTCCTCCTGCCATCGGGCTTCTGGCCCCACTTGGGAGAGAAGACGGGGAGGCTGCCGGCGATGAACGGCAGATCGCGGCCCTTGCGCTTGAACTCGAAGCGAACCGTGCGTGCGTCGACGACGACGACCCTGTCGATGTCCGTAAAGTAGGAGCGGAAGCGCGGGCTCGCCTTCGGCCCGTTCAGCGTGTCGAAGGAGTACTTCACGTCCCTCGCGGTGACCGAATCTCCGTTGGAGAAGGTCGCCTCCGCGTGGAGGCGAAAAGTAGCGGAGCTGAAATCGGGCGCCACCGCGATGTCCTCCGCCAGCAGGCCGTACTCGACGTGGAGCTCGTCGAGGTCGTACACAGCGAGCGTCTCGAAGACCAGGTCGGTCAAGCCGGGGGCGGACTTTCCCTTCAGGCTGAAGGGGTTGTACTTGTCGAAGCTGCTGTTCAAGGCGATGGTCGCGAGGTTCAAGACGCCGCCCTTCGGGGCGTCCGGACGCACGTAGTCGAAGTGCTGGAAGCCGGGCGGGTACTTGGGTTCCCCGAACTCCGCCAAGGCGTGCGCGGCCTGGCCGGTCGACGGCCAGGTCAGGATGGCGGCGGCGATCACCGTCTCGAGGACGGCGAGGAGGAGGCGGCGGCGCGCGTTCGGGCTCATCTCAGCGTGCTTCGCGGGCGTTGAGGGCCTGGCGGAGGCCGTCGCCAATGAAGGTGAGAAGGAGGATGGTCACCACGAGCACGCCGAACGCGGACAGCGAGATCCACCAGGCATCGAGGTTTTGTTTCCCTTGGAGGAGCAGGCGTCCGAGGCTCGGCGTCTGTGCCGACACGCCGAGCCCGAGGAAGTCGAGGCTCGCGAGGGCCGTGATGGCGGCGCTCACGCGGAATGGCAAGAACGTAATGACGGGTGTCATGCTGTTCGGCAGGACATGGCGCCAGATGATCTGCCAGCTTGAGAGCCCGAGCGCGCGCGCCGCACGCACGTACTCCATCTGCCGATTGCGCATGGCCTCGGCGCGCACGTACTCCGAGAGGGGCACCCACCCGAACAAGGTGAGCACGATGAAGATGATGATGAAGCTGGTTTGAAAGATGGAAGCAAACACGATGAGCAGGTAGAGCTCCGGCATCGAGCCCCAGATCTCGATCAGGCGCTGCCCGATGAGGTCCACCTTGCCCGCGAAGTACCCCTGGACCGCTCCGATGGCGATGCCGAGCAACGTGCCGAACAGCGTGAGCAGGAGCGCGAAGGTGATCGAGATGCGGAAGCCGTAGAGGAGCAACGACGCGACGTCGTAGCCGGCGGTGTCGGTGCCCAGCCAATTGCGCAGGGTGGGCTTGCCCGGGTGGTGCTTCTCGGTCGTGAAGTAGTCGAGCGTGTCGTAGGAGTAGGCGTGGATCGGATAGAGCGCGAACTGGCCCGGAGAAGAGAGCTGCGCGCGGATGAAGGGGTCGTTGTAGTCCGCCGCGATGGGGAGGTCGCCGCCGAACGTCGCCTCCGGGTAGTCGTGCAAGAGCGGCAGGTAGACGCGGTGGTCGTAGTAGACGAAGAGCGGCTTGTCGTTGAAGAAGAGCTCGCCGGCGAGGCTGAAGCCGTAAAGGGACAGGAACGCAACCAGGCTGCAGTAGCCGATCTTGTACCGTCGGAAGCGCTGCCACGGGGTCAGCCGCTCGGGCAGGGCCATCGCCTCCTGCGCCGGCGCGCCGTCGAGCAGGTCGAATTCGTCGTCGTTGGAGCTTGTTTGGGCAGATGCCATGATGACCGTCCGCTTTCTCGTGGATCAGTCCGCCTGGGCCTCGAACTGGATGCGGGGGTCCGCGATCGCGTAGGCCACGTCCGCCGTGAGCTTGGTGAGCAGGGCCACCAGGGTGAACACGTAGAGGCTGCCGAGGATCACCGGGTAGTCGCGGGCGGTGATCGACTCGAACGACAAGAGGCCGAGCCCGTCGAGCGAGAACAGCGTCTCGATGAGGACGCTCCCGGTGAAGAAGGCGGCGATGAACGCGCCCGGGAAGCTCGTGATGAGCGGCAGGAGCGCGTTGCGGAAGACGTGCTTCCACACCACGTCGCGCTCGCTCAGGCCTTTGGCGCGCGCGGTCAAGACGTAGTGCTTGCCGAGCTCGTCGAGCACGGTGTTCCTCGTGAGCAGGGCCTTGATCGCGAAGTTGCTGACCACCGCAGCAGTCACCGGCAGGGTGACGTGCCACAGGTAGTCGCGGATCTTGCCGAAGACCCCGAGGTCGTGGAAGTTCTCGGAGGTGAGCCCTCGCAGCGGGAAGATGTCCCAGAAGGAACCGCCGCCGAGCACCACGATGAGGAGCACACCCAGCACGAAGCCGGGTAGCGCGTAGCCCGAAAGGAGGAGCAGGCTCGTGGCCAGGTCGAACCGGCTCCCTGAGCGAACGGCCTTGGCGATGCCGAGCGGCACCGAGACCAGGTACGTGAGCAGAAATGTCCAGAGCCCGAGCGACATCGAGACGACGAACTTGGAGCGGATGAGAGTCCACACCGGCTGGCTGCGGAAGTAGCTCTCGCCCAGATCGAAGCGAAGAAAGCGCCCCACGAGGTGGAAGTAGCGGCTGCCGAGGGAGCGATCGAAGCCGAACTGGCGCTTGAGCTGCTCGACCTGGGTCTTGTCGATGCCCTTGCGGCCCGTGTAGTTGAAGAGGCTGCTGGTCTCCGTGGTGTTGTCGGAGCCGGCCTTGGCGCCGCTCTCGAGATCGATGCGGTGCAAGGCCTGATCGACCGGGCCTCCGGGGACGAACTGGGTCACCAAGAACGTCAGCGTGATGACGCCGAGGAGCGTGGGGACGAGGAGGACGAGCCGCTTGACGAGGTAGGTCAGCATGTCTCGGGGCAGCCGGATGGGGAGGGCCTCACGCGGACGCGCTCACGAGCCCGCGCGTGTACGCGTGGCGAGGAGTGGTCAGCACCTCCTGGGTGCGGCCGGTCTCGACGATCTCGCCGTCCCTGAGCACGTAGACGCGGTGGGCCATCGCGTGGACGACGGTGAGATCGTGGGTGATGAGCACGTAGCTCAAGCCGTATTTTTTTTGCAAGCCGATGAGCAGGCGCAGCACCTGGTTCTGTATCGAGAGATCGAGCGCGGAGGTGGGCTCGTCCAGGATCACGACCTTGGGGCGGAGCACCAGCGCTCGCGCGATGCTGATGCGCTGGCGCTGGCCGCCCGAGAACTCGTCGGGGTACGAGGACAGCATCGATTCGCTCAAGCCCACGTCCGACAGGACGGTCACGATGCGTTCGCGACGCGCGCGCTCGCCGAGGTGTGGGAAATGGAGCGCCAGCCCTTCGCCCACGATCTGACCTACGTTCTGCCGCGGCGACAGCGACCCGAACGGATCCTGGAACACGACCTGGAGCCGGGAGCACAGCGCGCGCCGCTCGCGCTTGCCGAGCCGCGCCACGTTCGCACCCTCGAAGGCGATCGTGCCCGACTCGACGCGGACCAGGCCGAGGATGGCCTGCGCGAGCGTCGACTTGCCGGAGCCGGACTCGCCGACGACGCCGATGGTTTCGCCGGCGCGGAGCGCGAGCGCCGCCCCTTGCAAGGCGACGAACCGTTCCGACGAAAACCACCCCCGCACGCCCGGGCGCGCCTTCGGGTACTCGACCCGCAGCGCCTCGGCGGCGAGCACGGTCGCGGCGTCCTCGGGGACCTTGTCGACCATGCGGCGCGGCGTGCTCGCGAGCAGCTTCTTCGTATAGCGGTGCCGGGGGCGCTCGAAAACGTCCTCGGTGGTCCCCACTTCGACCAGGTTGCCGCGTTCCATCACCGCCACCCGCTCGGCGAAGCGCCGCACGAGCGGCAGGTCGTGGGTGATGAGCAGAATCGACATCCCCCGGTCGCCGCGCCGCTCGCGCTCCTTCTTCTGCAGGTCGAGCAAGAGCTCGATGATGCGCGAGCGGACAGTCAGATCGAGGGCCGTCGTGGGCTCGTCGGCGATGAGCAGCTTCGGCCGGCAGGCGAGGGCCATCGCGATGACCGCGCGTTGGCGCTCGCCCCCGGAGAGCTGGTGGGGGAAGCTGTCGACCCTACGCGTCGGCTCGCGGATGCCGGTCTGTGCGAGGAGCTCGACTGCCTTGTGCCGAGCCGCGGCGCGGAGCAGGCCCTCGTGGACGATCAAGGTTTCGGCGATCTGCGCTCCGACGGGCAAGAGCGGGTTTAGGGCCGTCATCGGCTCTTGGAAGATCATGGAGATCTGCGCGCCGCGGATGCGGCGCAGATCGTCCTCCGACTGCGTGAGCAGCTCCTTGCCGTCGAAGCGGATGCTCCCCTGGATGCGGGCTTTGCCGAGCAGCCGCAAGATCGACAGTGCCGTGACCGTCTTGCCGGAGCCGGACTCGCCGACCAGCGCCAGGCGTTCTCCCGCGTGCACCTCGAGGTCGAGGTGGTCCACCGCCGCCCTCTCGCCGAACGCGATGGAGACGTTCTCGAGAGAAAGCAAAGGCTCCGGCATCGTCTCTCCGCCCGGGTTACGCGAGCCGCGCTCCGACCGCGCCGCCGGCAGCCTTGGAGCGCGGCGTCTCGAACGGGCGCGGATCGCGGGCAACGAGTGCCTCCGCTTCGACGAGCGGCTCGCGCACGACCCACTCGTGGATCGAGAAGTCGCTCTTCAGGTACCCGTGGTCCCGCAAGAAGTTCTTCTGGAGCTCGAGGCCGTCGACGGTTTGGCGCGACAGACGCGGCACGAACCCGTGGTGGACCTTCGATCCGTGCGAAGCCACGACGTCCTCGACGCTGTCGGCGCCGCCCTCTTCGGCGAGGAGGCGCAGGACCTCTTCGGGGTGTCGCTGGGCCCAGGCTGCGACGCGCAGCAGGACCGCGAGGTACCTCACGACGAGGTCGGGGTGCTCGTCGAGAAACGCGCGGTCCACCGTGATCGGCCGGGGCGTGCCGTTGCCGACGCGCGTCAAGGGATCGGGCTGATCGTTGAGGTTGATCACCGGGTGCAGGCGCGCGTCGCGCGCGACGCGCGCCCCGCTGGCAAAGCGCACGAAGACGGCGTCGACTTGGCCAGCGAGCAGGGCGTCGATCTCGAATGGCGTAGCGGGCTCGCGATCGCCACGGGCGCGCGCGGGCGCGGGGACGTCCACGAAGGTGGCGTCGCGCGCGTCGCGCCCGGCCAGGCGGAGCGCCGTCACGAACGCGTGCTGCGCGGCCCCGCGCCGGAAGTCGATGAGGTTGTCGTGGACCGGCAGCGCCAAGCGCTTGCCCGCGAGGTCGCCAATGTCCCCGATCGGGCCTCGCTTGCGGCCGAGTATGCCTTGGTACTCGTCCAGCCAAGTGATGCCGACGACCGCCGTGTCGCTGCCGCCCGCGCGCGCCCAGATCGGCGGGATGTTGCCGCCCTCGCGGAAGAGTCCGGGCAGGCGGTGATGGTAGTGTGCGTCGAGCACGGCCTTCTCGTCGGAGTCGCGGAGCGAACGGAGCTCGATGCCGTCGCGCGCGAATTCCTCGTGCAGCCACTTCTTGCGGATGGCGATGGCGGAGGCGGTGGCCGCTCCGCACCGTGAATACCAGATGGCGTCGGGTGCCGACGCGGAGCTTTGGGACTGCGACGACTTCGAGTTGGCCACGGGCACCTCCCTAGAGGATCGGTGAGCTCGCCGCCGCACCTTCGCGGCAGGTCGTATGATTCCATTAGAACGGATTCATGTCTATAAAAAAGGACAATGGTGAAGGTCGGCCGAGCCAGCCGGCGGTTTCCGCGCTGCCGCCCGACGCAAACACGATCCCGGCGAGCCGCGCCCTCGCGCGTCAGGCAGCGGATACCGACCGCAAGCGCTGCCCTGTGCCTGCCTCCTCCTCGGGGGCGTCGGCGCTGGCGTCGCGCGTCCCGCTGCACAACACCCCGAACCGCAACAGGCGCGCCCGCACCACATTCCGGCTGATGCCGAGCAGCCGGGCGGTCTGGAGCTGGTTTCCGTTCGAATGCTCGTAGGCGGTCAACAGGATCGTTTCTTCGAGCTCGTTCCAGAGATCGGAGGCTCGTTCGCGGTAGAGCTCGCAGAGCGCCGCGCGCAGCGCCACGCGGGCGTCGGCGCGCCCTCCGATCGGGGCGGCAGGCCAGGCAGATGCGCAAGGCTTCGTCGCAAGCGGCGTGACGGGGCGCATCGGGCGCCGCGGCGGCAGCGTGACGTGGGGCAGGTCCTCGGGCTCGATCACGTCTCCTCGACAAACCAGGAGCGCGTGGTGCATGGCGTTTTCGAGCTCCCGGACGTTGCCCAACCAGGTGTGGCTCAGCAGGCAGCACTCGGCCGCGGGGCTGAGCTGCGGGATCTCGGCTCGCGCCGGCTCTCCGCTCTTGATCGCGTAGACATCGATGAAATAGCGGGCCAGCGGAAGGATGTCGCCGGGCCGATCCCGCAGGGGGTCCACCCGGATCCGGGCGACCGCCAATCGGTAGAAGAGATCCTCGCGAAAGTGGCCGGCGGCCACGGCTTCCTCGAGCTGCACGTTGGTGGAGGCAACCAGTCGGACGTCGACCGGTACCGGATGGCGCGAGCCGAGGCGCACCACCTCGCGCTCTTGCAGGACCCGCAGCAGCTTGACCTGCGCCCCCAACGGAAGATCGCCGATCTCGTCGAGAAACAACGTGCCGCCGTTCGCGGCCTCGAACCACCCTGCCGTGCCGGTGACCGCGCCCGTAAAAGCGCCTTTTTCGTGGCCGAACAGATCGCTCTCGATCAAGGACTGCGAGAAGGCCCCGCAGTTGACCGCCACAAATGGTTGCCTGGCACGGTCGGAGAGCTCGTGGATGTGCCGCGCCACGATCTCCTTGCCGGTTCCGGTTTCCCCCGTGATGAGCACCGTGGCGTTGCTGGGGGCCACCTGGCGGATTCGAGACCGCAGCGCGTGGGACTTCGCATCCTCGAATACCGTGGCGTTGGCCTGTAGCAACACGCGCGCCACTATCCTCCACGACCGTCGTGTATGCAAGACAAAAACGTTCTATGAGAGACATAAGGGCCACGCGGCAGGGCGAGACGCTGCTGCTGGAGAGGCAGTTCCAGCTGTCGATGCTTCTCTCTCAGCAGCCGCAGCCGGGGCGCGCCGAGAATCGCCCCGCGATCTCGGAACGGCGACGGCGCGCCGTTCACTTGGTGCGCGCTTTGCACACGGGGCGCGGTCGGAGGACTGATGGATGCCGACCGCCGTTCGAACGCACGACTCTCAGCGACTTCGATGAAATCCTTTGCGATGAACCGAGACCGGCTTGTGGAGAGAAGAAACTCGGTCAGGTGGCGTAAAGCGGGGTACGTGCTCGCCAGCAGTGGTTGGGTGGGCTTGGTCGCTTCTCCAGCCTTCGGCCAGACACCGGCCCCGTCGCCTTCGCTTTCGGCTTCCGCCACGGCTCCTCCCGAGGGTACGAGCGGCGGCGCGGCACCGCCCGCTGCGTCATCGTCAGCCCAGGTGCCCGCGCCATCGTCAGCCCCCGCGCCAGCGCCAGCCCCGGCGCCATCGCCAGCCAACGCGCCATCGCCAGCCCCGACGCCGGCGCCGTCGTCAGGCCCCGCGCCATCGCCAGCCCCCGCGCCATCGCCGGCCCCGGCGCCGTCCTCCGCCGCGTTGCCGCAGCCTGCCGGGTCAGCCGCGCAGGCGTCTCAAGCGCCGCCGTCGACTTCCGTTCCGGCAAGCGCTGCAAGCTCGGCGCCCGGCGCCGGCGCAGGTCAGGGAGCCGCGGCGGGGGCGACCGGCGGGCCGGCAGCGGGTGGCGCCACCGAAGCCGCGGGCGCGCCGGCGAACGCCGTGGAGCTCAAGGCGGTTGTGGTCACTGCCGAGCGCCGCGAGGAGACCGCGCAGTCGGTACCGGACGCGGTGAGCGTTCTGCAAGGCGACTACATGACCGATAACCAGATCGGACGATCGGCCAACGAGGTGCTCAACTATGTCCCGAACGCTTCGGCTGTGGCGCAAGGCCACGGACGGCCACGGTGGTGGATTCGCGGTGTCGGGACCGGGCAGCAGCAGATCGACTTCTCGAACCCGGTCGGCTTTTACCTCGACGAGGTCTACATCGGCAACGCCAGCGCCACCGGCTTTCCACTGTTCGATCTCGACCGCGTCGAGGTGCTGCGCGGCCCGCAAGGCACGCTGTGGGGCAAGAACACCACGGGCGGCGCCATCAACGTCGTCTCGCGCAAACCGGAGTTCACCGGCTTGGACGGGTACGCCCGCTTCGATTACGGGACCTTCAACGATCGCATCTTCGAAGGAGCAGCGGGTGGCACGATCTGGCAGGATCGCCTCGCAGTGCGTGTCGCCTTTCACTACGAAACGCGCGGCGCACGGTTCCAGGACCTCTACACCGGCCAGCCCGAGGGTCAGTTTCAGGACGGCGCCCTCCGGCTGCAGCTCCTCTACAAGATCACGCCCGACCTCGAGCTACTCGGCAACGTCCACTTCCGTCATTACTCCACCCAGGGAGCCACCAGCACGACCTCCAGCAACGCCCCCAATCGCGCCTACCTCATGGGTTACGTGCCGAGCACGGACGTCAACGTCGTCGACACCAACGCGCCCAACACCGACAACGAGACACAAGACGGCGCATTTCTCAACCTCAAGTGGCGAAACCGCGGCTACACGGTAACCGCCATCTCCGGATACGAGGACTGGCGCGACCAGAGCCAGAGCGACTCGGACGACACGCCGATCGAGATCAGCCGCGGTTGGACTCAGGCCCTATCGTGGGAGCTCACCGAGGAGCTGCGCATCGCCTCCCCTCAAGAGCAAAGGATCAGCTGGATCGCGGGCCTCTTCTACTACCACGAGAACATCCTCAGCGACTCGGCAACGGGTAAGCTGCCCGACCAGTCGCTGGAGGGGCCGGGGCCGGCCAACTACGCGCGCACCGACTTCGAGCAGTGGAACAACAGCGGCGCGGCGTTCGGAAGCGCGAAGGTCAAGATCATCGATCCCCTGAACGTGTCCGGTGGCCTGCGGTTTACGACCGAGACCCGCCAACTCAATTTCCTGCGGGAGGCCTCGCCGACCGGCGTAGCCACCAACTACACCGACCTCGGGCAGTGGTGGCTGCCGACGTCGGTGACCACACCGCTGACCAACTGGTTCCAGGCGAACCCCTCCAACACGTGGAACAACGTGAGCGGGGACATCACGCCGCAGGTCCAGATCACCAAGCAAGACCAGGTTTATTTTCGCTACGCGCACGGCGTAAAATCCGGTGGGTACAACACCTCGGCCACGAGCTTGTCGGCGCTCAACGTCGTTCAGCCGGAACAGCTGGACGACTTCGAGCTCGGCGCCAAGACCGGTTGGTTCGAAAACCGTCTGACCGCGAATGCGAGCGCGTTCCACTACAACTACCACGACATCCAGGTCAACGTCGTGGGGCCGCTGCCGCCCACGAACACGGCGGTCTCCTATCTGCAGAACGCGGCCGCCGGTCGCGTCGACGGCGCCGAATTCGAGGTCAACGCCCTGCCGCTCTCCGACTTGCACGTGGCCGAGAATCTGGGCCTGCTCAACACCCGGTACACCAACTTTCAAGTGGTCAACGGCGGCCCCAACTACTCCGGCAATCAGTTCGTGCGTTCGCCGCATGTGAGCTCCGTCTTTCTCGCCGACTACCGGGTTTCGCTCGGTTCGCAAGCGGCGCCCAGGCTCTTCATCGCCGGCGATTGGCACTACCAATCGCGCCAGTTCGACTACGCGACCAACCAGACCGATCCGCTGCTGCAGACGCCGCCGTATTCACTCATCAATGCCCGCATCGGGCTGACCAGCGCGGACGAGAGGCTGTCGCTGACGTTCTACTCGGACAACCTGACCGATGTCCGCGTTCGTCTGCACAGCCTTCCCGGAGCGACCGGCGCCACAGGCGACGTCGCGATCTGGGCCGATCCGCGGACCTTCGGGGTCTCGGCGGTGGCTCGCTGGTGGTGAGCGTGGCCAGGAGCTCCTCGGTCACGCCGCGCTGCATTCAACGGTACAACTCAAAGAAAGCGCTCATTCCGATGAAGACCCAAGTGGCTTATGTCACCGCGTTCCTGCTTCTCGTTGCGGGCCCCGCCGCGGCGGACGACGACGCCGGGACCAGCGTGGGGGATGACGAGGTCGACGCTGCGGCCGACGTTTCGGTCGACGAGGGCAGCGCCGCCTCCGACGCGAGCGTCACGGACGCCGAGCCGGACGCCGCCTCGACCGGCGAGGGCAGCGTCGCGTCCGACGCTGGCGTCACGGACGCCGGGCCGGATGCCGCCTCGACCAACGATGGCGAGACGGTCTCCGACGCGAGCGTCACGGACGCCGAGCCGGATGCCTCGACCAACGATGGCGAGACGGCCTACGACGCGGCAGGCGACGGATCACTCGATGGCGGCACCGGCGAGGCAAGCGCGCGCGCCACCGACGCTGCGCCCCCGCCCCCCATCCCGTCGTACTACAACGACGCCCCAAGCTGCTCGTTTGGCGTCGCGCCGGGTCCCGCCGTCGGAGCGCTGGTGGATTCGGCGCTCGTCGCGCTCCTGCTCGTCCGCCGACGACGCAAGCGCGTAGGTGGTCTTTGAGACCTTCGCCAGACTCCGCCGCGAATAAGCACCATCAAAACCAGCGAGACCCCATGCTCAAGAACAAACTCGACGCGCTCTGGTACACCCGCTGCGGGGTCCCCACGGCGATTGGCATCGCCGCTCACCTGGGTTGGCTGGAGAAGGCCTTCGCCCAGGATGGCATCGCCATCCGGTCGATTCGTGACTCCGACGATCCGAGGGTTCGTGAGTCGCACTTCGACCACCATCTGAGGCATTCCGTCCGTCAAGGGGGGAGCAGTCCGGCAATCTGGGCGCGCGCCCAAGGGCGAGACACCCGCGTGATCGGACTCATCTGGACCGACGAAGCGCAGCAGATCCTGACGTTACCCTCGACCAAGATCCGCTCGGTCAAGGACCTGAAGGGGCGTCGCCTCGCTCTTCCCAAACGCAACGATGATCGGTTCCCTCGTCTGGACGTCCGTGGTGCATCCGCCCTCCGAGGCTTCCTTGCGGCCCTCTCTACAGAGGGCTTGACGGAAAGAGATGTGGAGTTCGTCCAGTTGACACGGAGCGATCCGCAGTCGTTCCGCGCCGAGGATCGCGGGGCTTCCTTCGGGTACAGTTTCGGGGATGAGGCGCTGGCCCTGCTCAATGGGCAAGTGGACGCGATCTTCGTGAAAGATGCCCGCGGCAAAGCCGTCGAAGCCTTTCTGAATGCCGTCGAGGTCATCGACGTCGGCAGCCATCCGGACCCCGCCGTTCGGGTAAACTACGGCGTTCCGCGCCCTCTCTCGGTCGACGGCGCGCTTTTGGAGAGCTATCCGGAAGTCGCCGAGCGCCTGCTTTCGGTCGTCATCGAGGCGGGGGCTTGGGCCAGCCGGAATCCCAGGGAAACGCGATCCATCGTTGCGGAGGAGGTGCGCACGCCCGAGCATTTCGTCGATCTGGCCTATCCCGAGCTGCACCGAAATTTGCATACTGATTTGCGGGACGATTGGATTATTCACTTCGAGGCGTACAAGGACTTTCTCTTCAAATGGGGATTTCTGGCGCAAGATTTCGATGTTCGAGCGTGGATCGACCCGGGTCCGCTCTCCGCCTGGAAAGCGCGGCAGGGGACCGGCTCGAAATACCGTGCGGTTGCCGAAGCGGATTAGCCACGATTCCGTGGCGGATATTCTCTCACCTGCCTGATCTCGGCGCCGCGGTCCCCTTCTACGGCTCGTCGCCAGCCCCCAAGGTCGCGGTCGGGTCAAAGTCCCTCGGGGTCAAAGCCGCCCGCTGCTTTTTCACCTCGCGCAACACGACGAGCGAATCCATCGACGCACGGGGCCGCCCTCACGACCCAGCACCGACGGGGGCGAGGCGATCAGCCGTTCACAGACACCTCGGAGGGGGTGGCCGTGACTCGCCTCCTCGTCGAGCTGAATTGGATGCAGCGGGCACGACGGGTGCAGCGGGCACGACGGGTGCAGCGGGCACGACGGGTACAGCGGGCACGACGGCCACAGCGGGTACGACGGCCACAGCGGGTACGACGGGTACACAGCGGGTACGACGGCCACAGCGGTAGCGGGTACGACGGGTATCGCGCAGGCATGTCCTGCCAGGGTGCGCCCGTCCGCATGACCCAAAGGACGCCGTGGGCCCCAACGCGCGCGGCTTCCAGGGTGGTCTCCCCTGGCCGTCATCGCGCGCGACTGTGCTGTCGTTGTCCGTCCAACAAGAACGGCGCGCCTCTCGTGTCCGAGAAGCTCGCCGTTCCAGGGCTAACGCCGAATGCCGAACGCTCCGTCAATCGGGATAGCTCATTCGGCAGCAGGGGCGAAGGCGCGCGGATAAGCCTTGCCTTTCTCTACGAGCCCGGTGCGCGACCACTGTACTTCCAGGGCGCCCTCCGTGTACTCCTTCGCGCCTCCGATCTGCTCGGCAATCGCCTGAAGGCGTGCGCCCTCCTCGATCAGCAGGATGAGCTCCGCGGTCTTCAGAATTCCGCGGCCCCAGATGTTGGCGCCTCCGTTCGACTCGAGCAATCCGGGCGGCGGAGCGAGATCCGGGAATTTATCCAGGCGCTCCCGGATGACGTCGAGTTGGCTACGACGCCGCTCGAGATGGTTCGGAATCTCGCGAGCCAGAAGCTGGCGCTGCGGTGCGACATACAAGATGGGAAAAGGCTTTTGCGCGAGCGACCACGCAGCAAGGAAGGGCGTGTGCGCGTGCACCACCGTATCGGCGTCGAGGCGCGTCTCCGTCAAGATATGGTCGGGCTGCGACGAGAAATCCGTCACGGTCGCCTTGGGCTCCCGGTCTCTCGACCACGGCGGAGGAAAGCTCACCGCGAGAAGCTTATCGTGGTCGGGGACCTTGTGAGTGATGTTGAAGCCGATGTGGCTCGCCGTGAGAGAGCCCGTCTCGCGCAAGAAGCCGTACGCAAATATGGCGTCGCGCTTGGCTTGGTCAATGTAGGCCGTCAATTCGTCGGGTTGCGGTTTTGCCATCGGGCTCTCCTGAAGTGCGCTGGACGACTGTCTAGTATCCGGGACTATTCGACACTACGATAGATGCGAGGAGCTCGGGTAGTCAAGGGGTTAGAACGAGATCGTCAGTCGCAATGTCTTCGATGAAAGACGAATGGTGAATGGCGATGCTCCAATGAGACAGCCGCTTCCAGCGCCCACGGACGCCCCGAAGACGTTTCCAATGGGACGGCGCTTTCAGCGCGCCAACGCGCCAACGCGCCAACGCGCCAACGGACGCGCCCCTCAAGGCGTTGGACTTGGCTACGGCCACTCGCTCGAATCGAACGACGCCGGACAGCCATCGAAGAAAGCCGGCCATTCGAAAAGGGCGGGCGCCGTGCGAAACGTGGATGCATGCTCCGAGGTGATAGTCTCTCGGGTCATGAAGGCGCCCAGCACTCCGCCCAACGAAGCGGAACGCTTAGCGGACCTCTACGCGTACGAGGCTCTCGACACCGCTGCGGACGCGATCTTGGACGGGCTGACGCGCCTGGCGACCGAGTTGCTCGGCGTACCCATCGCGCTCGTGTCCCTCGTCGACGCGGAACGGCAGTGGTTCAAGTCACGGCAAGGTCTGCCGGTTTCGGAGACGCCACGAAGCATATCGTTCTGCGGCCACGTCGTCGCGGAAGGCGCCGACCTCCTCGTCGCCGACGCGACCCGCGATCCGCGCTTCGCCGACAATCCGCTGGTGGTCGGCGAGCCGCGGATCCGATTCTACGCGGGCGTTGCGCTTCGCAGTCCGCGAGGGCACGATCTCGGGACGTTCTGCGTCATCGACCACAGACCGCGCGACCTCTCGCCGTCCGAGCGTCGGCAGTTGGCTTCGCTCGCAGAGCTCGCGATGGGGCAGCTCGATGCCCTGCGTCAGCGAGTCGTCGTTCAGCGTGTCGTCGACGCCGTACCCGGGATGCTCGGGTACTGGGATCGACACCAACTCTGCCAATTCGCGAATGCCGCGTACCATACCTGGTTCGGCGTGGAGCCGGAGGCCTTGCTCGGCCGCCCGCTCGCGGACCTGCTCGGTCCCATCTACCCCTTGAACAAGCCGTACATCGAGGCCGCCCTTCGGGGCGACGAGCAGATGTTCGAACGGGAGATCCCAGACCCCAGGGGCGGCCCGGCGAGGCACAGCCAAGCCCACTACGTGCCGGACGCTTCGCGGCACGGTGTGAACGGCTTCGCGGTGATGGTCACCGACATCAGCGTCGGAAAACGGCTTCAGCAAGACCTTCGCAACGCCCAGACGCGGGCCGAGAGTCTCGCGAGGCACGACACGCTCACGGGCTTGCCGAATCGCGTCAGCATTGACGAGCAGCTCGACCGCCTCATCGTTCACGCCCAGCGTTACGGACGAAGGTTTGCCGTGCTGTACCTCGACCTCGACGGGTTCAAGTTCGTCAACGACACGATGGGCCACGCAGCCGGGGACGATGTGCTACGCGAGGTGGCGCAGCGACTGCTCGGCCGCACGCGAAAGTCCGACACGGTCGGACGTCTTGGCGGCGACGAGTTCATCGTCGTTCTTCCCGAATTCGACGACGAGGGACACGTCCAGCTCGTCGCGCAAAAGCTGCTGGCCACTGTGACGACCCCTCCCATCATGGCGGCTGGACGTGCTTCGGGTGTTAGTCTCAGCATCGGCATCGCGACGTTTCCGAACGACGGCTCCGCGATCGCGCCGCTTCTTGCCGCCGCCGACGCCGCGCTGTACGAGGCCAAGCGGCTCGGAAAGAACAGGTTCGCGATCAAGACGCAGCGTAGGTGAGGCTCGGTTTCGGGCGGACGTAAAGCCCAGGCGCGAGACTGCTGCAGCGACCGCGTCGCGCACGAGGCGGTGGGCGAAGCGCGTCGATAGGCAGGATCCACACGAGCACGCGATGTGCCATGTGCCGATGCTTGACACGCTGCCGATGCTTGACACGCTTTGGAGAGGCCAATGCTTCGTGCGCGCGCCGTGCTGGCACAACGGGTTAGAATGGGGAAAGACACTTGAATCAGCCACGCGTCGGGGTACGAGCGTCAGATGGGCGTACGGCGGTCTATTGGGCGATTGGCATGCTTGCGATGGCGGGCTCAGGTTGCGGACCCGGTACTCCGCCGCCAGCCACGACGGTTGAAACCACCAACGACGCAGGGGTTGACGATTCGGGTACCTATCATCGCCCTAGCGCATACACGTGCTGCGGTCCGGGAAAGGGACTGATGTGCTGCTCCGCAGATGCAGGACTACTCGGGTACGACCTGGAGTCGGACGGAGCGATTGTTCCCGTCGGTGATCTTCAAGCGGGACCCGCAGCCAACTGCTTTCAATACGGTGGATCGATCGGCACGTGCGCCGACGATAGCGATACGTTCGCCGGCGAGGACCCTTGCACGCTCTGTTGTGCTGGCCTGATGCGCGTGAACGTGTCGGTACCGGACGACGACGCCGGCCCCAATGCTTGCCAACCCGTCTTAGCTTTGTTCACGTGTCTTCCGTGTGGGAACGGGATATGTGAGCCGCCGGAGGAAAATCGCTGTACGTGTCCCGCGGATTGCCCCTGATTGGCCGCTGCGTCGAGTGGGACTTCCCCTTCTGGGCCCATCTCGCCGGTTCGCCGAGGAGCAGGGTGACCAGAAATCCCGTCCCTTCGCGCCCGACGTCCCGCAGTCGCTCGCCCCGCCGCCGCGAACGCACCGCTTCGCGTTCGAAGTCGAGCGGCGGGGCCCGAAGAACCAACGACACTGAACACTTGATCACATAGAGGCCCCCGCGTAGATTCCGTAGCCAGGAGGAGCCGAGATGACTCAGCACGCCAGGGGACCGTTTGAAGTAAGGCTCGCCCCCCAGAAGGCGGACAACGTGCAAGCCGAGGGGTCGGGCCACGGACGCATGTCGATCGACAAGCACTTTCACGGAGATCTTGAGGCAAGCAGCCAAGGCGAGATGCTGAGCTTCATGACAAGCACCAAGGGCTCTGCCGGCTACGTCGCGATCGAAAAGGTGGCGGGGGCACTCGGCGGACGCAAAGGCACATTTGTGCTTCAGCACAGCGGCACGATGGACCGCGGGGCGCAGCAACTCAGCATTGCCGTCGTGCCTGACTCAGGTACCGACGAGCTGACGGGGCTCTCCGGCAGCATGACGATCATCATCACAACGGACGGAAAGCACTCGTATGAGATGGAGTACACGTTCGCCTCATGAGGTGGCGCAACGCGAGCAGAATCGGGTACGAGGTGGCGCCGCTCGGTCGGCTTTCACGTGAGCTCAACTCCCAACGCCAGCAGATGACCCAAGGGGCCACCCCGGCCCATCTCCGTGGAAGTGCCGCCCAGCGGATGTGCTTGCCGCCCGCGAATACCCTTTATCAGCAAGCTGGGGTGAGCCCAAAAGGGGCCAGGGGAGCTGTTTGCCGTTCTGCGTAAGCGCCCCCGTGCACGTCGATATCCCGGCATGGACCGCTCGCGCTCGAGGTCGCTCAGGCGTCGAACCGATACCCGATGCCCCGCACCGTGAGCACGTAGCGCGGCTTCTGCGGGTCCGGCTCGAGCTTGGCGCGCAGTTGCTGGACGAAGTTGTCGATCGTCCGAGGCGTCCCGTGGTGATTCGGTCCCCAGACCCGTGAGAAGATCTCCTCGCGTCCGAGAGCCGTGCCGGCCGCCTCGATGAGGCAGAGCAGGACGTCGAACTCCGTCGCGGTGATGTCGATGCGCTCGCCGGCACGAGTGACCGTGCGCGCGGCGGCGTCGACCTGAATGTCTCCGAAATTGTGAATCGACCGCGGCGTCGATTCGGGCGTGAGAGGTCCTCGGCGAAGCGCGGCGCGAACGCGGGCGAGAAGCTCGGCGAGGCTGAACGGTTTGGCCACGTAGTCTTCGGCGCCGAGTTCCAGCCCGGCGACCTTGTCCATCTCGCCGGTCCGCGCGCTCAACAGGATGATCGGCATCAGCAGTCCTTCTCGGCGTAGCGTCTGCAACACCTGCAAGCCGTTCATCTTGGGCAGCATCACGTCCAAAATGACCAGGTCGGGCCGCTCTTGGCGAGCCAGGGTCATCGCGCGCTCGCCGTCCTCCGCCGAGGACACCTCGTATCCCTCCCCCTCGAGGTTGATGCGCAGACCGAGCGCGATGCTTGGATCGTCTTCGACGACGAGCACCCGTCGTCGCGGCCCCGGTTTGGTCGCCATCAGGTCCCTTTCGCGGCAACCGGTGGCGTCGAAGCCGAGGGCACGCGCGGGGCGATCGGTGGCAGCAGGATGCGAAACGTCGACCCCGTCCCGGTTGCGCTCTCGAGCAGGATCCTACCGTGATGGGCTCGCACGATGTGCTTGACGATAGCCAGGCCGAGACCGCTGCCTTCGCGCATGCGCGAGAGCCGATCGTCGATGCGGTAGAACTTGTCGAAGATGCGGCGGTGCTCGCCGTGCGGAATTCCGCCGCCGTTGTCGCTCACTTCGAGGGCGACGCCGTCGCTCGTGCGGCGGGCTCGGAGGCGAACGGCGGGAGGGTTGCCGCCGTATTTGAGCGCGTTCGAGAGCAAGTTCCCAATCGCGTCCACCATGGCTTCGATGTCCACGCTCACCGTGGGCAAGCCCGGCTCCACGTCGACGGCGAAATCGAGCTCGGGGTGCCGATCCCGCAGGGGCTGGAATGCCTGGACCGCCTCGTCCACGACGTCTTTCACGGGCTCCTCGCGCAAGTCGAACTGCTTTCTTCCGGCCTCCATGCGGCCCCAGTCGAGCAGCCGTTCAATGAGCTGCGTCAGCCTCTCGGTCTCGGCCGCCAGAGCGTCGAGCACCGTATCCTGTGTCGCGCGATCGCCGCGTGACCGTGCCAGCGTCTCGACGAACAGGCGAATGCTGGTCAGAGGCGTCCGGAGCTCGTGGCTCACCTTCGAGACGAAATCCGACTGAAGCTCGCTCAGGTTCGCCTCACGGCGCAAGAACACGAGCACCAGGGTCACGCCGGTCACCACCGCGAGCACGAAGCTGACGGTCAACACGCCGAACAGCAGGTTGGCCACGTTGCCGAGGAACATGAGCACGATCCCCAAAAGCAGGATCAACACGGTCGGCACGATGACCAGGTAGACCAGGAGCTGGACGATCCGCCGATACCCGAGGCGCTGTCCGTTGCGCGGCACCGGGGACAAAATAGGACGGACGGATCGGGAGACAAGCAAGCCCGTGTTGCCGTCGTCGGGAGGGCGCACGGCTATTCGAGGGCCGCGCGCATGGCGCGGAGCGGGGCCTCGATACCCAGCCAGAGCGTGAGCGCGAGAGCTCCTTGGCGCGCGAGCATCCCGAGACCGTCGTCACACGATAGACCCCGGTCGCGCGCGGCGCAGAGCCAGGGGGTGTCTCGCGGGTTGTAGACGACGTCGATTCCGACCGCGTCGGCGGGCAGAGCGTCCCACGCCACCACGTCGCGGACCGTCTCGCCCGGGTCGGCGCCGTGCATCCCCGCGCTCGTCGCCTGAATCAGTGCGATCGTACGCGTCTCGCTCGATGGCCAAGGCTCCCAGGGCTGGGGCGTCACCGGGCACGGCAGGCTGGCGATGAACGCCTCGCGCCGGGACCGATCGGTGAACGATCGCGCGCGCGCCACGATGTCGCGTACGCCGAGGTACACGCCGAGTGCGACTACGGCTGCGCGAGCGGTTCCGCCGGATCCGACGACGAGGGCGCGGGCTTGCGGCCAGCGGCGGGCCGGGCCCGCGATACGGATCACTTCGGCCGCAAGCGCAGGAGCGTCCGTGTTGTGGGCTACGATCGCGCCGTCCGCGCGACGCACGAGGGTATTGGCGGCTCCCGCTACGCGCGCACCCTCATCGAGCACGTCGACGAGCGACAGCACGCTCTGCTTGTGCGGCACCGTCACGTTGAGCCCGTCGTAGCGGCCTTCACGCAGCGCGTTGACGACGGTCGGCAGCTCCGCCGGTGTCGCGCGGACGGCCTCGTAGGTGTGCGGCAAACCGAGCGCCCGGAACGCCGCGGCATGCATGACCGGGCTCTTCGAATGGGCGACCGGGTCGCCCACGACGGCGAATCGTTGTCCACTCATCGTGGGGCCACCAGAGGCTCGACTCCGAGGACTTGCGCGTCGATCCGGGCCTCGTGCACGCGCAAGTGGATGCCGTCGCCGGCCCGTACGTCGTCGGACGACCGAACGGCCCGGCCGTCTTCGCGCGTCGCGATCGCGTAGCCTCGAGCCAGTACGGACAAGGGGCTCAACGCGTGCAGGCGGACCGTCGCGCGCTGCAGCAGAGAGACGCGCCGCTCGTGAGTGGTGGCCCACGCGGATCGGAGCCGATCGTTGGCGCGCGACAGCTCTGCCCCTTCTCGGGCGACGACCGCGCGGGGGTGCAGGTACGCGAGGCGCTGCTGCAGCCGCGCCAAAGTCTCACGCTTGCGCTGAGCCGTGCTGCGCATGCGCGTGGCGATCCGGGCTGCCATGTCGTCGAGCGTTTGCTGGTGGGCCGAGATCGCGAGCCGTGGATCGCCCAGTCGTCGCGCGACGCGAATGAAGGCCACGTGGTCGCGCGCGAGCCGCGAATGCATGGCGCGGGCAAGATGCATCTGGGTGCGTCGCAGAAGCTCGAGCCGCGCAGGGCGGTCCGGCACGACGAGTTCGGCGGCTTGCGACGGCGTAGCGGCGCGTGCATCGGCCGCGAAGTCGACGAGCGTCACGTCGACATCGTGTCCGACCGCGCTTACCACCGGGACTCGGCATGCGACCACTGCTCTCACGACGGTCTTGTCGTTGAAGGCGCTCAAGTCGTCGGCCGACCCGCCGCCCCGTCCGACGACGATGACGTCGACGTCGAAGACCCGCTGCAACTGGCCGAGTGCGTGGCAGATCGAATCGACTGCGGCCGCCCCTTGCACGTGCGCGGGGGAAAGCAGAATGCGCGCGCCGCCCCTGCGGAAGGCCACGCGGCATATATCGTGGATGACGGCCCCGGAGGGGCTGGTCACGACACCGATGCGGCGCGGCTCGCTCGGCAGAGGGCGTTTGCGCTCGGGAGCGAACAGTCCTTCGGCGGCGAGCTTGGTGCGCAGACGCTCGAGCGCCTCGAGGAGAGCCCCTCGCCCTGCCGCCTGCACACGGTCGGCGACCAACTGAAGCCGACCCCGTGGGGCCCAGAACGTGGGCTTGCCCCTGAGTCGGACGCGCGCCCCGTCGACGGCCAGTTGCCGCACCCGGGGCGTGACGCTCGATCGGTACACCACCGCGTCGATCATGGCGTCCTCTCGCTCGTCCTTGAGGCAGAAATAGAGATGACCGCTCGGTGCCGGGCGCGCATCCGCCACCTCGCCTTCGACCCACACCGAGCCTGCGAACGCCTCGTCGATGGCCGCCCGAACGGCTCGGTCGAGCTCCGCGACCGTGAGCGGCCGCGGCTCGGGGTCCAAAGGCTTCGTCGACTTCGGCGCGAAGTCGAAGGAGAGGCTACGATCCTCGGGCACGAGACAACGGTTTAGCACGTCCGGTGCTTGGCCCGATGCGCGGGTTCGCGGTAAGGCGATGGGACGACATCGTGCACGAATCCTTTCGTAAGGTCCTCGTCGCCAACCGGGGCGAAATTGCCGTCCGCATCGCTCGAACCCTGCGCGAAATGGGCATCGGTGTCGTCGCCGTATACTCCGAGATCGATCGTGCTTCGCTGCACGTTCGCTTGGCCGACGAGGCGTATCCGATTGGGTCGGCGCGGGCCACCGAAAGCTACTTGAGAGTCGACCGAATCGTCGATGTCGCGAAGAAGACCGGCTGCGACGCCATTCATCCGGGATACGGCTTTCTCAGCGAGAACCCGGCGTTGCCGGAGGCGTGCGAGCGCGAGGGCATCGCGTTCATCGGACCGCCGGCCGGTGCCATGCGCGTGATGGGCAACAAGACGTCGGCCCGCGATGCCATGGCCGCCGCAGGCGTACCGATCGTGCCGGGCGCCCGGTGCGACACACTGGACGAAGCCGTCGTCAGGGCTAGCGAAATCGGCTTTCCCGTTCTGTTGAAGGCCGCATCGGGCGGAGGCGGCAAGGGAATGCGGCTCGTGGCGGGCGCCGAGGACATGCGCAGTGCTTGGGAGCGCGCGCGAAGCGAAGCCAAGAAGTTCTTCGGCGACGACACGGTGTATCTCGAGAAGGCGATCGCTCGGCCGCGCCACGTCGAGATTCAAGTGTTGGGCGATCGCGACGGAAACGTCGTTCACGCGTTCGAGCGCGACTGCTCGATACAGCGGCGCAATCAGAAGGTGGTCGAAGAGACTCCAAGCCCCGGCGCACCGCCCGATCTCGTCGCCCGCATGGGGGCGATCGCTGTCCGCGGCGCGAAGAGCGTCGGGTACTTCAGCGCCGGCACGTTCGAGTTCTTGGTGTCGCCCGACGGGGACTTTTACTTTCTCGAGATGAACACGCGTCTGCAGGTGGAGCACCCCATCACCGAGCTCGTCACCGGGCTCGATCTGGTGCGAGAAATGGTGCGGATCGCGCAGGGCGAACCGCTCGGTTTCGGGCAAGAGGACCTCTCGAGAAGGGGAGCGGCGATCGAGTGCCGCGTGTACGCCGAAGATCCCGTGACGTTTCTGCCGTCGCCCGGGGTCATCGGCGAGCTCGTCGTCCCCGCGGGACCCGGCGTCCGCGACGACGGTGGCGCATATGCCGGTTGCACGATCTCGAGTTATTACGATCCGCTCGTCTCGAAGCTGAGCGTATGGGCGCCGACCCGGGATCGCGCGATGGCGCGAATGCGCCGTGCGCTCTCCGAGTACGTCATCACCGGAATTCGGACGAATTTGGCCTTTCACGACCGGCTTTTCTGCCACCCCGATTTTGCGCTGGGGCGCTACGACACGGGCTTCATCGATCGGAACCGCGCCGATCTGCTGGTCGCGGCGCCCGCGCCGCCCGGATGCCGCGACGCGATCGCCGTCGCTCTGGCCCTGGCGGCCGCCCGCATCGAACGCGGGGCGAACGAGACACGCGCCGAGAGCGCGCCTGCGCTCTCCCCCTGGGTTTCTCGGCATCGGGCGCGGCTGTCGTCCTCGGGCGAGGGCTGACGCCCGGCGAGGCGTCGCGAGATTCGAAGAAGGGTCGAACCGGCGCCGGGCGGTGCTACGTATTGTCGGATGGGCAGGTCGCGCAATGCCTCGGGGAACCTGCGCTTGCCGCTCGGTGCTGCGCACACGCGCGTTTCCGCGCTCGGAGCCCTGTCACTGGCCTTGCTCGTCGCCTTCGCGGTCGCGATCGCGCTCGCGCCCGCCGTGCCGATCGCGCTCTGGGTGCGCGCGGCGCTTTCCGTCTTGGTCATCGGCTTGGCCGCCGTGGTTCACCATTTCCTGCGACAGAAGAATCCGCCACCCGGATACCTGGTCGTCGGTCCGCAGGGCGTGCTGCGCTTCGAGCGGGGACGCGCGGCGATCCTGGTCGACTTCGACGATCCCATCGGGGTCGCCGTCTTCGCGAGCGTCGACCGGGCGACATTTCGTGTGGCGCTGACCAGTCCGCGAGCGACGCGCTATGTCGGAGCGCGCGTGCGCGATGCCGATGACGCGGCGGCGGCACCGACGCTCATCGAACGCGCGAGCACCGCGGCCGATGCCGACCTTTTCTCGGGCGACGCGTCCTCGCTCACGGCGGCCGACGGCGAAAGGCTGCTCGCCGAACTCGCGCGCCGCGCGCCCGGCGCTTTGGACCGACTCTATTTGTCCGACGCCGGCGGAGAGCCCATCGTGCTCGACAGGGCTGAGCTTCGAATGGGCGCCCGCCGAATCGACCTGTGCGCTCCGCTCGAGTGGCGCGCATCGCTTTTCCAAGAGCTCGGCGGGTACGCCATCTCCCTGTTCCAGGCGACTTGGGTCCGCCAGCGGGACGTCGAAGTGGTGCTCGTGGCACCGATGCCCGCGGAAGGCTCGGAGGTTCGCGATCTGGCACTGTCGGTGCGGGTGGGCGGCGACGCGGATCTTGTTCGGACCGCTCTCGCGCGAGACGTGCGCCTGATGCAGGCGGCCGCCGCGGATCCGCCGCCGCGCGAGCTGCGGCGCGCGATCGATCGTCCGTTCATGCTGCCGCTGCGTCGCGCGCTCGATGCCGCTCCCCGGGTGCCGCGCGCACCGTCGCTTCTCGTCCGACCGGCCGCCGACAGTCGGCGCGCGGGGCAGCACCCACGCGAAAAGATCCGCTGAGCCGGACTCCCCGTTTCTCGGCCCGCACGCCTGCTCGAAGGTAACCGCTGCATAGAGAGGCGCTTACGCTCGAAAATCGGGCACCGGAACCTGGCGCGCGCAATCGTCTTGGGAGCCACACCCACGCGAACCGATCCGCGGAGCGAGACTCGCAGGCACGCGAAACGACCGTGCACGGAAACGCCTGAGGTCTAAGCGGAAGGCGGCGGAGACCGTCCGGTCGCGGAGCCCTTCCCATCCGAAAGAGGCGCCGGATGTGTGCTAATCGGCTCCGTCTCGATGGGCCGATTCTATTTCACGACGCCGATCTATTACGTCAACGACGTACCCCACCTTGGTACGGCGTACACGACGATCGCCGCCGACACGTTTCGTCGCTACCACCTGCTTCGCGGCGACCGGACGCGCATGCTCACGGGAACCGACGAGCACGGGCTCAAGATCGAGCGCGAGGCCAAGGGGCGCGGCGTTTCACCCGAGCGGTTCGTCAAAGACATGAGCGACCGGTTCGAGGCGGCGTGGCCCAAGCTCGAGGTCCGGTCCGACGATTTCATTCGCACCACCGAGCCGCGTCACGAGAGCCGCGTTCAGTGGTTGTGGCAAGAGATCCGGCGAAACAACCCCGAAGACATCGTTCTCGGCGACTACGAAGGTTGGTATTGCGTCGGCTGCGAAGAACTCAAAACCGAGAAGGAACTCGATCAGCCGGGCAACATTTGCCCGCTTCACAAGAAGCCGGTCGAGCGCATCAAGGAGCCCTGTTATTTCTTCAGGCTCAGTCGCTACGAGAAACCGCTTCTCGAGTATTACGAGACCCATCCGGACTTCATTCAACCCGAGACGCGGCGCAACGAGGTCGTGAGCTTCGTCCAGGGCGGGCTGAAGGATCTGGCCGTGTCGCGCACGAGCTTCACCTGGGGCGTGCCGGTGCCCGGCGACTCGAAGCATGTCATGTATGTCTGGTTCGACGCGCTCGCGAACTATTGGACGGCGTTGCAGGACTCGCCGGAACACCAGCGGTTCTGGGGTCCGGACGCGTCGATCGTTCACTTCGTCGGCAAGGACATCCTGCGCTTTCACGCGGTGTACTGGCCCGCGTTCTTGATGAGCGCCGGGCTGACTCTGCCCACGACCGTCTTCGCGCACGGCTTCTTGACGTTCAACGGCCAGAAGATGAGCAAATCGCTCCGCAATGCCGTCGATCCATTGGGCATCGCGCGCGCGTTCGGTCGAGCCACCCGCGGCGGCGACGATGCGGGCGCAGACGCGTTGCGCTACCAGCTGCTGCGCGCGATTGCCTTCGGGCAGGACGGTGACTTCGACTTGAGTGCGATGGTCGAGCGGTACAACGCCGACCTCGGAAAAAATCTCGGCAACCTTTTGGCGCGCACTCTCGGGCTCTGCCTCAAGTTCAACGTGGCCAAAGTCCCGTCCGCCACCCCCACCGAGCTCGAGCAGGACCTGCTCGCCGAAGCCCGGCGAGCGTGCGATCGTGCGCGCGAAGCCTGGGACAGCCGCGCTCCGCATCGTGCGCTGGAGGTGACGATGGCGCTGTCGTCGTCGGCCAACCAGTACGTCGATCGGGCGGCTCCTTGGGCGGAGGCGAAAAAGGACGATCGGGAGCGGGTCCACACCATCCTGGCCACGCTCCTCGAGGTTCTCGGATCGCTGAGCGTCATGATATGGCCCGTTCTGCCCGCAAAAAGCGACGAAATGCGCGCCCAATTGGGCCTGCCGCCCGTCGCGCCGAAGGAGGGGCTGGACCTCTGGCCGCGCGGAGCCAACGAGCGATCGGCGGGTGAACCCCTTAACCCCGGACCGCCTCTGTTTCCAACGATCGATCCGTCGGTCGCGCAGCAACTGCTCCGCGATCTGACCCCCACCGTCGAGCCCCCAACCCC
>Ga0187863_10000321_pt1 | contig 41654 bp, 40 predicted proteins | sample June2016WEW_11_1_FD_132975 | JGI IMG/M metagenome (GOLD analysis project Ga0187863, IMG submission 132975) | Peatland microbial communities from SPRUCE experiment site at the Marcell Experimental Forest, Minnesota, USA - June2016WEW_11_10 | ecosystem: Environmental > Terrestrial > Soil >...
AGTCGCCGCGGCGGCAGCGGTCGCAGGTGCCGTCGTGGCCACCGTGCCAGCCGATTCCGACGCGCTCGCCGATCTTCCAGCCGCTCGTCTGCGGGCCGACCGCCTCGATCGTGCCGGCGATCTCGTGCCCCGGCGCGCGGGGAAACGTGATGCCGGGCCAAACGTTGGCGACCGTTATAACGTCGCTGTGGCAGATGCCGCACGCCTCGACCTTGACGCGCACTTGCCCGGCGCCGGGCTCGGGGATTGGAAGCTCGCGCAACTCCAAGCGGTGCTCCGTCGCCGACGGCACCACCGCGGCTTTCATCGTCTTCGTACTCATAGTTCTGCCTTGAACACACCCTCGATGCCGATGGTGCCGCCCGTGATAGAATGGCATGAAGCCATGGTCCATCAAGAGATCGTCCTGCCGTATACCGAGCCCGAAACCGAATGGGTGCGTGGGCGCGCGCTGCAAAAAGTGAGCCCCAAACGCACGCACTCCTTCTTGCAAGGAGCGTTGACGATCGAGCTCACCCGTTGGGCGGTGGGGCGAGGAGGGGTCGGTCCCGAGTGGCGCTTCCGCGTTGCACCGCCGGGCGAGGTTCGCCGCCCGCTCGTCCCTGACGTCGCGTACGTTTCAAACGACCGCCTGCGCGGGCTAAGCGACGAGGAGTTGGAGGTGCCGCCGTTCGCACCTGACGTCGCCGTCGAGATTCTTTCTCCCGACGATCGCCGCGTCGACGTCAACGATAAAATCGACACCTACCTGCGAGCCGGCTCGTCGCTCGTAATTGTCGTCGACCCTCAAAAGCGCGTCGTCGAGCTTCACGATCCGCTTGCGATGGCGCGCCTCGATGAAGGCGCCACGATCGAGCACACGGCGCTGCCTGGATTTCGCTACGGGGTGCGCGCACTGTTCGCGGTGCTGCGCCGGCCCTAGCTACACCTTGCTGTTGCGGGGAGCGAAGAGCCCGGCGTAGACCCCGTCCTTAGATCCGGTGTTGAGGTCGGTATTGAAGCTGTACGAGTATGTCGCCGCGCCGGTTGTCGCGTTGTAGTTGTAGATGTCGACCCCGCCATCGTGATTATGAGAAGTACCACCGATCAGGGGATCACCAACGGCGAGCTGAGTGCCCTGGGCATTGAGACCGCCGAAGATCGGTTGCCCCTCGAGCGTTGAACTCGATACGAGCGTGCATGCGGGGTTGCAGCCCTTATAGACATACAACTCCGCATACTGGTCGATCGTGCCCAGCTGCCCCTTCGTGTCGATAAAGAGCCCGCCGGCGCTCCGGTTCGACGTGCCCGTCGCGACCTGTCCCGAGCCGGTGCATCCCTTGAAATAGATGAGCACGAAGCCGGTGTTGTTGACGTGCGTGAAAGCAGAGAGCCAGCAGTCGCCGTTGGTGGCCATTGCGACGCCGCTGCCGTGGCCGGTAACGGCCTTGTTACTGAACGCCTTGGCGCACCCAACCTTGTACTGGCAGATCGCAATCGCACCAGTGGATTTGCCCTTGAGGGCGAGTTCGGCGACGAGGACCTTGCCGGTAGCCGCGTTGGAGCTATAGGCGTCGCCTGGCTGACCGTTGTTATCGGCTGCCTGCCAGACCGGGCCGACGCAGTTCGGCTTGAAGGCGTAGACGTAGCCGAAGAGCTCGCCCGAATACGTCTCTAGCCAGGGAACTATCACGTATCCCTTCGGATCGGTGCCGAAGCCGTTGACGTAAGTCAGAGGCTTCGATGCGCTGCCCAGCGTGCAAACCGGCGGATCATCGCGCACGTTAGGATTGGAATAGCCCCACATTTCAGACGCGTAAAAATTGCTCGCGTAGATCCCCGCCGTCGTGCCCGGGCGAACGAAACGAGTCGTTAGCTGGAGCCGTCTGATGCCGGCCTGCGGCATCATGGGGACCGCCGCGCTGAGTGGCGCCATTTGCCCTTCCGCTCCGTCCGCCGCCGGAAGCGACGAGGAGGCCGGGTTGCTGCCGGAGCAGCTCGCGAGAAACCCAATGGCAATTATGGCGAAGACCGCTGGGGTGAAGAAGCGCATGGATCCTCCTCAAGCAAGAGAGGGGGATATTAATTCTAATGACCAAGATGTCCTTGATCTCAGGCGCGCCCAAAGCCGACAGTTGCTGCGATGAAACTGTAGAGCTGGATTTCCTGGCCCGTTGCGCGCACCACCGACGCACTGACGCCGCCGGCTTCCGCCGAAGGCTTGCCGCATGCCGTTGCGAATGGGGTCGCATGATACAGCGCGTCATCGTCATTACTGCTTCCGCCGTCCTGCTCGCAGCCTGCGGCGGCAGCGTTCCACCGGTCGCCGCGCCCACGTCGGCAACGAGCCCACTCGCCACCCCGAAGGACCCCCTACTCTACGTCGGCGATCTCGGCAAGAGCCAAGTCGATGTTCTCACATACCCACAAGGAAAGCTGAGGTCTACGCTGACGGGGTTCGGCTCCGTCAACGGTCTCTGCACCGACTTTAACGGCGATGTCTACGTCTCCGACGGGCACGACGGCAAGCTCGTGGAGTACTACCATGGCGGTACCAAGCCGGTGCGCACGCTATCGGATCCGGGCTATTACACGCAGGGGTGTGCGAGCGATCTAAAAACGGGCGACCTCGCCGTGGCGATCCAACCAATGAGCAGTAATCCCGGCGGCGTCGCGATCTTCCGCCAAGCGAAGGGTAAGCCGCACAACTACGTCGGCTACGACTTTTTCTTCCCGAGTTTTTGCACCTACGACTACAAGGACAATCTCTTCTTTGACGGTGGCGACATTCACGGCATGTTTTTCTTTGCCGAGTTGGCTCGCGGCAGGAAAACGATGCAGCGCGTCACCCTGCCGCAGTCGATCGAGGTCGCGGGCGGCGTGCAATTCGATGGGCAGAACGTCGTCGTCGACGACCAGGGCGCCGGCTATAAGGGCTCGACGCTCTACGAGTTCTCGATCAGCGGAAGCACCGCCACCGAAACCGGCACGACGCCGCTCGGCGGCTCGGTCGACGTCATCGGCTTTGGGCTCTACGGTAACCGCGTGATCGGCCCGAACATCGGCAGTTCGCCGAACGTGATGTACTGGCGCTACCCCAAGGGTGGCAAGTCGCTCAAAACGCTCACCGGCTTTACGGAACCGGTGGTAGTCGTCGTCAGCGAGCTGCCGTCGAGATAGCCTTTATTTCGTCGACCTCGTAGTCATCTAGCACCTGCGCATTATCCCGAGCCTTCTTACTGCAGTCGCTCGAGTTCGACGCGGCGGTTCAGCGCCTTACCTGTTTCCGTCGCATTGCTGGCGACCGGGCGCGTAAGGCCGTAGCGCCACGACGGATTGGCGCGCATGAGCGCGGCGACGTCGGCAATAACCGGTTCGGAGCGCGGCTGAATGTGCGCGCTGTCGTAATCGAAGTGAATGCCGTAGAGGCGGATCGTCTGATGCGGCAAAATCGCGGCCTTCCGCAGCGGCGCGAGGCCGGTCAGCGTCAGCGTCGCCTGCGCTTGCTTCCCGCTGCCGTCAGCCGTTATCACGATCGTCGAGACTTTCGGCTTCGCCGCTGCAGCGATCTGGGTTACGGCGTCGAGATGCACCACGCCGCCGGCAATGTCGAACGATGCGGGGCTGACCGTCGTTTTGAACGGACCCTTCGCGCTCGTGGTGACGTGCCCGTTCCAGCCTTGATTTGCCAACAGGTCGAAATGCGCGGTGATCGTCTGCGGCGCGCCGGCTTTATACGTCATCTCTTGGCTCGGCTCCAGCAGGAACGCGTCGGTGGCGCGCTGCGTGCGGGGCAGATCCGACGGAACGGGCAACGCCAGCTCGAGTCCGCGAAGTTTTTGCAGCTGCGGATTGCCGTCGTCGCTGCTGCTGAAGCCGTCGTAGAGCAGAAAGCCCGACGCGTCGGTTGCGTAGACCTGCACGAAGCCATTGAGGTTCGTCGTTTTGGCTACGAAAAGGTGGCCGCACCAATGCGTGTCGGTGGTCGTAACCGGGCGCGTTGCGCTCAAGGCGGAGTTCGCGTTCGTAACGTAAGCCTTGGTATCGACGAAGTGCGCGGCGTCGTTTCGATCGTTGGTGCCCAGCGCGTCGTCTTCAACTTAGATGAGACCTGAGTTCGTGGATTCGGGCCCGGGGCCGCCGGTGGTGAACGCGTACGGCAGCCACGTGAAGTCGGCACCGCCCTCGCAGCCCGCTCCTGCGAGGATCAGTTTATGTCCGGGTGCGGCAGCCCACTGCAAGAGCAGCGCAACCTGCTGTGATCCGGCGAGATCGGTGAGCTTGCAGACGCCGCGCGCGACGATCGTGTCGTACTTCGCAACGGTTGCGGAATCAATCATGCCGGCACCGATTGCATCGAATCGGTACCCGGCAAGCGACGGACTGGCGTCGCTGGGATAGAACGTCGGAATCGGATCTTGGTCGAGCACTAGCACGTGATGCGCGCCGGTGCCGTTGGTACGGATGAGGCAGCCGCGCGGCGGCTTTGCGGTGCGCATGAAAACCAACGAACGGTCGCCCGACACGCCGGCGATAATCGACGCGTCGTCGTTGACGACGGCGCGAATCGTATCCGGGTTGGCATCTTTATTGCCGGCGAACTTCGCATTCCAAGTGCGACCGGCGAGTTGCCCGACGTATGGCGCAATCGGCACGTCGTTCGTGCAGGTGGTTCCCGTTAAGCCGGCTCCTGCCGCGACGAATCGCGCCCCATCGAGGCCGGGCTGCGTGCCGGCCATCACAAACGAGCCGTTCGCATCGGGGACGGATTGTACGACGTAGGTGCCCGTCGGGTCGAGATGCGCCGGTGCGGGTGCGAGCGTGCCCAGCGCGGCGACCGAATCGAAAGCCTGATTTGTGGTGACGCGCACCCAGCGCGCTTCGACGTTTGCCGCGAGGGTCGCGGTTGGTCCGTTTGGATTGCGCGTGATCGATTGCGCTCGCATCTGCCGTAGTTACCGCGCGACGCCGAAAAAGTCCGCCGGGCGACCATCCAGCGCCCGAAACAACCAGGCGCCGCAGCGCGTAGATGCGGCGATGGAACTCCAGATCGATGGACTGAACAAACGCTACGGCGCCGTCCACGCCGTCCGCGACTTTACACTGCGGCTCGAGCCCGGGATTCTGGGGCTGCTTGGGCCCAACGGCGCGGGAAAATCGACGCTGATGCGGATGCTCGCGACGGTAACGCGGCCCAGCAGCGGAACGATCCGGTTCAACGGAAGCGACGTTGCCAAATCGCCGGACGAGCTGCGCCGCACGCTCGGCTATCTCCCGCAAGACTTCGGCATCTATCCGCATCTCTCGGCGATCGAGTTCCTCGAATACATCGGCGCGCTCAAGGGCATTGGGCGGCGCACGTTGCGAGACCGCATCGCGACGCTGCTCGATGCCCTCAACCTCGCTCACGCGGGATCGCGGCCCTTGGGCGGCTTCTCCGGCGGCATGCGCCAGCGGGTCGGCATCGCGCAGGCGCTGCTCAACGACCCGCGGCTCCTGATCGTCGACGAACCGACGGCGGGATTGGACCCCGAGGAGCGCGTGCGCTTCCGCGCGCTGCTGCGCGAGATGGCCGGCGAGCGCATCATCATTCTCTCCACGCACATCTGTTCCGACGTCGAGAGCCTGGCGACGCGGGTCGCGATCGTCGACCACGGAACCCTGCTAGCCGACGAGCATCCGTTAAGACTGGTGCGCGGCTGCGCGTCGCTGGAAGAGGCGTACTTGCAGATCGTCACCGGCGCGCGAGTCGCCGCGTGACAAGACTCTGGGCGATCTACGCGCTAACGCGTGCGGATCTGCTGGAACGCACGCGCCGCTACCAGTACCTCGCGACGATCGCCGTCACGCTGTTGATCGGCACGCTGCTGGTCCCGGCGAAAAACGCGGGCTACCAGACGTTCCTTATCGACGGCTACCGAGGCATCTACAACTCCGCATGGATCGGCGCGACCTTCGCCCTCCTCGCTTCGATGATGCTCTCGCTGTTCGCGTTCTACAACGTCAAGAGCGCGGTCGACCGCGACCGCACCACGCGCGTCGGCGAGATTCTCGCCGCGACGCCGCTGCGGCGCTTCGATTACTCGCTGGGCAAGGCGCTAAGCAACTTCCTGGTGCTCGGTTCGATGGCGGCGATTCTCTTCGTCGTCGCGATCGTGATGCAGTTCGTGCGCGGCGAGAGCGCGGGGTTCGACCTCGGTCAGATCGCCGCCCCGTTCGCGCTCGTCGTTCTACCGACGATCGCAATGGTTGCCGCCATCGCGCTGCTCTTCGAGATGGTTCCGTGGCTGCGGGGTGGGCTCGGGAACGTCGTCTATTTCTTTCTTTGGATGGGATACCTAATCTGGAGTTTCAAGGGCGACGGCGGGCACGTGCCGTGGTGGCGCGACGTGTTCGGCGGAAATCTTGTGCTGCGCCAAGTCTGGACGGCGCTCTTGCGGATCGATCCCCGCGCGAAACTGAACTCGGTCGAGATCGGCGGCGGCGGCGAAGACGTGCGCCATTTTTTTACCTTTCATGGGTTCGCGTTTTCCGGAAGCGACGTAGCGGAACGTTTCGTCTGGTTTGCCGTTGCGCTCGGTGTCGTCGCCGTGGCGGCGATGCTCTTCGACCGCTTTGCCAGGCCGGCTCGCACCGCGGAACACGCAAAGCGCAACGCCGTCGCTGCCCGGTGGCAGTCGGCGGTGGCGCGCTTGAGCCGGCCGCTGGTCGACGCGCTCTTCATCGGCGACTTCGGCGCGATCCTGCTTGCCGAGTTGCGGCTGCTCGTGCGCGGCCTGAGCTTTTGGTGGTACGCCGTGGCGGCGGGCCTATGGATTTTCCAGCTCTTTGCCGACGCGAAGGCGCAGAGCATCGCGGTGGGACTCGCTTGGATTTGGCCGATGCTCGTGTGGTCGCAGCTTGGCACGCGCGAGGCTGTTTGCGGAACCGAGCAGTTTATCTACCCGACGCTGCATCCGATTCGCCGGCAGTTCGTCGCGCAGTGGCTCGCCGGCGTACTGCTCGCCCTCGCGACGGCGGGCGGAGCGCTCGCGCATTGGGCAGTCGCAGGAAATCTCGGGGGGATCGAAGGCATTCTCGCCGGCGCGATCTTCGTTCCGACGCTGGCGATTGCGTGCGGTGCCCTCTCGGGCACGACGCGCCTCTTCGAAATCGCCTACCTCGTGCTTTGGTACATCGGTCCGATGAACCGCACGACGTTCGACTTCACGCAAGGCGCGTACGCACCCGAGTTTGCAGTAGCCTCGGTCGTGCTCTTCGCAATGGCGATAGGCGCGCGCGTGCTTCGACTGCGCTCAGCATGACAATGTGGGGCGGTCAGCATGACAAAGCACGCGTAACGCGCTAATTACTTCTTAGTGCTTAATGCCGCGCCATCGGGTTGCATGAGTCCGCTGGTGATCGTCTTCGTCGCGGTACCGCCGGCCGGATAGTTCCAATAGCCGACAACGGGGGCGCTGTTGACGTCGGTTGGCGCGATCACGCGCAGCCCTTTATGCTTCTTACTACCGAGATTGTTTGTAATCCAGAACTGCCAAACGGCGCCCGCGCCGCTCAGCGACGTCGATCCGACGACGCTTCCCGTCGATCCGGAGAGTTGTATCTGATAGAGCGTCGGCCCGGCGCCGGCTCCAAACGCCAAGTCCGTGCCGTCCCATTGCATCGACCCCGCCCTTAGGCTGCCCACGCCGCTGACCGCGACCGTTCCCACCGTCGAGCTCCCCTTGGGAAGCTCGTAGAGCGCAAAGGCGTCGCCGGCCCCGTAGGCGTCGCAGAAGAGGTTCCCGTTGTTGTCGTAGGCGCAGCCGGGAAGCCCGGTTTGGCCCGACGGCGTGTAGATCGTCGCCGTTCCCGAGCCGCCGGCGAAGACGACAAAGCAGTCTCCGCAACTGTAGCCGAGCACTCCAAGTGCGAGGTTCCCCGTCTTTGGATCGACGGAGCAGTTGAGTTCGGGATAGCCCGGAAGATCGAGCGTCCGGATCGGCGAGGAGCCGCCGTGCGCGAAGACCTCGACGGTCGTACCGTTGCCGTTGAGAATGAAAACGTCGCCGGCTTTGTTCGAGCAGACGCCCGACGGCGTTTGAAATCCGGTTAACGTGCCTTTGAGCTTACCGTCGGGATACGAATAGACTTCAACGTCGTTCGTGTCCTCGTCCGCGACGTAGAGCAGGCTCTTGGACTTCTTCGCATCGGGTGCCATCCACGAACGCGCTGCGTTCGCACCCACAGATTGGAAAGGATGCGCCGCGCCGGTGCTGCCTATGAATCGTAACTGCGCGGCGGTGTTCTGACCCGTACTGCCGAGTTGCGCCGGCGACATGCCGCCTCCGCAGCCCGAGAGCAGCGCGACTATCACGGCTGCCGCCAGAGTTTGGTGCCCCAAATGTAAACGCATTTTTAGCAACGCCTCCCAACAAATAGTGAGCGTTCCGTTTTCGGCATCGCGCCGCCATGCCTTTCCGGCCGGTCGGCCCAGGAACTCGATGCGCCGCACGTGAAGCGCAGCGAACCCTGCCCTAATTTCACTTTGATTTGGAGGCATTCGTGAACCCCATTGCGACTTCAACGCTCCGCTTGATTCCTTCGGCTGCGCTAGCAGCGCTCGTTGCGGGTTGCTCGGTCGCGGGCTCGCCAAGCTCGCCGGTTTCACCGAGCAACACTGCCTCGGTACGTGCGAATCTCAAAGGTGCCGACGGCCTGATGCCCCGCCAACCTTCCAAAAGTGCGGCGCGCTCGCGCGGATGGATCTCACCCGACGCGAAAAAGGCCAAGAGCCTCATCTATTGGGGCAACTACGACAGTAACACCATCACGGTCTACTCTGGCAAAGGTGTAAACGGAAAAGAGAAAGGCTCGATCACGACCGGCTTGTCGAACCCGGAGCGCCTGTTCGTCGACACGAAGGGGAACGTCTACGCGACCAACCTCGGCAACGACACGGTCACAGCCTATAAACCTGGCGCCACTTCCCCGTTCCTAACCATTAGCGACGGCGTAAATACGCCCACCGGCCTAACCGTCGATGCCGCAGGCACGGTCTATTGCGCCAACGTCGGAAATAACACGATCACGGTGTATCCGCGCGGCAAGACCTCGCCCTCGCTCACGATCTCGGTCTCGGAGGGCAGCCCCGAGTATCTTGCAGCCGACAAGTCGGATAATTTGTATGCCTCGGTCGGAACCGAAGTGCTGGAGTTTCCCAAAGGGTCGAGCAACGGAACGGACCTCGGGCTCGACGTTACTTCCCCCGACGGATTGGAAGTCGACAAGTCGGGCAACATCATCGTGGTCGACGCCGAGTCGACGATCGACTACTTCCCCGCGGGCAAGACGGAGCCGTCGAAGCAGATTCCCGCGCAATACGCCTTCGCGCTCTCGCTCAGCAAGAACGAGAAAGAACTCTATGTCAGCATAGAATCCGGCGCCAACTTCGTTATCGAGAGCGTGGCCTATCCGAAAGGGAGCACGCTGGCGGACAAGCTGACGACCAGCGCGGGTGATTGGCCCGTCGCCGCGAGCCCGGACAACGCTCTGGGCAGTTAAACGACGAGTACGGCGTACGGAAGCGACGCAAAAAAAAGGAGCGCGATTGGCAGTCGCGCTCCTTTTTTTGCTTGTTAGGCGGCTGGGTTTTGTTTACGCGCGGGCCAGCTCGCGATGGGCAACCGTCCGGCCTTCTTCGAGGTCGAGCAGGTCCGGCCACGAGACGACGTCGGTCCGGCTCGGAGCGATCTTGCTGCGCAGTTCCTCAAAGTGCTTCAACGACTCGCCGGTGGGCGCCGTGGAGAGCCACCGCTTGTTGAAGGCCTCGAGATTGCGAGGGTCTTTCCTCGCGACGAAGGTCTTCACATAGGCTTCGATCTCAGCATCGCTCTTCGCGTCCTTCACGATCTGGAGGAAGGCCTGCGAGTCCATTCCGAGATATGCGAAGAAGTCATGGTCCATCGGGCAATCGTACTTGTATTCGCCAATGGTACCATGCGCTAACGCCTTTGCTTTATCGGTCACGCGAGCGAGCTGGACGATGCCGAGCATCATTTCGCCGGCGCTGCGCGGTGTGGTTTTGGTTAAATCCATAAAATTTGTTCAACTTTCAATTGAGTTTCTTTTCCTGCTATTGCTGAACCGAGCCGGTGCAGTAAGGTTGCACGTTTTTAATTCGATCGGCAGCGAGCAGGTATTTTCAATACTTTAGCGATAGAGTGTTTAACGCGCAAAACGATGCTTTAGGAGCAAAAATACCAACGAATAGCTCCAGGGAGCATCTTCGCCGAACGAATGCATGCATCAGGCGACGAACTGATTGTTTGGTTCGAATGTCGAACATAGAGAGCATGCAAAAAATACACATACTAAGAGCTGCGGTCGCAGCTTTCGTTTTTCTCGCGTTTATCGCCGCTCCGTTGCCGTCGCCGGCAGCCATAGCGGTCGGTGTTGGCGTGGCCATCGCGCCGCCCGTGACGCCCGCTTACGCGCAACCGCCCTGTTCCAGGCCAAACTCCATTTGGGCGCCCGGTCATTGGGCGTCGGGATCGACCGGCTACACCTGGTCATCCGGAGCATGGGTAACCGCGCCTGCAGTCGGACTGCTCTGGACTCCCGGCTACTGGGGCTATAGATCGAACGCGTATTATTGGCACGGCGGTTCCTGGGGACACTCGGTGGGATTCTACGGCGGCATCAACTACGGTTCCGGATATTACGGCACCGGCTACGTCGGCGGTAGATGGTATGGAAATGCCTTCCACTACAACAGCGCCGTCACCAACGTCAACCGGACGGTGATCCACAATACCTACGTGGATAAGACGGTCTACCGCAACTCGTACAGCCACGTGAGCTACAACGGCGGTCATGGCGGCATTCACGCGCAACCCACCGCGAGCGAAATGAATAACCGTTCGCACCACACGACGGTTACGCATACAGACGGGCAAAAAGCCAAGTCGCACAACCCTCCGCGTTAAGCTCGAGACGTTTACAAATGAGGCGGTGCGCGCATGCGCACCGCCTCGCCTATTTGAAGGCCTCCGTTACCTATTTCGTCGCTTTGCTTATCGCTGCCCCGAACGGATCGGAAACGCTGGAAAGCGTCATCGTCGGATTGCCGCCTTTGGGATACTTCCAAATCCCGGCGCTGTTCGAATAAGCGTTCGGTCCAACGACCCGCTTGCCGGCGATGAAGTACTGGAAGATGCCGTCGGAATCGGTCAGCGACGTCGTGCCCTCGACTTTACCGCCCGCGCCGTTGGTCTGGTAGATGTTGCCATTCTTCGCGTCGCCGACCGTGACGTACTTGCCGTCCCACTGCACGCCGCCCGGCGTGGTGATCGACACGCTCAGCGAGATCTCGGTAAAGCTGCTGCTGCCTTTCGGCAACTCCACGAACTCGAAGTCGCGGCCGCTGTCGACGCCGTCGAGGAAAATGTTGCCCTTGTTGTCGTAGCCGATTTGGTAGCCGAGGTAGAGATTGGTATCGGTTAGAACGGTCGGGCTCCCCGACGCGTTGGCGAAGATTGCCACACCGCCGCCGCCCCCTCCGTTGCTCGGCTCGAAGTCGACCGCCGCGAGGTCTCCGGTCGTCTTATCCACGGAGCAGCCCTCCATATATTCGCCGGGGTTGCTCAACGTGTTGATCGGCGACGTCCCGCCGTGCGCGTACTCCAGAATCTCCTGCGACGAGAAGGTCGTGAAGAACACGTCGCCCTTCTTGTCAACGCACTCGCCCTGCGGATCGGGCAGCCCGGTTAGCGTACCCATCAGCTCGCCTTTTGGATACGAATAGACGTACACGTCACCCGCCTGGGAATCGAGGTAGAGTAGATCCGACTTTTTCGCCGCCGGATTCATCCAGCTGACACGCGGCGCGCTCAGGGTGACACGGGGAGGCGTTACGTGGCCACTCGCGTTTGCCACGCCACTTGGCCCGCTCATTCCTGTCGTCTGACCGCAACCCGCCGACGCCATCGCGGCCGCCGCCGCGAGCGTCAGCAAACTCAACCGTGAACTCATTATTACCTCCGAGAAAGAAGTGAGCTAGGGTGTTACGCTAAAAATTGTGCCGCAGCCGTTGCTGCTGCAACCGGTACCGCCGCCTTTATAAGTTGTGCTGTAGAACCCGCCTTTAAACGCGACCACCGGCGCTTGCGGCGCGTTGCCGTCGTTGCCGCCTGCGAAGCTGTAGAGCACGCTTTCGCTGCCCGTTTTGCTGATCTCAAAGACGGTGCCGACGCCGGTCGTGCCGCCGCCGACCGTTGTGCTGTAGAAGTTGCCGTTGAGATAGAGCAAATTTGCGCCCGGAAGGTTGCCGTCGGGAATGTCTTGGAACGAGTAGAGCGTTTGTAGCTTACCGGACTTCGTGATGCTGAAGAACGTTCCGGAGCTTCGGGCGCCGCCACCCTCCGTCGTTCCGTACAGGACGCCGCCGGCGGCAGTGAGCCCATTGGGAAACGCGCCGTCCGACGTGCCGCCAAAGCGGTACAGCACGCGCTTCTTTCCCGACAGGCTCAACTCGAAGATCGTCCCGCATCCGGTGCTGCCGCATCCCGAACCGCCTTCGAGCGTCGCGCCATACAACTTGCCGTGAAAGTAGGTTACGCCGGAGTACATTCGTGCGCCGTCGCTGCCGCCGGCGAAACTGTAGAGCACGCTCTCCTTCCCGGCAGCGCTGACCGAAAAGACGGTACCGCAGCCTGCCCCTCCGCATCCCGAACCGCCGCCGTAGACCGACGTGCCGTAGAGCGTTCCCTTAGCGACGACCAAGGTCGCTTCCGGATCTTGCGCATCCGTACCGCCGGCGAAGCGGTAGAGCACGCGCTCTTTACCGGAGGTGGTTACGGTATATACGGTACCGTCGCCGGTACCGCCGCCGCTCGTCGTACCGTAGAGCGTTCCCTTGAACTGTGCCAGGCCGGCAAATGGCCACGAGCCGTCTTGCGCGCTGCTGAAGTTGCCTTTGAAATTGTAGACGACGCGCTCTTTTCCGGATGAATCGACCGAAAAGACGGTTCCGCAGCCGAGATAGCAGTCGTTGCTCCCACAGCTTGCCGAGCAGTAGTTTTTCGAACCATTCAACGTGGTGCCGTATAGCTTGCCGTGCACCGCGATCAAGCCCGCCAGCGGACTTGCGCCGTCCGGCGTCCCCGCAAAGCTGTAGAGAAGCTTATAGGTGCTGCTCGACGAGTGCGCTTTAGCAGCCAATGGTGCGCTCGTCGAGGTCGAGGGGGCGAACCGGCTGCCGCCGCATGCGGCCAGCAGCATCGCCGTAATAGTAGCGGCGAGAAGCAAGCACGATCGTTTCATCAACGGTCCTTTCCTGCGTGCTCACTCGTTCCTTCACCGTCGAGGCATTGCGCGAGTCTGCTGCTTCCACCGCCGGACATTGATGCCGACGATCAGGAGCCAGAGCATGAGCGATCCTTCAGCAAGAATTCCCAGAGCTTCAAGGTAGCGCGAAAAATGGCTCGCCATAGGTAAGGAAAAGGCGAGCCATCCCAAGCCCGCAAGCACCATCAGGGCGCCCAGAACGCGCGGCAAGAAGATCGATCTCATAATGAGGTAGCCGATCAGCAGGCAATAGCATGCGAAGAACAAGAGCGGGCCGACCCCAGACGGCAAGCGATGAAAGACGGCGAGAGCGCCAATGACGCATCCCACGAGGCTGAAGCACGCCGCGATTAGAGAGACGCTTGCGTTCACCGGCTTGAACAGACTATAGAAGAGCAACGTCAATGCGACATAGCACGCGTACCCGATCAGGCTCACGGCGTTCCCAACGGCGAGAAGCCCGCGGCTGTGCAAGGCCTCGCCGAGGATTGCCGTTAGAAAGTAAACCAGGTAAACGACGCCGATCGTCCTTGACCTACGCGGCGGCGCTGCTGCACCTAGTTTCATAGCTTCGTCCTCTCCTTAAGAGAGACGCTCCAGCACGACCTATTGTTTCAGGCGTATGCCGGGAACCATGTCATGCTGCTAGCGTCGGAAGCAAATGTCATTCCTTTGCGGTGTCGTCCGATGGTGGAAGCTCCAACTTTGGCAGCTTGCGGTATTCTCCGCGCAGGTACACTCCCATGTCCTGTTCCTTCTCTCGTTCGGCTTCCGATTCGTGCGCTTCGCGCGCTTGGAGTATGCGCGCGAGCCAGTCAATCTCCGAATCGGGGTAGTCGTAGCCGAGCAGTTCGATGACGTCCTCCGCGAGCAGCGTCTCGATATCCCAGGGATATTCGCGAAGGTCGATGCCGGCTTCCAACGTTCCATAAACGGCCACCATCGGGACGCTCGTCGGCTGGAAGCCGATGATGTTGAAGTCCTGGTTTACGAACTCCACATTCGAGCGATCTGCTAGGATCGGCCGCGTATGAATGACGCGGATGGCGTCACCCTCGTGCTGCCATGCCTCCTCCAGTACGACGTGCCCCACGACTGGAACCCGAAGAAAGACGGCCGGATGAAACGGGCCGAAATCCTCGTCTTGACCTGCGCGAATGAGCGGTGGCGGCGGCTCGGATATGTCTCCAATGCGCGATCCGATGAACTCGTAGGCCGTTCCGTCGAGCCTTTTCCCGAAGTCGGCTTCGAACGCTACATACGTCCGCCAATCGTCGTCGCTCTCTGCCTCGCTCGCGTCGCCTTCCAGCTTTTCATCGACGTCGGGGATGTAGGAAGCCGTAAATATCCCGGCGCGAGACAAGATGTCGAGCAAGGGCGTGAGATCGTCCAGTAGCGCCTTCGCTTGCTGCTCGTAACGGAGCCAATAACGTTTGGCGGCCTTTTCGTCTTCGTCCGGAGCATCGGCAAACGCGCCTGCGGCGCCCGCAAGCCTCTTCGCACGCTCCAGCAGGTCGGCAAGCGTGACTCGGCGTGCCTCTTTATGTTTTGGTTCGGACTTGGCTTTGGCCATGCGGCTGTTATTCGATGTAGACGGAAAGGGGACAGCTTCCGGCAGGGGTGAAGCATGCTTGAGGCTGGTTGGTTCTCACGGTGACAGCGGAGGGGTGGCCAAATTTGCACGGTAAAGAAACAGCCATGCGCCTACGAACGATAACCATTGCAGCAGCTTTCACGCTTGCGGCCGCAAGCATCGCCGCTGGTGACCAGGTGGCCGGACAGTCGATTATTGCGAAGCTTGCCTGGCGCAGCGTCGGGCCGTTTATCGGCGGCCGGGTCGTCGCGGTTGCCGGCGTGCCGGGTCAGAATCTGTTCTACATGGGCGCCGTCGACGGCGGCATTTGGAAGAGCACGGACTACGGCATCAAATGGGTGAACGTTTCCGACGGCACACTGCCGGGCGATAGCAACAGCATCGGCGCGATCGCCGTGGCGCCTTCGAATTCCAACGTGATTTGGGCTGGGACCGGCGAGAGCGATATTCGCGGCGACATGATCGCCGGCGACGGCGTCTTTAAATCAAGCGATGCAGGGAAGACGTGGGCGTACGCCGGTTTGCGCGACACGCATACGACCAGCGCGATCGCGATCGATCCGCGCAACGCCGGCGTCGTGTACGTCGCTTCGATGGGGCATGCGTTCGCGCCCAACGGCGACCGCGGCGTTTTTAAGACCACCGACGGCGGCAACACGTGGACGAAGGTGCTCTTCGTCAACGATGCAACCGGCGCGATCGCGCTTTCCATGGATCCCCGGCATCCGGCAACGCTTTACGCGGCGATGTGGCAAGCGCAGCGTCAGCCCTGGAAACTCACCAGCGGCGGCCCGGGCAGCGGCCTGTACAAGACGACCGACGGCGGCGCGCATTGGACGAATCTTTCGCACAACCCAGGCTATCCGAGCGGCGTTCTGGGGCGCATCGGCGTCGGCGTTTCGGCGTCGGACCCGCGCGTCGTCTACTCGATCGTGCAGGCAAAGGCCGGCGGCATCTTTCGTTCCGAGGACGGCGGCGCGACGTGGCGGCGCACCAACGACGACATGGAGCTGCGCCAGCGCGCCTTCTACTATATGAGCGTCTACGTCGATCCGACCAACCCCAATACGATTTACGTGCCCAACGTGCAAGCGGCTTGGGTGTCGCGCGACGGCGGGAAGACCTTTCGCTCGCTGCGGCCGCCGCACGGCGACAACCACATCGTCTGGATCGATCCGCGCAATCCGAAAATCTTGCTCGAAGGTAACGACGGCGGCGCGACGGTTTCGACCGATGGCGGCGAAACGTGGAGCGGCGAGCACAATCAGCCGACGGGCCAGTTCTATCACGTCTCCATCGACGATCGCTTCCCGTTTCACATCTACGGCGCCCAGCAGGACGAAGGCTCGATTGAAGGCCCGAGTGCATCGGTGAGCGGCGCCATCTCGGGCGACGAGTGGCAACGAGTGGCATACGGTGAGAGCACGTTCGTCGCGCCGCAGCCCGGCGATCCGGACATCACCTACGGCAGCGGCTACTTTTCGATCTTCCTGCAATACGACGCGACGATCGGCCAGTACCGCAGCGTCAGCCCGTGGCCGGATTATCAGGAAGGCGCGTCGTCGGCCGAACTCAAGTATCGCTTCGGCTGGACGCACCCCGTGCTCTTCTCGCCCGCGAATCCCAAGCAGCTGCTCGTCGGTTCGCAATACGTGCTGCGCAGCGACGATTACGGGCGTACGTGGCAAACGATCAGTCCCGATCTTACGCGCAACGATGTGCGCACCGAAGGCCCGACGGGCGGCCCCGTCGATCTGGATCAAACCAGCGCCGAGGTCTATCCCGACATTTCGTCGCTGGCCGTCTCGCCGCTCGACAACAACCTCATCTGGTCGGGCTCGGCCGACGGCCTCGTACACGTAACAAGCGACAGCGGTGCGCATTGGAGTGCGGTCACGCCGCCGGCGCTGCCGCAGACGGCGCAGATCAGCTCGATCGAACCCTCGCACGTCGCAAAGGGTACGGCATACCTCACGGCGTCGCGTTATATGTGGGACGACTTCCGTCCCTACGTGTACGAAACGCAAGATTACGGCGCCCACTGGACGGCGATGACCGCGGGCCTTCCCGGCGATCAATCTGCGTTCGTCGTTCGACAGGATCCTAACGATGCGAACTTGCTCTTCCTCGGAACCAAGAGCAGCGTTTACGTTAGCTTCGACGGTGGTGTCGCGTGGCAGCCGCTCGCGCTTAATCTACCGAAGGTGCAAGTGCGCGACGTTGCCATCGATACGCGGCAAGGCGCGGTGGTCGCGGCAACGCACGGTCGCGCGTTTTGGGTGCTCGACAATCTCGCGCTGCTCGAGCAGCTTTCGCGCAGCGGTTCGGCTGCAGCGAACGGCACGCCGCAAGTTTTCGCGCCGCAGACGGCGTGGCTGACGCATGCGTACGGAGCGAGTGCCTCGCCCGCATCGGGAGCGGGTGAGAACCCGCCGTTCGGCGCCACGGTTTTCTTCAACGTTCCTGCGTCGTACAACGGCAAGACGCCGGTCACGCTCACCTTGAGCGACGCGTCGGGCGCAACGGTACGGACGTTCGCGCTGCATCTCAAAACCAAAGCGCAACCGACGCCGGCGGCCCCGCTCTTTGCATCAGCCGCGAGGAAGCGTCAAGCGGACTTCGAGGCGACGGGCATTCAAGGCGGCGCCAATCGCTTTCAGTGGGATCTGCGCTATCCCGACGCGACGCAGGTCACGGGTTTCCAGCCGCCGATTGCCGCGGGAGGTGAAGAAGACCAAGTGAGCGGCCCGGTCGTGCTTCCCGGAACGTACACGGCGACGCTCGACTACGGCGGCAACGCGATGCGCGCGTCATTCGACGTCGCACTCGATCCGCGCATTCACGTGCAACCGGATGCGCTTGCCGCGCAGTTCGCGCTCGAGCAGCGAATCCACGCTGCGCTCGATGCGCTCGATCGCAAGGTCAACGAGGCGCTGGCGTTTCGCAGCCGCGTCGGTCCGAATGTGGCTCTCGATAGCGCGATCGCCGACGTCGTGCAACTCAAGATCAGCTCGAGCGAAGGCGACCTGCTCCACGAAGCGAAGCTGCGCGACCGGCTAGCGTTCCTCGCGGCCGACGTCGAGATGGCCTACGACCGGCCAACGGCAGCGCAGTATGCCGTCTTCGATGAATTGGCAGCTCAGGCAACGGCCGCCGAAGCGAGGCTCGCGAGCCAAATGGCGCAAGCCCGAGGAATCTAAGGTATGCGCACCTTGGGGTTAGCCGTTCTCTTGTGGTTTATGACCGCAGTTAGTGCGGGAGCGGCGACCATTACGCCCACGCTGCAAGACCGCCAGACGTTCGAAACCGGTGTCCGTCAGCAAGAGGGCGTCAATATCTTCTCCGATCCACGAGGCTGTGGAATCGTCCTCATGCGCCGATACTGTAGGGATGCTCTCACCGCCCTCGTCGGCAACCTCGCGGCCATACCAGGCCTCGAGCGGTTCGTCGCGACCGGAAACGTCGATGCCTACGACAAGAAATGGTCCGATGCGAATGCTGTGGGCTTCACGGATTCAGCTTGGAGTGCAAACCCTCGCGACACGTGGTTGCGCGCGGCAGGCGCGATGTATGCCGCATATTATACTCCAAATTGGGATGCCTATTCGATGATGCAGATCTTGGTTTACCGGCAGTTAGTGCGTTTCGCCGCCAGCGCGGTACCGTACGATTCGCTGCTTTCGCCGGAAGATCTAAAGGCAGGGGCCAATGGCGTCGACATTCAAGGGCCGGCTCGAATTTCGAAATACTTCGCTCCCGCTCTCGGAACCGTCTTCGTGCCGGAAGCTGAGCCGGCGTTTATCCTGGATTCGGGGCCGGCGCGTGAAGCGCAACTCGGGGTCTATGCTTCTACGGCTCAGGAAATGTTCGAGTCGCCCGTGGTGTTTCTAGCGCCAAGCAGCCGCGCGTTTCTAAACGAGGTGGCGACTCGCCTCGGCAATGCGGGGCTTGGGCAGCAGTTCGTCTCTGCCTCAAACCCGGAAGAATGGCAAGCGGCTGTTAGCAATTTCCAGAATCTTGAGGCTGCCGCGATAAGGGCGCTGCCGGACAAACGCCAAGAGGCGTTTCTATTTGGAATGTTTGCCGCTCAAGCCGCGTACAATGCCGCGGTTCTTCGCGATAAAACCGCCGCGGAACAACACCTGGCTACGCTCGCGCATACGTCGGCGGCTGTCCCGACACGTGTAGCATCAAAATTGACGGCAGTAACCGCCGCTCGGGGCGAGTGGCACGACTTGAACAGCGCTGCTACTGCGCTGACTTTGGAAATAATGCAGCCATGATTGAGATCGGTTTAGCCGGCTCACGGGACAATCGTTAGGTGTGGAGTGGCACCGGGGTTGCCTAGATCGATCTCGCTGAAGCGGCCGTCCTTCAGAAAGGCGATCCGATTCGCACCGTGCTCGGTAAACCAAAGGACGCCTTGAGCATCAAGGGTTAGGTTGCCCGGCGTTGCCGTTTGGTTGGGGAATTTATAACTCGTCGAGATTCCCTGCAGGCTGATGTGCCTGAGTGTCTGTGAGCGATCCGCTACGAACCAAACTCCGCCGGCGTCGTCTGAGATCCCCTTCTCGGGGCAGCCGGTCACGTCAAAGTGCCGGTCCATTCCGCTGCTGACGCGCCGAACGCTGTCGTGAAAGCAGTCGAGAATCCAAACTCCGCCTCGCCCGTCGCTAACTGCTTCGGGCGGGGAGTTTGACAGAGCGCCCCCCGATTGCTGGAGCGTCCCGAGAAGAACGCTCGTCTTGCTGTCTTGCTGCAGCGAATAGAATACCGGATTGGCACGCGTCACGTCGGGCGCAAGCTTCACTGGCGACGCTCGTTCAAGCACTATCTTAGAAGTAGAGATCTTGGCGAGATTGTCAGCATCGGTAACGTTAAACCAAACGGCTCCGTCGTCGGAGACGCCGACCTCCCATAGGTTCAGGTTCGCCGTCAGAAGTACGCGCGATACGGCTCGGTCCGAGGAGATTCGAAATAAGCCGGATGGGTAGGCGGACACGACTAGTAACGACCCGCCCGGCTGCGGCAGCAGACGCACGATCCGAGGCGGGCTCCGATCGCCAATGGAACTGAGGCTGACCTCGGCGACATCACCGCCTGAGTCGGTGTGACCGACGATTCCGTCGGCTTCTGAAAACCACGCCCCTCCCTTTCCGTCGGAGATAATCAATTGTGGCGAATGACCCCGCGGCAGCGAGAACTCTCGAAGCGTACCATCGGGTCTTGCGATTCCAACGGCATCTCGCCCGTCATTGGTGAACCATGCTCCCGAGAAGCTGCCGGCAATGGACGAGGGATTGCTGAAAAGCGTACCGGTATATTCAAGTCGAGCGAGGACGTCGGAAGCAGTGAGTGCGACGGTAACATAATCTCCGGGACGCACGCCCGAAAGATCGATCGGAAAGTCTGCATGCCGGCAGCAGTCAACCCAGACGCGTAAGATCCATTTCGTCCGCTGAAGGCTGTCGACATAGAACGCGCCATCTTCAACGTTGACGAAGGGACCATCGGAGCCGCCGTTCTCGCGCGCGACATCCAATCTGCTTACGGGGATGCCCAGCGTGCCGGCAAGCCCCGCGTGATCGTGGTCGAAGAGCATGCTCCACCAGCCGCCAAGAACCAACGAGGTCGAGCGCGATCTGCCCGCGAGCACGACCGCCATCACCTGGCCGCCGGGACACCCGTCAGAGCGACCGTAGATCTCATAATTCCCGGGGGGCAGTGCCAGGGTGAAGCGGTTAATCCCCGGCGCGATGTGCCGCCCGGCGGTTTCGGAAGAAGTGGACAAGGACGTCGGGCCATGGAGTAGCCCGTGTGGAAGATTTCTGTCGTTCATCTTCAGATACGACAGGTGCGGCAGCGAGTGAAGATCTTCGAGACAGTCTATCGTCGTGACCGTTAGCGCCCCGTCGGAATTATGCGCGTACGCTAATGCCGTCGCGCTCAGAGCCGCGGCCAACGATAGCGTCAACGAAAGCCGGCGGAGCATCAGTGAAGCGTTTCCACGGGTTTGGGCTGTACGGGCAAGCGGTCGAGCCGGCCGTCTGCTCCGATGCGATAAACGGCAAAGTCGTGACGGTTCAGAAACCACACATTACCAGGGCTATCTGTCACGAGATCCTGAACCTGCTGCATTCCAGTCGTGTCGGGACGTGCGGTTGGAAGACGGACGCGAGCCACGCTTCCGTCAAGGCCGACGGAGACCAATTCGTGCGTCCAATTGTCAATAAACCAGAGGCGATGATTTACCGCACGCAGATCGGTGGCATGCAGCGGCGGCTTGAATAACAGAACCTCTTGCCCTCCCCCAGCGTCGACGCCGACGAATGCGCTCCCCTTTCGATTGATAAACCATTCGCGCCCGTCCATTTGCGTTGGAAATGCCACAACTCCATCGTGTGTTGCAGGAACGTGAAGCGGCCAGGCGTGCAGGGTCGCAGGGTCGATCATGCCGGCACCGTCGGCGCCATACCAACAAGAGAATATTCGGGCGTTTCCCAAATCGTCTACCCTATTCGGGCCGCACTTCCACGGTAGGTCCATTTGCGTCATGGTGCCGTCCGGAGAGAATCGGATGATCCGATTTCCGGCCATGCTCGTGAACCACACGGCTCCGTCGGAAGCGGCTGTTAGCGCAATGCTATCTGAGCCGGGATCTTCGTGCGGCAAAACGTACGTGTGCGTCCGTCCGCTGCTTGGGTCGTAGCGGCTAACGGCCGAAGTGTCGAAGCCGGTCATCCATATCGAGCCGTCCTTGGCGCGGACAATTCTAGAGTAGCGCTGCGCGGGGTCAGAAGTAACTTGGACGATTTGTCCACTCGGCGTGATTCGGTCGAGAGCGTCGCCATCGGCAATAAACCAGAGGGCCCCGTCCGGTTCCGGCGTCAGAGCGCCGGCGCTTCCGCGCTTCGGTAGCTGGTACTCCTCGAGTTCTCCGTGGTTATTCAGGTGGGCGATGCGTGTAGAGATGCCGAGATACTCAACGAACCACGGAGAACCGTCGGTCGCATTGACAAGGCCGTCTAACGTCGATTCAGCGAGCCGCTCTGCGGAGGCTTGGGAGTAGAAACGGGACAAGTCCAAGTGAACGATCGTGAGTGCGCCGCTCCTGACCGTAACGTCCTGGGTAAACGCGCAGCAGTTGCCAAACTCGGTGACCACCCTGGAGTCGCCGGGCTTAAGGCTTTCTGCGTAAAACCGTCGCCCATCTACGGAGGCCCAGGTGCCACGACCGCTTCCCGAGTCTCTCGATTTCACAAAAACGCGTAAACCTGGGGCCGGCGCGGTACCGGCTAGCGCGCCGCTTTGCGACGTCTGCTTCTCAACCACATTTGGCCGTTCGGCGATGCCGATCGTTCGATTGATTCCTGGTAAGATCGCGAAGTTGACCCCTGCCGAGCAGGTTCCCGAATGGCTGCCGATCGCGTAATACCCGCTATGGAGCGTCACGCGAAACAGCCATGAACCATTCCTCCGCGTGCCCTTGCTCAGACGAAGCTTCACCGGATCCTCGATACCGACAACGGGGGATGACTCCGAGGCGTTCCGGCACGGATAAACTACGATCGTCAGCGTTGCCATGCCCGTATTAGCCCGCGCCGTTGTAAGGCCGCAAATGCCGATGCAAAATACGAGCCCGATCGTCACGATCGCAGCCGGCAGCTTGCTCATGGTCAGTCGATTCGCAATCGCGAGGGACCGCCCTACCCCTTGAGCGTTCTCAGCCCGCCCTAACACCGCCCTGATAGGCTAGCAGCGGAAGCAACTGACATGGGGATCGACGCGTTCGGTCATACGCAGCTAAGCGAGGAGCGATCGACGGCTGCGCCGGATCGGTTCGCCCACCTACAGCGCCTCATCGCCTATTTGCGGTCGAATTTGCCGAAATATCGCAGCGTCGAGCGCGCCGCTGCCGACGGTTTTCGTCCCGAAGGTCCCGACGTGCCCGTCGGCGCCCTCAAGCATTTCGTCAACTACGCCAACATTCCAGTGAGCTGGCAGCAACTCGACCCTGATCGGCCGATGGCGCTCCTCTATCGGCGAACGCAAAGCGGCTACGAACTCGCCGGCATCATGTTCACCCGATGCGGCCGGCGGCGTGTTCATGGATAACGTCTTCGGCTGGATGGTTCACGTCTATCCGTTCGAAGACGATATCGCCAAACAGTTTTAGTGGCCCCGAACGGGCCGAGTTTAGGCGAACGTGCGTACCGGCTTTACCAGGTAGAAAATGTCGCCCGATGCGTGAGCGGCTTCGATCTGCTCGATGTGCTCGGCCCGGTAAATGATGGCGCGAGCGCGCCCGTCGTCGGCGTAGAATACGCCGATGCCGCGAACACCCGGCGGAACGATGCTCTCTACGTCTACGGAGCTGCGCTCGAATGCGTAGCCATCGTGCGATGTTGGATCGATAGCCGCGTCGCCCGTCACCGTCGTAAGCCGATAGAGTCCAAGCTTGAGAGATTCGGCCACGTCGTGTCGCTCCGCGTCGAGGTGATGATCGTCCCAAGCTGCGACGAGATGCCGAAACGCCTCATGTCCATCTAAATGCAGCATCGCGATCACGCGCCGCTGGTTATGCGAGAGCAGGATTGCTGCCTCACGCACTTTCGGCGCGCCGGAGCGAGCTTTCTCGACGAGGGTTTCGTACGACGCAACTCCGGCGAGGGCGCGATCATCCCTCACGTCCACCACGGCGATAGCCCACCAGGAGGGCGCCGTAAATGTGATGACGGGTCCGCCGGAGCGGTGATCCGTCATGGTGTGCCGTTGGAGATCTTCATGTGGACGCGTCATCAGGCCCACTCGCTTAGCGCTTCGATAAGATAGTCCCTACCCGAAACAAGCGAGGGCGTGCAAAAGTACAGCCTTCAGGGAGCGGATAAAATGACGCGTTCCAGGGCCAGAATCACCGGTGCCGTTTACTTGCTGTATTTTCTGACAGCCATACTCGCGGCGTCTTCGATCGGACGCGTGCCGGTGGCCTATAGCGACGCGGCCAACCTCATCGCAAACGCGGGCTACGTCGCGGTAACGCTGCTTCTCTATCAGATCTTTCAGCCGGTAAGCCGGAGCATCGCCTTACTCGCGGTCGCGATCAGCATCGTGGGGTGCGTCGTTCAGTCGCTAAGCCTCTTTCATCTTGCCCCACCGCATAGCTCGCTGCCGATTTTCGGACTGTTCAACCTCACCATCGGCTACCTTATTTTAAGGTCGACGCTCCTGCCGCGCGCCCTGGGCGTTATGATGGCATTGTCCGGCTTGGCCTGGCTGACGGTTCTATCACCGGACCTTCTGAAGCATATAACTATGTTCGTCGAAATTATCGGCGTCTTGGCGGAGGGATCCCTCATGCTGTGGCTCCTGATATTTGGCATCAACGTTCAACGGTGGAATGAGCAATTATAGAAGGCGGGCGCATTTTGCGCCCGCCTTCTATGGGATTGAGCTTTGTTCGGTCTTTAGTACGCTGTGATGCCGTTCGGGCTACCCCAGCCGGCAGGACCGCTGTACGTTTTGTAGCCGCCATCTTTCTTTGATAAGCCGGCCTCGCAGAGGTAGTCGCCGCAGCCGCCGTCTTCACCCGACTTGATGTCGTGAAGGTCTTTCTTGAGTGCCTTCTTCTTGAGTTTCCAGAAGCTCTCGCCGGCGTTCAGGCTCGTTGCGTTACCCGAGAGCCCGATGACTCCGGCGGTGAACGGTGAGGCTACGCTGGTACCGCACACGCCGAACCAGCCGCCGTAGAGGTCGCTGTATTCGGCAACGGCAGGTGAGCAACCGGCCTCCGACGAGACGTCGGCGTCGGTGCGGCCGGAACAACTGGGATCGTGCTGCCAGGAGGGCTTCGAAACACCGGTTGCGCAACCGGCGCCTGCGTCATTCCAGATCGTTTCGGAATACTTTGAGCCGCTTAGGGAAAGCTGAGTGCCGCCGACCGCGATGACGCTGTCGAGCACTGAGGGGGCGCCAATTTCGTTATACGCGTCGTCGCCGGACGCGGCGAGATACGCGATGCCCGGCGTGTCAAAGTAGCTGCTGAACTTTGAGTCGCTGCAGTCGTCGTTGCCGTAGCAGATCCAGCTATTGCTAAGCATCTTGGCGCCCAGCGTGACGGCTTCGGCCTCGGCTGTCTCAAAGTCGGCGATCGAGGACCCAGCCTCCATCAGATAGACCGTGCATTTCGGGCAGGCGGCAGCGACCATCTCGATGTCGAGGTCGGTCTCCACGCACCAGCCGTAATCCTCACAACTGGGAGGATAGTTGCTCTCTTGGCCGTCTTGGTTGTACTTCACGAGCGTGCCCGTTCCAAGCCCATATTGGCTGCGGTACGTCGAGAACGTCGTAGCGGCGTCCGGGTCGTCGCCCGCCTCGATGACGGCGACGATCTGTCCCGAGCCTTTTCCTAACGAACCGGTAAGGTTGTAGGCTGCTTCGAGTTGGGTTGCCGTCCAGCCGCAAGTTGACGACGGATTGCAGCCCGAGAGGGGGTTGATCCCGTTCTTGTTAGAGATGAGCGCGAGGCAGGTTGGCTTGCCGACGACTTGCGGGCACGCCGCATGCGCGAGATGCTTTGCCTGCCACTGCGGGATTGCATGGGTGAATGCCGACTGGCCGATCTGGGGCGCGCCGGCGGCAGCGGGTACGTTCGAAGATCCGCCTGTACTACAAGCGGTGATTGCTAGGACCGCAACGAGCGGCGCGGCAAATTTTAAGACTTTCAACAAAATGCTCCTTAATTAGGTTGGTCTGGAGGCGGTCAAGTCAACGTCTGTTCTCGGGCGAACCTCCGCTTGGCCTGCCGGCTTTTGTAATATCTTGGGCCGGCAACTGGGCCCTCCGTCGCACCGGAAGGAACGTTTGCAGGCGCATGGCATTCGCCATCAATGGGAAAGCGACTGCCGGCATCTCTCGCCCTAGTTCTTACGATTTGCGCGTGCTCTGCGCCGTCGAATCCGACGCCGGAGGTCTTCGTCCGCGACAACGCGTTTCTGCAATCCCTCGATCGAAGCGGTACCGGAAAGATCCGTCACGTCGTCTATGTCATTCAGGAGAATCGAAGCTTCAACGATATGTTTGAGGGCTATCCCGGGGCCGATACCACGTCGACGGGCGAAGACTCGTCCGGGAAGAAAGTGCCGCTGCAGCCAATTTCGCTCAAGAGGGTGTACGACATGGATCACTCGGCGAATGCGATGTTTGAGGACTGCAACGGAACTGGTGTGCTTCCCGGCACGCGGTGCCGGATGAACGGCTTCAACAACGAAGAGATCTATGGAAGCCCACGCAACGGCCAGTATGCGTACGTGCCGCACGGGGAAAGCAAGCCCTATTGGGATATGGCGCACGAATTCGTGTTGGCCGATCGAATGTTTGCATCGCAGCTCGACGAGAGTTTTGTCGCGCACCAATACATTATCGCGGCTCAAGCGCATTCGAGCGTCGACGTACCGTTTTTCTATTGGGGATGCGGCGGCGGTAGGCACGACCAGGTCCAGACACTCAAGAAGAACCGTACGTACGGAGCCGACCAGCGGCCCTGCTTCAACTACGAGACCCTTGGCGACGAACTCGACAAGGCGGCCTTACCGTGGCGCTTCTACACAAACGGCTACCGCGTGCCCCTTGGCGGACTTTGGTCCGGATATCAAGCCGTTCAACATATCTTCCGAGGACCGGACTGGAAGAAGGACGTGCTCACGCCGCAGAGCCGGTTCCTCACGGACGTCAAAGCCGGAAACCTCGCCAGCTTTACGTGGATCACGCCACTTTGCGCGAACTCCGATCATCCCGACTGCGGCGGCGGTGGTGGGCCGTCGTGGGTCTCGTCGATCGTGAACGCAGTTGGCGAGAGCAAGTTTTGGGATTCGACCGTCATCTTCGTCCAGTGGGACGATTGGGGCGGTTTTTACGATCCCGTTCCTCCGCCCCATAAAGGCTACGACGGCTTGGGCTTCCGCGTTGGATTGATCGTCATTTCACCGTACGCGAAGCACGATTACGTTTCCCATGTTCAGTACGAAACGGCAAGCGTGCTTCGCTTTGCGGAAGATACCTTCGGGCTCGCACAGCTATCGGACGCGGACGCGCGCGCGACGTCACCGGCCGGCGACTGTTTGGACTTCAACCAAGCACCGCGCAAGTTCGTGCCGATCAAAGCCCCACTAACCGCCGCGTTTTTCTTGCATCAGCCAGTGGACCAAAGAATCCCCGACACACAGTGACGCGTCACAACGGTACGGCGAAGACGGTGCCCTGATTCTTACTGCCGCCACCCTGGGTGGTGCCGTACAAAGTGCCACCGACATCGATGACACCCGCCATGGGTTCCTCACCGCCGGTCTCCGAAGCCCAGGAGCAAAGCACGGATTCCGCGCCGGAGGTCGTGATGGCGAAGACCGTTCCAATGCCGACTTGGCCACCCATGGTCGACGTGCCGTAGAGCGTGCCATTGACGTCGAGCAAGTCCGCGTTCGGATTTTCGGCGTCGCCGGCCGTTCCAAAGCTGTAAAGCACGGTTTCCTTTCCGGCCGCAGTGATCTTGAAGACCGTTCCCCCCGCAGCAGAGCGAACCGATCCGCCGTTTGGCGTTGTGCCGTAGAGCGCACCGCTAACCTTAATCAATCCGGCAACCGGCGATGCGCCATCGGGGGAACCGGCAAAGGCGTGAACCACGCTTTCCTTGCCCGACGTGGTCACGCTGAAGACGGTCCCATAACCGCTGGTGCCGCCACCTTGCGTCGTTCCCCAGAGCGCGCCTCTGAACCGGACCAGGCTCGCTATAGGGCCCGCGCCGTCCGAACCATTTGCAAAACTGTAGAGCACTTTTTCGACGCCGGACGTCGTGACGGAGAATACGGTTCCGTTGCCCGTCGCCCCACCGATGGGCGTCGTGCCGTAGAGCGTCCCGCCGTCGTTAATCAATCCGGCGGCGGGCTCTGCGCCGTCCGGAGTGCCGTTAAAACTGTACACGATGCTGACCTTCCCGGCTTTGTTAATCTTGAAGACCGCCCCGTCCCCATGTGCACCGCCGTGGATGGTTGTACCGTAGAGCGCGCTTCCAACGGCGATCAATCCGGCGTACGGACTCGAGCCGTCCGGTGTTCCTGTGAAACTGTGGACGATGGTCTCCGAACCGCCGGCGACCGTATAGACCGTGCCGATGGAGCTGCTACCGCCAGTGGCCGTTGTGCCGTAAAGTGTGCCGTTGAGGTTGAGGAGGGCCGCTTCAGGTCGTGAGCCATCGGGGTAGCCTTTGAAATTATAGGCCGTTGGGCAGGTCGGCTGAGTGTGCCGCTTAGCTCCGATAGCACCGGCAACTCCCGGATTGGCGGCAACTCCCGGGATGCTGCCGGCGCCTCCTTGGGCACAGCCGGCGAACAGCGCCGAGCACAAAAGCAACAGTAGGCCGCTGCTCTTTCGAGGGTATGGAATTGGTAGAAATTCGGGCATGGTGAACTCCTCTTAAGCGAGACGAGGCGGCGCTCGCGGCGGCCTCTCCCATAAGAGTGCGCCAGGTCGAACTAAGGGGATATGCGGGAAAACACCACCTTATCGTCCTTCACTGAGTCCTTCGTCCTTCGACTGCGCTCAGGATGACAAGCGTGACGGTGGGCTCGGGGAGGGTCGCTCCTTCGGACTCCAGCAGCGCCCGCTCTTCGCGGCTTAGCCCAGCGTCGAGTAGGTCTTCGATCGCGGTTTGAACGCGGGCGTCACCGGCTTCATAGTAAGCGCGCTCCGCTTTCCACGAGCGCACGTAGCCGAACAGCCGCGCCGCCGCCGGAAGGTCGCCGGTGTGCGCTGCGAGCCCGGCGGCGGCGAAGGCCGTCGCCGCTAACCACGTGTCGCTCTCGAGCCGCCTGGCAGCGTCGACGGCTGCGGCGATATCCTGCGCCGCGCCGGGCAGGTCGCCGCCGACGATCTTAAACTCGGCGAGGTTGCACAGCAGGAACGCTTCACCGTCCCAGTTGCGTAGCTCGCGGAAGATTGCGAGGTTCTCGCTGGTCAACCGGATCGCGGTCTCGACGTCGCCTTCGAGATAGTAACAGTTGCCGATGTTGCATCGCATGTAGGCCGCGCCGTTGCGGTCGCCCATGCGGTTATAGATGGCGGCCGCCGCCTGAAACTCTTGACGGCCAAAACCCGCGTCATGCATCTGGCCGAGTAGGAAGCCGCGCTGGTGGTGGATGCTGGCCAGGGTGCCGTCGTCTTGCGGACAGAGTTCGTCGCGCAGATGCATTACACGCATATTTGCCTCAAGCGCTTCGGGAATGCGGCGTTGCTCCGCGAGCGCTTTCACGCGTTTGAGATGCGCGCGAACGACCATCGCGCTGCGATCTCCCGCCTGCTCCAGCAGGGCGATTGCGCGTTCGGCCGCATCGAGCGCCGGAACTCCCACGGCTCGGCGAGCGATGCCCAGCCAGATGCCGGCTCGTAGGGCCGGATCTATCCGGTCGCCGTGTTCGAGGAAGTATCGCGACCGCTCGAGATACTCGCCGTACAGCCGCTGCGTATAGAATACATTGGTGCCTGCCAGGATTTGCGCGCCGAGGTTAAGCGAGTCGCCGCCACTCGAGCACCACGACAGCGCGGCCCTGATATTTTCGATCTCGAGGCTGAGCGTTTCTCTGGCCGACGTGCGAGACCGGTCGCGAAGCGAATCGATCAGTTTCGCCACGTACGCGACGTGCCGGCGCGCGACCGCGTCGCGTTCGTCGGATTCGTCGAGTTTCTGCATGGCGTACCCGCGCATCGACTCAAGCAGCCCGTACCGCCGCTCGTCACCGCCCTCGAGCGCAACGACGAGCGACTTGTCCACCAGCGAAGCCAAAAGCTCGAACGCATCGTCGCCGTCATCGCCGCACACCGCTGCGGCCGCGTCGAGGCTCCAGCCGCCGGCAAAGACCGCCAGCCTGGCAAAGAACCGTTGCTCGCGCGGCGTGAGAAGATCGTAGCTCCAGTCGATGAGCGCTTGCATTGTCTGCTGCCGCGGCAGCGCCGTGCGATTGCCGCCGGTGAGAATCGCAAAGCGCTCGTCGAGCTTGCGCGCAAGCTGCGGCAGCGCCAAGGTCCGCACGCGCGCCGCCGCCAGCTCGATCGCCAGCGGCATGCCGTCGAGTCGCCTGCAGATCTCCGCCACGATCGTCGCATCGCGATCCGCCAACGAAAACGCGGGATCGACCGCGCGCGCTCGCTGTTCGAAAAGCGTCGCTGCGCTCGAATCATCCAGCGAGGGCATCGGATAGACGCGTTCACCGGCAACGCGCAGTAACTCGCGGCTGGTTGTCAGCAGCTTCACCTGCGGGCGCTCGCGCAAGAGCATTTCGGCAATTCGCGCTACTTCGTCGATGAGATGTTCGCAGTTATCGAGCAGCAGCAGCGCCTGTTTTTGTTTTAGGTGGCGCAGCAACGTTTCCGGCGCCGTTTCATTCAACTGCTGAACGGCGCCCAGCGCCATCGCAATCGTTCCCGTAACGAGTGCGGCGTCACCGACCGGCGCCAACTCCACGAACCAAACGCCGTCGGGCCAGCCGTCGACCTCCTGTGCGGCGACTTCGAGCGCCGCGCTGGTCTTGCCGATCCCGCCGGCGCCCACCAGCGTCACGAGCCGCGCATCGGCAAGCGACGCGCGGATCTCCGCGACGACGCCGTCTCGGCCAACGAGATCGCTGAGACGGGCGGGCAAGTTGTGCCCCGACGCCGCCTCTGTGCCGGAAGACGATTGAGCGTTGCGCAAACGCGCGCGACCGGCCGCCGCGAGCAGCGCCGCGCGATCCTCCCCATTGGGCTGGAGTGCCGCGAGCAGCAGATCGACGGTCTCACGCTGCGGCGCTCGACGGCGCCCGCGCTCCAGTTGACCGATCGCATCGACGCTCATGCGCGCTCGCTCGGCGAGCTCTTCCTGTGAAAGTTCGGCCGCAATCCGCAAACGCCGCAAGAGCGCTCCGAACTCCTCCGGGACCGTTGACCGAGCGTGCACGCCGTCCGCTTCGCTCGCTCGGCGGGGCCTTCCCCGCTATTTGACCGGGTAACTGACCGGGTCGTCCCTGGGGCCTACGGCCACCGCGAGCCATGATTAGAGCACGAAAAACGCTTTGCGATTTAGCTTTGAAGGAGAACAACGCAATGGCACTAGTCGCATACGTCTAGATACCGTCGTTCCCAGGGCCGTTTCAGGATTTGAGCGTTCGGGAACGCTATGCTTTTGAGATGCAGCAGTTGGATACCGATTTTTTTCGGCGCATCGAGTTGAACAGCGAATACGATTTGAGTCAGAAGGAACAAATCGCGGCGCTTCTCGGTTCCTTGGGCGCAGACGGTCCGGGCGTCATAGACCTGACCAAAGTCACGTATATAGACTCGACGTTCTTGCAAGAATTAGCCGCTCTACGATTACGCTTCAAGGGACAATCGATTACCTTGACTGGAGCGAACGCCGGCGTAAAGCGCATTCTAAAGCTGGTCAAGTTTGAACGACTCTTTACTCTAACCGATTAGGATGCGGGTCCGCTTCAGCCAAGGCCCGAAATGGGAGTAACGGCTATGCGAAAAGGAAGAACGCTTGCTCTAACGCTGGTTGCCCTTACCACGGCGACGGCGGTGGCCCTCGCAGCCGGCGACGTGCAGCGAATCACCAACCACCAGGGCGCCTTCACAACGGCGGCGTCAGGGCGCCACGCCGCAACGACTCCGCTAAACGATTCCCAGGACGCCGGATTAGTCGCGATAAGCGACAGCTTTTCCAAGTATTCCAAGAGCCCGTACTGGGCCTGGACCGAAGCGAACGTCAACGGACCGAGTTACTCCGGGTACGCCGAAGTGTGGACGGCGGCACCCTTTACGCCTCTCGCCGATCACGCCGCGACGAAACTCGAAGTCGCGGCCATTTGGAGTTCTGGACCCAACGGGCTCGTCCTCAGTCTCGATAAGGACGCCGGGGGCGTACCAGGCTCGGTCATCAAGGCTTGGAAGTTGACGAACCTTCCACAATCGTTGTGCTGCAGTGTCGAATCGGTGAGCGATAAAGGCGGGCTACAGCTTAAGGCCGGTACCCAATACTGGGTGGTTCTTACTACGGACGCAGCGGAAGCCGGCACCTCGGCGGGTTGGGCACTGAGCGAGCTCGGCCAACGGCGAGGCGCGACGCTGGCGCAATACTGCTCGGACGATCGCGGCGGTAGCTGCGCCTCGTACGGCCTGCAGAACGACACGTGGATCGCATTTCACTCGCTCTACGGCGTCGCGTTTGCGGTGCTGGGGAAGTGAGGTAGACGTTATGACCTGGAAAACGCCGGTGCTTGCGTTGTTGACGGGCGCGATCCTCAGCGCGTGCGGAGGTCGTTCGATCACGCCGGCCGCGCAGGTTGCTGCGCCGGCAAACTACGCACACGCCAAGCTGGTTACGATCGTTAGCAATCTGGCTTCATACGCGTCCGGCAGGTATTGGGCTTTCGAAGGTAGTCCGGTCACCGGACCCGAGGGGCAACGAGGCTTCCCCGAAAATTGGCGCGCGGTGGCTTTTTCCCCGAGCGCAAATCACACGGCGACGGCCGTCCAAGTCGGAGTTGCCTTGAGCTCGGGGACCAACGGCCTGGTGCTCAGCCTCAACCGTGACGATAAGGGCGTACCCGGCAAAGCGATAGCCACGGCACAGCTGAGCGACCTGCCGGCATTCGGAACGTGCTGCACGATCAAAGCGGCAACGCTTGGGAAAGGCGTGCCTTTAAAGGCCGGCACGCGATATTGGGTGGTGGTCAGCACGAACAGCTCAGAACTCACCACCAACGCTACCTGGATGTACAACGACACCGATCAAGTCGACTCGTTCCTCGAGGCTTCGTATTGCCCAACCAACTGCGGAAGCGCTTCGGGTTGGACGCCGTACCAGAGCGATACGGTGAGCGGAAGCGAGTTGGCTTACGCAGTCCTAGGGAGCAACTGAGCGCATCCAGGGGTTGGGTCGTCGCTGCAAGAATGACGGATGCCTCCGAGCCGACAAGGAGTGCAGGATGACCAAGCGAGTTACGCGTGTCGCACTTTCAGCGTTCGTCTTTTTGATTTGTGGGTGTTCGGCGGCGACCACCGTTCCATTGGTTACGGGGCAAACTCCGCCGGCGCCCCTAGCGAAGACGAAGTCAACGCAGTACCTATACGTCTACAATACCGGCTCGGCTGGCCTCTACTACGGACAGCATGCGCGCTACAGTTTACCGGACCTGAAGTTAGAGGAAACCACGGAAGGGGATGGCGTGGCAAGCCCGACAGCATTCGGAACCACCGGCTTGCCGTTTTTCGTGGATGAGGCCCTGCAGGGTGGCTTCGCGGTCTATCTGCAGCCCGTGAAGAGCGGGACCGTGCCGGCGCAGCAGCAGTTCTCCGGCGTACCGTGCGACAGTTCGTCGCTCGCCACCGGCCCGACGGGCGACTTCTACGTCGTTCAGTATTGTTCTGGGAATGTGCTCGAGTTTTCTGCCGGAGCCAAGAAAGGCGGGAAGGCGAAGAAGCCAATTGCGACTTACACGGGGGGAAACCTCACCGGCGACGTCCTGCCTACCTACGCGACGGTCGATACCAAAGGCGATCTTTACGTCGGGGACGACGGCGGCGGTGTGACTTATTTCGCCGCTGGAAAGACTAAGGGTACAATTGCCTTCGCGACCGGGCAGAGCCAAGCCGTAACGCAGATGATCGTAGATTCTCACGGCAACGTTTGGAGCACCCACTATCCCAATCCAACGACTGTGTATTTCAAGGATAAGAAAACGTGCATCCCCGATCCGAGTGGTTCCATCAAGCGCTTCGAAGGGGCAGAGGAGTTCTCAAAGGGTACGTTGGTTAAGCACCTGTACAGTTCGACGACCGATAGCCCCGTGTACGCCGCCGGCGGCCTGTCAGTCGCGGTCGATTCTTCGGGAAGGATCTACATCGGAACTCAAGATGGCAGCGACGATGGCGTACTGATCGATTACAACCCGAATCAAGCGTGCCCGAACGATAGCCTTTCCTTTGTCTTGCCGACCCGCGCCTTTCCGCAGGTTGCCGTCGACAAGCAGCGCCGGTTGTACGTGACGGACCTCAACGATAATACGATTTCGGCCTACGAAGCCGGCTCGAAAAAGCTCCTCAAACGCATAACCCAAGAGAAAGGCGTCATCAATATTTCGTCCACGGCCATTAACCCGTAGCTAGCGCGTAAAGCCCGGATCGATCTGCTTTTCCAGCTCGGCCTGCAGCGTTTCAAACGCCGTTGGGTCGTTGCCGTAAACGTACTGCCGCGTATTGACGAGAAACGCATAGTTGCTGCCGTTGGGGAGCTGTTCGGCCCAAGTATTCGTGCCCGGCATCGAACCTTCTCGCGCCCAGTCCGCGCCCGGTTCGGGCGTGCCAACGCCCCAAATCAAGTACTTGTTCATGAATTCGAGCATCGACTCGGCGTTCGTCGCGAGTGCCGACGCGCCGCCGGCAACCTCGAGCACCATGCCGTCACCGCCGTAAGGATAGGGGTACCGCTTATCTGACGTGACGTAGACGGCGGAGAGCGCTTTGAATGTCGAATAGTATTTGGCGACTTCCTGGGGAAGCCGCTTTCCAACGGTGGGCGAAATCAACACGTTTTTCAAGCCCATCGGGCCGGCGACGTCCTTCGCAATATAGTCGGCGAAGCTTAAGCCGGATGCCTTCGCGATTACCATGCCGAGCACGGTGTAGCAGAAGTTGCAGTAGGCATACACCTTTCCGGGCGGCTCTTGCAGCGGCTTGCCCAGCTGGTATCGCACGTACTCAACCTGGTTTACGGCCTTTTTCAACTTAAGGGCCAAGGCGATGGTGCGCATCGCAAACGTCGGGTCGTAGTACGGCGGCTTCGAATCGTCCCAACCCGACTTGTGCAAAATCATGTCTTCGATCGTAATGTCGTAGACGCGCCTATCGACCTTGGCGCCTTTGGGAAGCGGTTTGGTGATTCCCAGGTATGTGAAGACCTTTGCGTTGGGGTCGACTCTCTTTTCTTCAATTAGATTGTAGAGCGCTCCATCCACCCACGCCTTCGTATTGCTCGCCAGACGCATGATCGTCGCCGGCGTGGTGGTCGAGGCCGCAAAGCCACGATACGTATACCCGTGCGAGAACGTCGTTTTTCCTTTCACGGAAACTGCCAACTGCGCGTTGGGGACGTGCTGCGCAACCATGAACGCAGCGACGAGATGGTCGAGTGACGGGCTCCGGCCTGGGCCAACGATTGAGATTTTGGAATCCGGAGGGATCGCAGCGAAGCGAGCCGGTTCCGGGGCGAAGCCCGGCACTCCGGCGTTCGGCCTGTTGCCGCATCCCCCCAGTAGCGCGGCCAACGTCAGCAAAACGCCGACGTTGGATGCCGCCCTGACTATTGGAACTCCAGCGGCGCCTGCACCATCTGTGTCGTGCTTCCGCACGTCATCTTTCCGGCCAAAGTGGCCGAACCCGAGTAGTTGGGCCGGCTGCGATTGACCGCGTAGAGAACGAATCCACCCGAAGACGTGAGGTTCAGGGTCGCAGAGAAACTATCGATCACCTTTTTCCCTGAGGTAATGGCCCAGGCAAGTTTGCACTTTCCTTTATACGAGATGTCGGTGAACGACAACGAGTACTGCCAAGTATCGCCAGTGGGAATATAGCTCGACGGTCCCGTTAAACCGATATTGTCACTGCTGGACGCCCCGTTGACGCAGTTGATGCACGGAACTCCGTTTTGGGCCGGACCATCCGATACGAAGTTGATCAAGACGGGTGACGACTTCGCATTTGGGGCGAAAGAGAGTCTTCGAATGATTTCGCGGCCACCATTCACTTCGGGCGCTGAGTCGAGAGCTGCCGCTACAACTTGTGGCGCGTTGACCGCCGGACCGGTGTCCGACAAGGCAGGCGATGTGCCGGTGCCTCCGGTTCCCGAACACGCGGCCAGAGCGGCGACGACGAATAACAAAAGACTACGCCGGGCGTAAACGAGCATCGTGCCTCCTAAGATAGAGCAAAGAAGGCTGGCACGTTCCACGGGCGGTGTGATTCGGCCTGGGAAATGCCTCCGCGTCGTCGAATCGCGGGCCTTTGAGGGAGCGTTTTGTATGGCAATCGTAGCCTTCTTACGGGGTGCGAATGTTGGCGGACATCGACGGTTTCGCCCATCACTACTGGCCAAGGAGTTAGAGCATTTTGACGTCGTCAACATCGGAGCCACGGGGTTGTTCGTCGCGCGCGACCCCGGCCGCGGCCAAGCGTTTCGCTCGGAGCTCATGAACCGTTTGCCGTTCGCTACGCAAGTGGCTTTCTGCGAGGGCGCTGACGTGCTCGGTCTCGAGAACGGTTCGCCATTCCAAGAAATCAGGGTGAAGCCCGATCACGTTCGCTTCGTGAGCATTCTGATAGAACCGGTGCCCGCACGGTTGCCTGCAATGCCGTTCGGAATCCCTTCGGACGACGATTGGTACGTGCAGATCGTCGGACGAAAAAAGCAGTTCGTGTTTGGCGCGTACCGGCGCCACATGAAGACAATTTCGTATCTCGGACAGATCGACAAGGCCCTGGGCGCGCCGGTCACAACGCGAAACTGGAACACGATCGACGCGGTGCTGAAGGTTCTGAAGACGTAATGGTTCTCTTAGCCGCCATCATTGCCGCGATTGCATCGCCGTCCGGCGCGCAGACCACCATCCCGTTTACCTACGTCGACAATCGCATCGTCGTCGAGTGCAAGATCAACGGGAAAGGCCCGTTTGCAATGATCCTCGACACGGGCTCGCCGACGATCGCGCTGACGCCGGCAACCGCGGCCAGGCTAGGCCTAGCGGTCCCGTCTACGCCGACGTCTTCACGCTTCCCAGTCTCGACGTTTTCGGCTCGCGCCTGACGAACGTCGTGACGAGAGCGTCGAGACAAACCGGGGGCGTCTTCGCGAGTACGGCCGATAGTGCGAGTATAGGCACGGGGGCCTTAAAGCGGTTCAACATCGTCTATGATTATCCGCACAACACGATTGTCGCCTGGCCGAGCGAGTACTTCACGATTCCCGATACGTTCGTTCCGCCGGGATCTTAGCTAGCGGGGAACAGAGAGTGCGGAAAACTGCTCTTTTAGCGCGTACGTACGCACCGGCGTCGAACCGCCGGCCGCGTAGACGGCGATTGTGTTCGTCCCCTTCCTGGGAACGTTTGCGACGTAGAGCCGGCCCGAGCCATCGAATGCGAGCGCGGCTGGAAAAATGATCCCGGAGTGAATCGAGCGCCAGACATTTTTTTGCCCCCTCCGATAGACCGTTATCGAACGCTGGGCCTTTTTGTCCGCGCCATTGGCGACGTAGATATTGCCGTCGGCATCGACTGCGATAGCGTACACCGACTGTACGCCTTCGGTGATCGTCAGCGATGGCGTGTTTTTTCCGGCCGGATAGACCACGACGTCAGAGCCGCCGCTGAAGAGTCCGTTGGCGACGACCAGATCCCCGTTCGGAGCGACAGCCAACTGGATTGGGAGGCCGATCCCGTTTTGGATGGTACGCGACGGAACGCGCTGCCCGGGCTGGTACACGCTTACCCAACCGGGAAACACGTCGAAGTTGGCCACGTACACATTTCCCAACTTGTCGAGCACGGGTGAATGGGCGAAGCCGCTAAGACCCTTGAGACGTTGCCGAGGCTTCGTCGCGCCGGCCGTGTAGATTGCGCCGGTGCCTTCTAATTCACAACAGCCCGCACGATACTGAGCGACGACGAATAAACGTCCGGCCGCGTTGGCAGCAAGCCCCTTAGGCACCCCGACTACGCCGCCTAGAATCCGTTGCAACCTCACACTTTTCGGGGCGTACACGCTGATGTCACCTTGATTCGACGTGGTCGAATTGCCGACATAGAGATTGCCGGAACCATCGAGCGCTAGCGTCGTCGGGTTGACGATATCTTTGGTAATCGTCGGGCCGCCCAACATCTGTACCAAGCCGTTCGGCGACGGGCAGGACGAACTTGACGCACACGTTTGCGCGACATAGGCAAACGGGGGCTCGGTTTCGGAAGCACGCGCAGAATCGATCGGTGCGGCGAGACTTGGGGGCGCACTTGCCGCCGGGATGCTGCCGCCGCAGCCCGACACCATCGGACTAATAAGGATCAGCGTAGTCAGCAGTATCAATCGCATGACTACGGCGGTTCGACGATGCGAAGACCCGCACCCTATCTAGAGGGCGACGCGGGGGAACTCAATCTCTTTGCACGTAACCACGGCGCAGCCCGATGAAACCGCCAAACTGCCGCATCGCGCGCGCAACGACTCACGATCTCACGCAGATCCTCGCCTTGTTCGATGCGTATCGGACGTTCTTCGCCGGAAGCACCGACGGTTCGTCGTACCGGTTCTTGGAGGAGCGCTTGGAGGGCGAAGAGTCGGCGATTTTCGTGGCTTGGGACGGCACCGATGCCGTCGGCTTTATCACGCTCTATCCACTTTGGTCGTCGTGGTACTGTCGTCGGATTTGGTTCCTAAGCGATCTCTACGTGGCCGAATCGGCGCGCAGGCGCGGGATCGGGGCGAGTCTTGTCGAGCGCGTTATTCACTACGCGATGGAGACGAACGCTTCGAGCGTCATGGTGGAGCTGCCCCGGCGCGAGCCTCAATTGGTGGAGTTCTACGCGAAGCTTGGCTTTGCTCGCGACCAGATGTTTGAACTGGCGCGCTACGGCCCAGGCGGGGCAAACCTCTAGAAAGTTCCTGGTTTTGCAGCGCCCCAGTTCGCACCGCATGGAGGATGAAGTTTTTGCGCGTTAGGTTGGAGAATCGTACCTGAGTGATTCACAGTCTGCTCCTTGCTGCGACGATCTTACTGGGCAAGTGGGGCTCAGTTATAATTGTCTCTTTACTAGCCGTTTGGTGTTTTTACCAAATGCTTAATGTAAATGAACAAATGCAGCGGCAAGAAGAGGTTATCGCGGGAAGCCCCAAGTTTATGCGGGTTTTTTATACCGTCACCACTTGGGGCCTATGGCGCAATCGAACCTTTACGCGGGCGTGGTCCTTCACCGTGTGGCTCCTTGGCTTCATTTTTTGCCTTGTGCTCATCGCGGCGTTACTCTTCGCGCATCCGTAGCGGTGGTACGTTGTATCCCCTAGTCGACGGCGCCAGCCTGCTTACTGAGATCGGTGACACTTGCGTCGCCCGGGACGCGCCATGAGGCAGCGCTAGCGCTTCTTCGACGACCCTTTCTTCGCTCGGCTGGTGGTACTACGCGGCTTACTCGATGCTTTGCGACCTGGCTTTCAACCTTAACAACGAGATCCTCGGCGGCCTCGCCCCCGGCCGCGACGATGTTGCCGATAGTGCTCACGATACCGCCTAATTTCTGAGCCCCGCGGGCAACTTTCTTGGTGCGCTGAGAGGCCTTTGACACAGCTGCGGTCGCTTTCTTAGCAAGACTCTTTCCGCGGCGCGCGATTTTTTTGGCGGATGTTTTTTCCGGAGTGCCTGCGCGCCTTCCTCCGGACTTCGTCGCGGACTTTTTGCGCGTATTTTTCTTAAGTGCCATAAATGTTCACGTACCTCCAAGTGGCGCCATAAAAATCGGCGCCTATTATTGGTACGTTTCCCTAAGTTGAGATAATGTCTCCGACGGCGTTTACTTGAGCATTTAGCTGAACATAGGCCTTCACAATCGGGAGCGATAACCGAGAGAACTCTTCAATCTTCCGGCCATTGACGAACGCATAGAGGGCAGTCCTGTCCCCCTTCAGCTCGATCTCGCACGCGGGTGCACATTCTGCCTGCACCGGATTCCAAGATTTCTTCCCTGCCGATGTCGACGCCGCCGTGAAGCCGCTCAACGTCGCCGCGTCCGGATCGCCCCGCGACAGCCCAATCTCAATCCACGACGGAGCCGTCCGGGCCTTCAGCATCACACCGACAAGTGACCAGGATCTATTCGAAGGTGCGGGAGCCATCGTGGCGTCGTACTGTAGGTCAAAGTCTCCGGAGAAATCATCGGTGCGATAAACAGTGCCTTGATAGTATCGAGCGACGCGCGCTGCGGGGTCTTCTTTGTCCGTGTCTAGTCGCCCGTAGGTCGCCACGAACGCTGTGGTCTTGCCGAGAAGAAGAGTCTGTTCTAAAACGACATTCATCGTTCCGATAGCGAGCTTGTTTTCCCAGTACCAGCCGTTGGCCATCCCGCTGCAGACTTTCTCCGCGTGCGTTGCAACCATGTTTTTCGGGGTCGAAAGCGATTGAGCCGGCGAGGCAGTTGCGGCCGGCATCAGAAAGATGCTGGTCAGAATACCAACGCGCATCATCAAGTGAAACCCCGTCATCTTAATAAAGCACGGTGGCGGTGCTTTGACGGTTGGCGACCATCCCAATGACCACCAGCAGAATCCACAGGCCGAAAATCCGCGCCCAGAGCTTGGTAGACATGCGTCTACGCGTTCCTTTTGTGCGTTGGGGAAAACTGTTTTGGTCTCGCCACGCTCAGTAAGTAGCGAAGCATAAAACGTCTCTTTGGAGACGTCGCTCCCGACGAATGACGCCATTGTGACGTCTCCAGCGCCGGGCGTCTACAATGTCAGCAGTTGGAGGCGCGCCGCTCCTATGATATAATCTCCGCATGCCATATCGCGCAAGGCTGGTTTCCATACTCATGACTCTGGCGATTGCCGCCTCCCCCGGACCGCCAACGTTGACGGTATCGCTCTATCCGCTGCACGGTTCCAATGAGCGTGGCACGGCAACGATCACGCAGCGGGGAAGTGGCTTGATTATCACCATCCACGTTACGGGCACCACGTCCGGCGCATCGCCACAGTTCGCACACTTTCACCGAGGGACGTGCGAGCACATCGCAACCCCGACGGTCTACGAGTTAGAACCGATACGCAACGGCCAGTCGACAACGCAGCTGACAGACATCGGCTTCGAAGCACTCATTCACGGAGAATATTCGATCGTCATTCACAAGACGTTGTCGCACGGCAGCCCACATGTTTCCTGCGGAACCGTTGCGGGGGCATAGGTCGCTGCAGCGATTAGAGAGCGCCCCGCCGCCTCGCGGCCCGGTGCAGGGGAGGGGCCTCGTTTGCGGGGCCTTAGCTCCTTGTATGACGTCGTGGGTGGGTCACGCTGGTTGAACTCCTTGGGATTTGAACGTGTGGGATAGATAGGCGGCCTGCCCGTGACGCGTTGTACGGGATCACTTACGTCGGCGGATCTGAGGGCGAAGGAACCGTTTTCAAGCTGACGCCGTCGCGAAGCGGCTATACCGAGAGCATCCTCTATTCGTTGCGGACCGCCAACAGTTACGGAAGAGCGATCGTATCGAGGTCTACTTTGCGTCGCCGATTCGCTTTCCAGGTCACGCGGAGCTCGCTACGAAATGAACCGTTATACGATTCGTTGGCGATGTCGAGCGCGCGAGTTTGCGTCGTGCTCACTCGAAGAAAGCCGTAGGCCGGTGACCTGACCGGAACGAGTCCTTTTGCCGGTGCTGGGGATGAAATCAACCGAGCTGCGCAGGGAAATGTTCGCCTGAATAAGCGTTGGCACAAGGAGACAAGACAGATGAGGACCTTTCGCTGCTGGTTGAGTTTCTGCTCAAGTGTTGCCTTGCTTGCAGGCTGCGACGGTGGACGCGGCACGCCGTTTAGTCCATCGGCCGGCCCTTCGACTGCGCTCACGATGACGTCGGCAGAGCGAACGCACGAGCATCTTGTATATAGCGTGCTTTACAGATTCAAAGGCGGAACGGATGGG
>Ga0187863_10000322_pt1 | contig 41323 bp, 37 predicted proteins | sample June2016WEW_11_1_FD_132975 | JGI IMG/M metagenome (GOLD analysis project Ga0187863, IMG submission 132975) | Peatland microbial communities from SPRUCE experiment site at the Marcell Experimental Forest, Minnesota, USA - June2016WEW_11_10 | ecosystem: Environmental > Terrestrial > Soil >...
CGCTTCATTCTGTCGATTCAAGTCTGTGCTTTCCCAGGTCTCAAAATAGAGTACCTGTTCGCGGGAACCTCGGATCTGGGTACCCGGGGATGTGCTGATTGAAGCTTCGCGCGAGAGTGATTTGGGCTCGCGGTTTCCCACCCATTCCCCAGAAAAGAGAGGAATGGATGGGGCACGGAGAGTTGTGCCGATCGAGGGATCGCGGGCGGGTTAATCGGGTTCGTGGTTTCCCACCCTTGCTGCGCAAGATGGGGGACCATGTTCGCGGTGATTGATGCACTGCCTGAGGTCCATCGATGACGGGAAAAGAACTCTCTACTAACTACTGTTGTTGTGTTGTTTTGTTTCGAGGGAAGTGGCTTGCTCGTGTGCGTGGTAGCTGGAGCGGACGAGCGGGCCGGATTCGACGTGGCGGAAGCCCATTTTCAGCGCTTCGCTCTTTAGCTCTGCAAATTCGCGAGGGGTGTAGAGACGGGCCATGGCGAGATGGTCGCGGGAGGGGCGGAGGTATTGGCCGATGGTGAGGATGTCGCAATGGACGGCGGCCAGATCGCGGAAGACCTGGAGCAATTCGTGTGTCTCTTCACCGAGGCCGACCATCACGCCGGACTTGGTGGGCCCTTCGGGGTTCAACTTTTTGGAGTAGCGCAAGAGCTCGAGGCTTCGCTCGTAGCGCGCACCTGAACGGACCACGCGGTAGAGGCGCGGCACGGTCTCCGTATTGTGATTGAGCACTTCGGGGCGGGCTTCGACTACGATTCGAATCGCTTCCTCACTTCCTTGAAAATCAGGAATGAGTACTTCGATGCGGCAGCCGGGGGCTTGGCGGCGGATCTGGTCGATGACAGACGCAAAGATGCGTGCGCCGCCGACAAGGTCGTCGTCACGATTCACGCTGGTGACCACCGCGTGGAGGAGCCCTAACTTAGCCACAGCCTCGGCGACCCTCCGGGGCTCATCGAAGTCGATAGGGTCGGGGCGGCCCTTGGGCACGGCGCAAAAACCGCAACGGCGCGTGCAGAGATTGCCGAGCATCATGAAGGTCGCAGTTTTGTGTTGCCAGCACTCGCCGATGTTGGGGCAATGCGCGCTTTCACACACGGTGTGCAGACCGAGGGAGCGCGCGAGGCGCTTGAGGTCATGGTAGTTTTCGCCCATGGGGGCGCGCGTTTTGAGCCACTGCGGTTTGGGCGCGGGGGCTTTGCGTGCGGACTCGATCTGCACCAGTTCCATCACGACTTATTGTAGCGGGCGGCGAGGGGCGCGAGGCTGCTTGGTACACTGCTCAGCACGGACAGGCGGAGGCCGATCTCGGATGCTCTGGAAGGTTGCTGGATGTGCAGTGCTTTGGTTGGCTGCGATTGCGGCGTCTGCACAGTCGTCGTACCAGCCGGGTGAGGCGGCGGCTTCGGCAACTGCGAAGGTCTTCACACCTCTGCGGCAGGAGTGGGCGCAGAATCTGCGCGAAAAGAAGATCGACGCTAGCGTGATCGAATATGCCGCGGACGGCGAGTTTATTCAGCCAGACGGCGGACGTGTGCGGGGTACGGAGGCTCTCAGAAAGCTCTACGAAACGATTACTGCAACGTTCGACAGCGATCTTGTTTTCGATTCGGAGCGGGTTGAAACTTCGGGCGACCTGGCATTTGACTCGGGAACTTTTCGTGAAGTGTTGACCACGCGGGCAACGGGAAAGCGACTCTTTTCGACGGGAAGTTATCTGACTGTTTATCGCCGCGACTCTTCCCATGGCTGGCTGATTGTCGAGCAGGTGTGGACTGGACCGCCGTTTGAATCGATGATCAAGCTTGATCTCGATCCGCATCCCGTTGTGGCGCTCACATTCGACGATCTGCCTGCGGCCGGAGTACTGCCCGCGGGGATGACTCGGACAAAAACCGCAACCGATCTCGCGGCCGAACTCAAAGCCAATCATCTGGGCGGAACTTACGGATTCGTGAACGCGTCGAAGATGCAGAACAATCCTGACCGCCAGCAAGCCTTGCACGCGTGGATGGATGCGGGCATGAACATTGGCAGCCACACGTGGTCGCACATGTCGCTCACCGCGAATCCTGCAGATGCATTCGAACATGACGTCGCGTTGAACGAACCGGCGTTGGCCGAGTATGCGGGCGGGCGCGACTGGCATTGGTTCCGCTACCCGTTTCTGTGGGAGGGTGACACGCTGGACAAGCGGCGGGCTGTTCGGGGCTATCTCCGCGAGCATGGGTACCGCGTGGCCCAGGTCTCGCTCGATTTTGAAGACTACGCGTGGAACGATGCTTATAGCCGCTGCTCGGCGAGGCAGGATGCGACGGCCATTGAATGGCTTAAACAGAGCTATCTCGAAAGCGCCACTGAATACATTCGCCTTGGGCGCGAAGAGCAACTTATTGCTTTGGGCCACGAAATTCCTAACGTGCTGTTGCTGCACGAAACCGCTTTTAGCACGCTTATGCTGCCCGCTCTGCTGGACCTGCTGCGCAAGCAGGGGTTTCGGTTTGATTCGCTGCCCGATGTCGAGAATGACCCTGCGTATGCCCTCGATCCCGATGCGGCGCTGAAATACGGCGGTACGTTACCCGACCAATTCATGGACTCGCGGCAACTTAAGTATCCGCCGTTTCAGCCCAAGCCATTCGATAAGTTGAAGACGATTTGTAACTAACGCAAAGTTACAACGATTGCATTGCTTCGTTCAGGATGGCAACGCAGTACGTGCAGGTTCGTGCCTTCCAAGGTCCCAACAGCGGGGATCTCCTTCCCTGCGAACGAGGGAGTAGAATCCTGCCCCAGAGGAGACTTGCGTGAAGCCTCTACTTCTTGTTTCTGTAGTGTGTCTTGCGGTGGGCTTGGGAGTGGTGTTCGGCTACTGCCATGGCACCACCGGCGTGACGCTTGGGGATTCGCTGGCTTCTGTTTCCGTGCACATCGACATTACTACGAATGGCGTGCCGGTGCTTGTTGGCCTTCCGCTCACCTTTGTGGGCGCGCTTCTGCTTTTCATCGCTTGGATTCTCGCAATCTTCGGCGGACGAAGGCGAGGGGTGGTTGAACCAGCCCCGCGACGCCGCGGCGAACCATTTCAGGAGTAGCGGATTGCTACTTGGCAGCAACGATTTCGCTACACCAACTGGAGAACCGCCTACTCGGCCTGTCTTCTGATGCCGGTTGAAGACGCCGGGGCGGGCTTCAGATACTTATCCCACCACGCCAGCCAACGCTCATAGCGATCGCGAATATAACTCGGGCGCGTGAATCCATGGAATTGTCCGGGATACACGACTAACTCCGTCGGACGGCCCAGCGATTTGAGGGCCTGGTACATCTGTTCGCCGCCCAGCAGGGGTACGTTCATGTCGGACGTGCCGCCCATAAACAACATCGGCGTATGGATGCGTTTATCTATCTCGAGGAACGGATAACTCATCTTGATATAGAGCTGTAGATTCTTCCACGGCGGGCCAAGCTCGTTGTCGTATTGGAGGATGTATTGGTCGGCGCCGTAAAACGACATGGGCGCCGCGACGCCTGCGCCGCTGATGGCGCACTTAAAGCGATCCGTGCTGGCTGTGGTGTAGTCCGTCAAGATGCCGCCGTAACTCCAACCTGTAACGCACATGCGGTTAGGATCGGCTACTCCGAGTGCGACGGCTTTGTCGACTCCGGCGAGCAGGTCTTCGACTTCATAGTGGCCCCAATCAGCGGCAATCGCTTTGGCATAGTCCTGGCCGCGTGCGGAGCTGCCGCGATAATTGACGTTCAGCTCGGCATAGCCCTTAGTGGCCAGCCATTGGCGCAGGAAGTCGAAGGTGTGCTCATCCTGGCCGTTGGGGCCGCCGTGAATGAAGAGGATCATCGGGACGGGCGAGCCTTCTTTGAATCCAGCAGGTTTGGTGAGGAGGCCGTGTACGTCGGTGCCGTCTTTGCTCTTGAACTCGATGCCTTCGGTGGGAACGAGATTCAGCTCGGTCATTAAAGCATCGTTATGCTTAGTGAGCTTGCGCAGAGAGCCGTTTTCGAGGGCGTAGATTTCCGCGGGATTGGAATCATTGGTATAGAGAACTGCGGTGTGGCCGGCGGCGGCGTCCCATGTAGCTACTGAGCCCTGCTCTGACTCGAGCGGCTTGTTGGCCTCACCGGTTAACTCGACTTCCGCGGGGTATTGGTTACGGTCGTCGTTGACGAGATAACTCAACTTGCCGTCGGGCGAGTAAATGGGTGAGCGCACCGCTCGATCCAGCTTCGCCGCGGGATAAGTGACCGTGCCATCGAGAGTCACCACGGCCGCGCGCGACTGCGAGTATTCCAATAGCTCGAGCTTCGCGCCTTGCGTATACGCGATCGATTTCGAATCCGGCGACCAGGCGAGTTGCCCACCGTCGGGACCAATCCATGTTGTGAGCTTGCGGGGCGTCGAGCCGGCTTTGGCTTCCACCACAAACACATCGGTGTTGTTGCTACGGTCAGGGTCGGTCTCCTGGTTGCTGACGAAGGCGATCCACTTGCCGTCTGGCGACCATTCTGGATCGTTCTCGTTTACGTTCTTGCTGGTGGTGAGCTTCTCGACTTTTTTCGTCGCGATGTCGTAGAGGGAGAGCGTATTCCATGCGTCGTCGCGAATGTAGCCCTGGATATCCTGCTTGAAGTGGTACCGATCAATCACGATGGGCTTGGGCGGCGCGGGGGGCTTGCCTTCTTCCGCGTCGGGCTCGTTTTTAGGCCGTAGAGTCAGCAGCAGCTTCTTTGAGTCCGGCGACCAACTGTAGCCGCCGATCTCCTGGTCGGTGATTGCAGTGAACTGCTCGGCCTCACCGCCGCGCCGATCCATGACCCACACCTGGTCGCCCTTTGCCGGGCCGGGCCGCGATGAAATGAAACTGATGTAGCGTCCGTCGGGACTGAATTTGGGCGACGATGCGCTTTCCTTGCCGTAGGTGAGTTGCAGGTCGACCGAGCCATCCCACTTCACCATCCATAGATGGGTCTGGCTCTTGTCTTCTTTGGTGTCGACCTGGCTGACGGAATAGACGACCCAATTGCCGTCGGGAGAAACCACGGGGCCGCTGACTCGCTGCAGCCTGGCGAGGTCGTCGAGGGTGATATCGCGCTTTTTGGCGGCGTCAGCGGCGCGCGCCGGGGTTAGTAGCGAAGGCAGGACTCCAAGGAACAAGAAGGCAGCAAGGAAGCGACGCAGCATGGGCCGAGATTAACATAGCGCCGCAAGTGGTCTCCGGGACAAGGAGGTATGCTCAGCGCAGCTTTTCGCGCACTTCGGCACGGACGAGATAGAGGAAGAACACGAGATTCAGCAGACCCTGGACGAGCGCGGGGGCTCCGCGCTGTGCGCCGAAGATCCAGAGGTTGTAGCAGGCGAGAAGAAAGACGGCAGCCAGTGCGCCGGCCCATGCCCACCGCAGCAGGAGAATGAGGCCTGCGCTGGCGGTCAAGAACGCCGCCGCCAGAAGCAGAAAGATTGCGGGGTAATGGCGCCCGACTACGCCCAAGATAATGACGCTGGCGAGGACGAGGAGATAGAGGCCGATGGCGAGAAGGCCCGGTAGCGGCGCCCAATCGCGCTGCGGTGGTTGAACACGCCTGTCCATGAGGTTTTTGGGGAGGTTGTTCGAGAGGTTATTCGGGGGATTGTGCGAGGGATGGTCCAGAGGCGCTTCGCCGGGCGCTTCGTTGTCTTTGCGGTTTTCTTCGTTCATAGGGAGCGCAGATAAGCCAGCAGATCCTGTAGCTCCGGATCGTCGAGACGGGTGGCGGGCATTTCGCCGCGTCCGCGCAGAATCACCGCTGTCAGGCGCTCGTCGGTGGGCGGCGCGCCTGAGGGCATCGCCTTGATCTTTGTGATCGCCTGCAATCCCGGCCCATGCAACCCCGCGGTCGTGGTGGGATAGTGGCAGCGCGCGCAGCTTTTCTGGAACACCTGCGCGCCTCGCGCTTCCTCCGGTGTCCACTCGGAGGAAGGTTTTGAAGGCGTCAGGGAGCGGCAACCGGCCACGCCGAGCACAGCGCTTACAGCGCAAACCGCTAATGGCGTGACGATTCTTGGCGTCGGCATGTGATCTCATGATACCCGGTGCCGGTACGAAGTTCGCGACCCGCGCTTACTGCGCAAGCTTATATACCCGCAGTCGGTGTCCATCCGGATCGAGCCCGACAAATGTATAGCCGAACTCCATCCGCGTCGGCTTCAGCGCAATCACGATGCCTTCTCCCGTCCATTGCGCAAAGCGCTCATCCACTTCCGCATCGCTCGCTTCGGCAAACACAAGTTCCATCGATCCTGGCGCGCCCTCGGCTCCCGGTTGCACCTCGTCGCGCTTCCAGAAACCGATCTTCAATCCGCCTTGAAGTACAAACATCGAGTACCCCCGGGATTTTTCGACCGGCTTCGCCTTCAAAATCGGTTCGTAGAAATTCGCGCTGCGGATTGGGTCCGCCACATACAGCAGAACAAAACTTGGATTCGCCACTGCAATTCTCCTTCGTTTGAAATCTGTGTCCAAGGTCGGCCACACACGAAGGCTATAAGCGGCTTGTGTCAGATTCTGTCAGTAGTGCGCGGCTTGGCCAGCAGCTCCACAGTCGAAGGTGGAACACCGTGCTGGACCTGCCACTCCTTGAGCAAGGTGCGGCGGCTGCGCGGATAATGCTCCTCGATCAGCGTGAACTCGCGAATGCGATCGGCGCGGAAATGGCGATAACCCTGGCGCAGTTCGCACCACGCCGCCAAAATCAACGCGCGATCGAAATAAGCGAGCGCAAAGGGCCACACCGTGCGCCGCGTCTCCTCGTCGGCCAAATCCACATAGCGGAGGCTGAGCTTGCTCTCCGTGCGAATAGCCTTGCGCAGGGTCGCAAGTTCGCGAGCCCGCATTGGCTCATCCCGCGCTGGACCAACGAGAAGGCTCGACGACTCCATCTCGCGCCGCAGCTCCGCAGGCAAGACCGCATCCACCTTCGCCAGTAGATTTGCCGCAGCAGAGTGCAGGTCGGGATCGCCATTCCGCAGGACCCAGCGCGAGCCCAGCACCAACGCTTCAATCTCTTCCTGCGTGAGCATCAGCGGCGGCAGCATGAATCCGGGCCGCAGAAGATAGCCCACGCCCGGCGAGCCATCGATGTGCGCTCCCTGGTTTTGCAGCGCTGCGATATCCCGATACAGAGTGCGCAGACTGATGCCCGCATCCTCGGCCAGCGTCGCCCCGCTGACCGGATAGCGATGACGCCGCAGCATCTGCATCAAGCGAAGAAGCCGTTCGGCACGCGACATACCCCGATTCTGCTCGCGCATCACTCGTTTCGTCCACCGCAGGTTTCGTGGCGGATCGTCTGGCTGCCGCCGGCCTCGCAGCCCGCGTGCGATCGAAATGCGCACCAATCGCATTGCGGGCAAGCGCGTGTAAGATTTGGTGATCGAGTTTGGTTATCAAGTTTGGTGATCAAGGAGGATTGTTCCAAACATGCGTTTCGCGCGGTCCGTGGCCCCCTTGCTATTTATCTCCGCTCTCTCCTGCCTGGCTCAAACCGCGGTTCGCCCGGCCTCTGGCCTGGCCATCGCCAACCCCGAATCCGTCGGCTTCTCCACCCAGCGCCTGGATAATCTGCATGCGCTGATCCAGGGCGAGATTGACAGCAAGCGACTGGCGGGCGCGATCACGCTTTTGGCGCGTCACGGGAAGATTGTGGACTATCGCACTTATGGTGTGCGCGATATGGCCACAGGCGCGGCGATGACGAAGGACACGATCTTTCGCGACTACTCGATGACCAAGCCGGTGACCGGCGTGGCGATGATGATTCTCTACGAGGAAGGCAAGTGGCTGCCCACCGATCCAATTACGAAATACATTCCGGAGTTCGCGCACCTCAAGGTCTTCAAGGGCGTCGATGCGGACGGAAAGATGATCCTGGTCGATTCCGACCACGCGCCGACGATGCGCGAATTGATGTCGCACTCGGCAGGCTTCTCGTATGGCAATGGGAATTCGCCGGTGGATGCGATGTACAAGGATCTGAAGCCGACGCAATCTGCGAATTTGCAGGAGATGATCGACAAGCTGGCGAAGATTCCGCTGAACTATCAGCCGGGCAAGGGATGGACGTATTCGGTCTCGATGGATATCGAGGGGTACATTGTCGAGAAACTTTCAGGGCAAACGCTGCCGGATTTTATGCGCGACCATATCTTCGTGCCCCTGGGCATGAGAGATGCGGGGTTCTTTGTTCCGGAAGAAAAGCGGGCGCGCTTTGCGACGAATTATCGAGATGACCCGCAGGGGCAACTGGTGCCGAGCGCCACGACGGGCGGCGCGCCGACCGACTATGCCACGCAGCCGACGATGGCATCGGGCGGCGGAGGCCTTGTTTCGACGATTGAAGACTATTACCGGTTCGCGCAGATGCTAGCCAACGGCGGGCAGCTTGATGGGAAGCGCGTCCTGTCACCTGCCGCGGTGAAGCTGATGACGTCGAATCATTTGCCTGCGGAGATTCTCACCGGGCAATTCGGCATTGGGCAGCACATCATGCGGCCCGGATTCGGGTACGGCTTTAACTGCGCTGTGGCCTTTGACCCGCCGGAGGCGAACCTGCCCGATGGCAAGGGCACTTTCTTTTGGGATGGGGCGGCGGGTACGTGGTTCTGGGTCGATCCGACGAACGATGTGGTCTTTGTGGGAATGATTCAGCGCATGGCGAGCCCGAACAACCATCCTCTGCTTTATCGCAGCCATGCGACTGTGTATGGAGCGCTGGTGGATCCGTCGAAGTAAAAATGGGGCGTGATTCAGTCAATCTATTCGATCTACGGGGGAATCGGGTGTGGCCAACGCCCACCTGATCCGCCGAGATGGGGGGATTTGCATCCAATTGGTGTGACGGTATCTCAGAGACACCGAATTGCCAGGGAAGTCCTATATTTGGGTAGATAAAAAATGCCTTCTCTTAAATCAAAGGCGCGCTTGCGTCAGCACGCCACTGATCGACCCTCGCCCTCTTCGGTAGAATCGGTTCCCATGGGGACTGCTTCGATTCGCGAGGACTGGGAAGGGCGCAGTGTCGATGGAAAATTTGCCCTTCTGGAATGGCTCGGCGGCTCTGCGGATAGCGGTGTCTTTCTCACCGTGCTGGGCGGGGTGCAGCGAGCCGCGATCAAGCTCATTCCAGCCGAGGGTGTGGATGCGGACGCACAGCTGGCGCAATGGGATAAGGCTAAAGCTCTATCGCACACCCACCTGATGCGGGTGCTGGAGGCGGGCCGTTGTGCGGTGGAAGGCACCGACGTGTTGTATGTGGTGACGGAACATGCTGAAAAAGTTCTGTCAAAGTTTCTTTCGGAGAAGCCGCTGCAGGCGCACGAGGCGCGCAATATTTTCGAACCCGTTCTGGAGGCGCTCTCGTATCTTCACGAAAAAGGGATCGTCCACGGCCACATCAAGCCCTCGAACATCCTGGTATCCGGCGGCGAGTTAAAGATTTCGGTGGATAATTTTTTGGTTGCTGACGGGGTGCCCAAGCCGCCGCGGAAGCCAGGCATCTACGATGCACCAGAAGTCGCCGCGGGGATGATGATTGCGGCCGCGGACGTGTGGTCGGTGGGGATTTCGCTGGTGGAGGCTCTGACGCAACGTCCGCCGTCGCGGGACGCTGCGGCGGGGGATGTGCCGATTGTGCCCGAGACTCTACCCCAGCCTTTCCTTGAAATTGTGCAGGAATGTCTTCGGCCGAATCCCGCTGAGCGGTGCTCGATTGCGGATATTCAGAGCCGGCTTACGGCGCGCAATGAGTCTCAGCCGGTGGCACGGACCGAAGGACGTGGAGTACGTCCTGAGGATCGGAGCGGGACAGGCAACCGGAGGATAGGCACCGAGGGGATAGGCGCTGGGGGGATAGGCACGAGGGGCTTTGGTCGCAAGGTATCCACGCCGGTGATTGGGCCGGTGATTGCGGAACAAGGCGTTGCGCCCAGGGAGCCAGCTCCGGCGGTACAGCCAGTGGGCCGATGGGAAGCTGATGACGAGCCGGCTCCGCTTCCAACGATGTTCGAAGATTATGAGGAAACCAGCCGGTCCAGATTGCCGCAGATATCGATTTTGATTTGCGCTCTTGTCCTGCTGGCAGTGGTCGCATTTGTGCTGATGCGCCGGAACGATTTCAAGATTCCGTGGCCCTTCCAAAATCAAAGCACACCCGCGGCGAGCCAGCAGGCTGCACAGACGCAGGCGGTCCCATCCGGCGAGGCGAGCGCGTCAGGGAATACACCGTCTGAGAGCCAGCCCCAAGCTCCGGCAGCTTCGCCGAGCGATACCGTAAAGACGCCTGAAACTGGTGGGACCGCGGCGCAACCGCAGTCGCCTGCGGCTTCGACCGGTGAAGCTGCAAGCGCAACTGCCGCGGGTTCGGCCGTTCCCAAGACACAAGCTCCTGCGGCTCCATCCAGCGAAACTCGCAGTGCACCTGCGGCTGCGCGGGCCGAGGCGCAAACCCCATTACCGTCGCCCGCGACGAGCGAGGCGACAACGGAGGGCGCGGTGGCGAGTCGGGTTTTGCCCAACGTGTCGCACAGCGCGATGGATAGCATGCACGGGCCGGTGGTGGTGGAAACGCGCGTTGTTGTGGATCGAACCGGCGCGGTTTCGAAGGCCGAATATATTACGCAGGGACCGGGGAATTATTTCGCACGCATCTCGTTGCGCGCTGCGGAATCGTGGAAGTTTACGCCGCCGCAGACACATGGGCATCCTGAGCCGAGCGTGTGGACGCTGCGATTTTATTTCACCCGCGGAAAGACAGAAGTGAGCGCGACGGAAGAAGAGCGTTAGATCAGTTTAGGCCAGCCGTAAACAATGGATAGTAAGGGTTGAGACCTCCCACCCTTTCCGCAGAAAAAAGCGGAAAGGATGGAGCACGGAAGGTTGTGCGGACTGCAGAACGGCCCGATGAGTTGGGCCGACTCCAGGAACTTTAGAACGAACGTTCGCTCTACGATCCTTTAACGCCAGCGGAAGATGCGCAGGGAAATCAGGAATGGCACCACGAGCCACGCCGTGAGAATGCCCATTGGCGCCGCCAATTGCGAAAGATTCATTCCCTGCAGCATATTGCCGCGCAGTGCGTCGATCGCTGCCGTCAGCGGCAGCGCCTGCACAATCGGCTGAATCAATTTCGGAAAGCGCGTAGCAGAGAAGAAGATTCCGGAAAGGATCCACATTGGAAGCATGGCAAGATTCATCAGTCCTGATACGGCTTCTATCGTCTTAGCGCGCGATGCAATCAGCAATCCAAGCGACGAAAGCGACAACGACGTAAGTACGCAAAGCAATCCAAGCTCCCAAAGCGACCCGCGAAAAGGCACACCGAAAACAAGCTTCGAGAACCCGAGAAACGCGATCACTTCAATCACCAGGAGCACCAGCCGCGACAGTATGTACGACGCCAGATACTCCCATCGCGGCATAGGCGAAGCCACAAACCGCTTGAGCAGCTTTTTCTGTCGCGCTTCGACAATCGAAAACCCAAGCCCCCAGATCGCCGAACCCATCAGGTTCATTCCCAGCAGCCCCGGCACCACGAAGTCGATATAGCGAGCGCCCGCCTCGTGGACCAGATCGTTGGACGAGCGCAACGCCTCTTTCTGTCCCGCCGCCTTCTGAATCGCGCGGTCCGCCAGCAGCCGCGCCAATCGCCCATCTGGGTTCGTGTCGTCGTATTTGTATGCAACACCGCCATTTCCCTGGATCGCAAGCAAGAGAATCCGCCCCGTCGTCAACTCATGCGTGCCTTCCTCTTCGTCGATCACAGCGGCGGACAATCCCTTGTCGAGGTTGAGCGCCTGCGTCAATTGCGCGCTTGTCGCGCCAACAGCAAGTACATCCGCAGGCCGGTTGCGAAACGCAATGCCCAGACCCACCGCCAGCAAAATAGGAAAAACAAAGATCCAAAACATCGCCTCCGGCTCGCGAAAAAACAGCCGAAACCGCGTGCTCGTCAACTCGTAAAGCGAACTGTCCGTCAGGCTACTCATCGCGCAGATTCCTTCCCGTCAGTCCGACAAAAACATCTTCCAGCGTTGCCGAATGCGTGCGAAATTCGCTTGGCTTCAGTCCCATGTCCGCCAGCACTGAAAAAATCTGCGGTACGGTTGTGTGCAGCTCGACAACGGAAAGCTGATGCTGCCCCCCATCCACGCGATGCGCCTGTACGCCGGCAATCGCCGTCAGCTTGCGCACATCAACCCGCTCTCCTACTGTCTCGGTACCGACCGCAAACTCCACCACATGGTCTCCACCCACTGAAGCGATCAGTTGCTGCGGCGTTCCCAGAGCAATGATCCGTCCGTGATCCATAATGGCAACGCGGTCGCACAGCCTCTCCGCCTCGTCCATATAGTGCGTGGTTAGAATGATCGTTCTACCGGCGCTGCGGAGTTGGTCCACGAGATCCCAGAGATGGCGGCGGGCCTGAGGATCGAGGCCGGTCGTGGGCTCGTCGAGAAACAGCAGATCGGGATCGCCTACCAGTGCGCAGGCCATCGCGAGGCGCTGCTTCTGTCCGCCAGACAGGGTGCCGATGCGTGCGCGGCGCTTCTCTTCGAGTTGCGCCATGCGGATAGTTTCTTCGACCGAAATGCCGCGCCGGAAGAAACTGCGAAACAAGCGCAGGATTTCTTCTACGGTCAGCTTCTCTGGAAACTGCGTTTCCTGGAGTTGGACGCCGATGCGCTGGCGTAGGACGGTGGCCGAAGATTGCCAGCCCAGGCCGAGGAGATGGACGGTGCCTGCGTCCGGTGGGGTGAGCCCTTCACAGATTTCGATAGTGGTGGTTTTGCCGGCGCCGTTTGGTCCCAGCAAACCGAAACACTCGCCGCGCTGAACCTCTAGATCGATGCCATCGACGGCGACAACATCGGCAAAGGCCTTGCGAAGTCCGCTCAATGAAAGGGCGGAACCATTCAAGGCATCTTTCGCCAACGGAGATGGGTCCAGGCTCGGGCGAGTCACAACGATTCTCCTCGGATCAGCGTAACGCAACAGCGACGCCCGTTCAGCGCAGACTTGGTGAATTTTCCGGCGCCGCTTTTTGGAAAGGGCTGACGGATGTGGGAGCTGCGAGGGCAAGCTTTACTCCGTCGCGGCGATGGCTTCGCAGATTCGTTCTACGGCTGTGGACTCGGCACTGCTGCCGGGCCGGTGTCCGTTGACCATTACGGAAAACACCAGGGTCCGGCCGCTGGCTGCGGTGAGGTAGCCTGACAGCGCGACTGCTTCATTCAGCGTGCCGGTCTTCGCCCACAGCTTGCCTTTCAGTGGGGAATTCCGGAATCGATTGGTGAGCGTGCCGTCCACTCCGGCCACGGGGAGCGTGTTTCGAAACGCCGTGCCCCATGCCTGGCGCGCGGCATAGGACAGCAGTCGTGTGTTGGCGCGCGGAGCGATGCGGTCATCCATGCTCATGCCCGAGCCATCGTAGAAGAAGAAGTCCTGGTCGCTGATGCCGGTGTCCACCAGGAACTGGCGCACGACGCGCGCGCCCTGCGCCAGGCTGCCGTCTTTCGCGAATATCTTGCCGAGCAGCCGCAGAAGAAGCTCGGCGTGCAGGTTTTGGCTGATCTTGTTGGTGACCGTGATGTCCTCGGCCACGGGAACCGAGATGTGCGTCGCCAATACGCGGCGGGCGGTGATCGGAGCGACGGCAGTGGTGAGATCGGTACGTGCGAGCCGGAGTGGCTCCGCGCGTTCGCCCACGAAATCGCCAGTGCCATTTGAATCGCGATGGGCGGCTACTGCCGATCCGGTGACTGATATTCCGCGCAAGAGCAAAGCCTGCTTGAAAGCGGCGGCGGTAAACTCGGCGGGCTCCTCGACGGCCAGCTCGGCCTGAAATCCCGCCGGGGGCGCGGTGCCCCACGCGCGCACCAGCATGTTCCCGGGCATGCGCTGCAATCCAGGATGCGGCGTCTCGCCCTGCGCGGCAATGGTCATGCTGTCTTCGAGAGTGTAGTACTCGATGCTGGGGTTCCAATCGGCGGCAACGCCGGAGGGCGTCGAGGAATCCGCCGTCACGCGGAGTTCGGTCATGTTTTCGTTAAAGCTGAGAGCCGAAGCAGGCGCGCCGTAGGCCCATTGCAGGTCGTCCCAACCCCACGCGGTGCCGTAGGGCTCGTTGAGAAAAAAGCTGTCGTCGCCAACGATGTTGCCTTCGACGGTGCGCACGCCCGACTGCTCTACCTGTTCGGCCAACAGTTCCAGAACCGTCATGAGATCCGGCTTTGGCGGCGCCTGGGGGGCGGCGGTTGTTGCAGGAGGATTTGCAACCGGAGGCGATTTGACGGCGGGCGGGGCGGCTCCGGACGCGTTTTTCTGCGCAGGATTCGGAGCAGGCGGTGGTTCATACGGATACTTCTGCGCGCTCAGGGTGGGGTCGCCGACGCCCAAGAGCATGAGGTCGCCATGCAACACGCCTGCGGCGTCTACATCGCCGGTGGCGACGATGTTGGTGGTCCACGTGAATGTTTCGACAGGCAGGAGGGCGAAGGCGGCGGCGGTGGTGGTCAGCTTGGCGTTGGACGCGGGCGTGAAGAGCCGGCCTTCATTGAGGCCATAGAGCGGTTGGCCTTCGATGGTTGTGACGCTGATGCCGAACTGCGCATGGCTTAAAGCCGGTTCGGCAAGGATCGCCTGAATGCGTTCGGCGATCTGACCGCGCGCGGGGGCCGCATGCGCGGGCGCTTGCGTTGACGGACGCGACGCATGATGCGTCTGCGCCGGGAGACCATCCGAAAAGACTAGAAAAGCCGCAAGAAAGAGTGAAACGGCACGCGTGCTTGCCATGGCCGGAGTTTAGCAGGAGAGATTCATGATGAGCACGGACCTGGAGCGCGGAACCGGTGCCGCTGCCGTCCCCTAGAATCATTGGGAGTCGTGGGGCGAACGCTTGGTTTTGCCGAATCCAAATTGCAGACGGATGATTTGTCCCTGGCGGCTGCGGACGCGCACGCTTGACCTTGGCGGGCGCACGCTCGTTATGGGCGTGGTCAACGTTACGCCGGACTCCTTCAGCGATGGCGGTCTATTTCTTGATCCTGAAGCTGCTGTGGTGCACGGTGTAAGGCTGTTGGACGAAGGCGCTGATTTGCTGGACCTGGGGGCGGAGAGTACGCGTCCTGGATCGCGCGCGGGTGCGGCGCAAGGATCGGAATTCACTCCTGCGGTCGACGCGAAGGAGGAGCAGGCGCGGCTGCTTCCTGTTTTGGAAGGGATTCTGAAGGCTCGGCCCGGCGCGGTGGTTTCTGTCGATACGTACAAAGCCGCTACGGCACGTGCCGTGCTGGCTGTCGGGGCGGAGATTATCAACGACGTTAGCGGCTTTACGTGGGATGCGGGGTTGGCGGGCATTTGCGCTAGGGAGCGGTGCGGCGTGGTGTTGATGCATACGCGGGGTCGACCGGAGGAATGGCGCACGCAGGCGCGGCTTGACGGCGAGTCATTGATCGACCTGGTGCGCACGGGTCTGGGGACTAGCCTGCGTGTTGCGGGTGCGGCGGGTATTGCGCCCGAGGCGATCGTTCTTGATCCCGGATACGGTTTTGGGAAGCGCTTCGAAGAGAATTTTTCAATGCTGGCGCGACAGGGCGAGTTGCTTACGTTGGGGCGGCCCCTGCTTGCTGGGTTGAGCCGGAAGTCTTTTTTGGGACATGCGCTGGCACCGCTCTTTGGCGGCAAGAGTGCGCCTGTGAATGCACGTGAGACCGCGAGCGTTTCCGCGATGGTTGCTGCGATTCTGCAAGGGGCTTCCATTGTGCGAGTGCATGCGGTGCGGCCCGCTGTGGAAGCAGCACGAATTGCCGATGGGGTGCTGGACGCGGGTTAGGCTAGCGTGGGCTCTGATCCGCTGATTTCGGACATTTTTCGTAGTTTCCCACCCTGGCGAAGGCTAGGACGGGAAACCCGAGTTCGTGAGGATTGATGATTCGGGGAGTGGCGGGGTTGGGTTCGTGCTCTCCCGCCCTTTCGCCAATAAAGAGGCGAAAGGATGGGGCACGGCGGTTTGTGGGGATTAATGCTTCGCGAAGTGGCGGGTATAAGTTCGTGCTTTCCCAGGTCTGAAGATCCAGACCCTGGGGCACCCGTGTTCGCGGGAGTGACGCACTCGGATTTCTCTAGCGGGCGGACATTGCGTGGAGTTTCAGGACGGTGTTCCAGTTGCGGGCCGTCGCGGTTACGCCCAGGGCGCGGTCTACGGTTTGTGCTGTGAATTTGCTGTCGGCCGCGCCATCGGGCAGGTGCAGGTAGAGGGTGTCGCCCTGCAGGTAATAGCGATCGCGGCGGGCAGGATATTTCGCGATGACCTCTTCGAGGGCTGCGGCCTTGGTTGCGGGTGGAGCGGCGGAGAGGAAGACTACGTGGACTCGTGCGCCGTCGGCTGCGGCTTCGGCGGCGAAGGGATTGGCGGCGATGATTCGATCGAGTTCGGCGTGGGTGCGGACGATGACGGGAACCGGCGCGCCCATGTACTTTGCCAGAGCGGCAGCGACGGATTTGGCGAGGGCCGGTGCGGAACACTTCGCGTCCACCACTGCATTGCCGCTCTGTATGTAGGTTTCGACCTTGGCGCAGTTCGAGTCAGTGAGCAGCTTGCGGAAGTCGGCCATGGGCAGCTTGCCCGTTGAGCCCACATTGACGGCGCGGAGCAGAATCACAAATGTCGGCATGGATGCAAGAATCCCTTATTGCTTTTCAGAAGCGAAGTAGACGACCACGCCGCCTACCAACGCCAGCGTTGCCAGCACGGGTACAAGGTACCAGAAGCTGCCGTCGAAGGCGCTCAACGACGTAGGCCACAGGGCTTCGAGATGGAGTGCGCGGGGCAGCGCTTCGATCCACGCTCTTAGATCGAAGCCGCGCCGCATTTGACCGGCGAGAGCGCCAGCGGCTGCAAGCAGAACCATCGCAAAAGCGAAGATTTGGGCGCCCAGGATAGGACGGCCGATGCGCTCGATTGCGGCATTGCGACGGCGCAATTGCGCGCGCCACCAGAGCGCGCCCGCCGACGGCAGCGTCGGAGTTGCGATCGCGCTGGCGTGCGCCGCTTGAAAAGCCTGCGCGACCAAAGCGAGATCGGAGCAGGCGCGACAGCCTTCCACGTGGGCGCGCAATTCTTCGGCACAGGCCTGCGGCCACTGACCGCGATTGACCAACTCCTCGACTTCTTTCTCGCGTGCGCAGGAGAGTCTGGTCATCGCGATTGATCCTGGACTGGCTGGGTGCGCAGAAGACGGGCCGCTTTGTGGCGGGCGCGAAAGAGGAGCAGGCGAATGCTGGCTGACATCAGCCCGGTCACTTCCGCAATTTCGTGGTGGCTGTAGCCCTCGGCATATGCCAGCCACAGAAGCTGGCGATCGCGCGGACGCAACTGGGCGAGCGCCGGTCCCAGCATCATTTGGGAATCCGAGCGGGCTGCGTTGTCCGCAGTGGCGAAGCGCTCTTCGGGGATATCTTCGATTGCTGTGGTGCGCTGTTTTCGCCAGTGATCGCGTAGCAGATTGGTGGCGATGCGGAAAAGATAGCGGCGCGCGGCGACTTCTCCATCTTCAGGATGGTTCGCGCAGAGGAAGCGCACGTAGCTCTCCTGCATGAGGTCGTCGGCCAGCGCGGGATCGCCGGAGACGCGCGCGAGATAAGCCCACAGAGACCGCGCCGAGCGCTCATAGAAGCCGGCGAATTCCTCAGAATTCATCGAGCCGGAGGCGCCATCCATCGGCTGGCGGGCGACCAGTGGCGCGTCGTCTGCCAGGACTCGCGGTATGGCGGATTCCCAACGCATGGGCTTCTGCTTCCTCACTTCGTTTCGGCTCCGCCCGGGTCACTGCCTGGGGCCATAGGGCGAGCCGGACTGAGTGGCCGGAGGCGGCATGAGACCGAGGCGCGCCGCCAGCAACCAGGTGATGCCCGCGCTCAGCATAAACCCGATGCCGGGCATGAGGGCGATGGTGCCGAAAATCAGCATCGGCTCGTCCAGGTCGGGGCCGGCGTGGCGGAGGAGCATGAAGCCGGTGCCGAGGAGCACCAGCACAACGCCGATTTGCAGAGGCGTGAGCACGCGGGCCACGGCATTGGGTACGCGCTGGCTCGTCTCCATGTTCACGGGAATGGGGGCGGCTTCAAGGAAACGCTTGCCGGCTTCGGTTTCCATGTAGGCGGCGAGTTCCTGGCTGGAGCTGAACTTATCGATGAGGCGGGCGTGGACTTCGCTCTGGAGTTTGAAGATGCGGCCCCAGCGGCGGTTTTCGAGGAACATTCGGGTCAGCCATGCTACAGCGACCAGAAAGACGACCAGGGCAATGATCGGCGGCATGTTACTCATAAAATCGGCAAAAGGGGACGGCCTGGATTGTGCGCGATAGACGTCGGGCCAGACGGCGCGCTCGAGGGCTTCGTTGGGGTCGCCGTTTTCATGATTCAAATGCGAGAAGAGGAAGTATTCGGGGTTGCGTGCCACCTCTGGATGTTCGGCGAGAAAGGCGGCGAGCTGGGGATTGTTGCGGGCTACATATTCCTGGTCGCTTAGCAGCGAGGGGTCGTGCGAGACGACGGTGGTGAGGGTGGGGCTCAGGCGGAGGAGCCGGATCAGCTCGGTTTGGGTAGCGGCTACATCTTTGTCGTTTAGCATGGGCGGAACCGCGGGCGCGGGTGCGACGGGGTGGGCTTGGGCGGTTGCCAGGATGACGCAGAAGAGAAAAGGAACGGCAAGGATCGAAAGGGTGCGGAAGATGTTGCGTCGGGTTTGCATTTTGGTTTTCCCCTCGGGCGGAAGAGCGGATTTGACGTCTTCTGTGTGGATAACGCTTCAGGGCGTGGTTCTGTTAACAGGGAACCGCAAAAAGATCCACTCCCCTCGGTTTGTCCGGACGGGTCAAAGTAGCTCAGCAAAGGACCAGGCAGCACGGGACAATTAAGGTATGAAAAAGCTATTGCTTGGATTGGTTCTCATCTTCTGCTTCGCGACAGTTCCTGTAGCGACGCAGGCGCAGGTTGTAGTGGTTGTTCATCCCCATCACCACCACCATCACCATCATCATCACCACCATCCAGGTGTCACGCCATAATCCCGGGACGGAAGAAGAGGTTGCTCGGCGAAGGGGCAGACAGTGAAGGGTTGTGCTAATGAAAAAGACCAACCGGATAGAGATAGCAAGAGAAATCATCTCCAACCTGAAAAGGGAGATGGAGCGGCTACGTTGGGCCGATTCCATTCGCGACGGCTTGAGCGCCCGATCGACGCCCGCCGTCAAAGGGTTTCCCGTAAGACCGTTTTGAGCGCCACTCATTTGGATGCGATTCCGGGCTGTGCTTCGCCTCGGATGCCAGCATTCGCAGGGCCAACCAGTAGAGCTAACCCATCCCGGGGTTTATCATCGTCCTAGGCGCAGGTTTATCGACTGCGCCTGAGTTTTGCTCGCGTAGCGGTGCCGGCGAGGCGTGCTGCTGCGGGCCATTTTGTGGGAAGCGGACGAGTGATGCGAGCTAAGACGGCGGTCGTGCTGGGCGCCCAGTGGGGCGATGAGGGCAAAGGCAAAATTGTGGATGTGCTCAGTGAGCGCTTCAGCGCGGTGGCGCGCTACGCGGGCGGGCACAACGCCGGGCACACCGTGATTCACGGCGAGCAGAAATTCATTCTCCAGCTTATTCCGTGCGGCGTGCTGCGGCCGGGGTGCAAGGGCGTGATCGGGAACGGCGTGGTGTTGGATCCGATCGCGTTTCTTAAGGAGGTCGCGAAGTTGCGCGACCTGGGCGTTGCTGTCGACGGCCAGCTCTTTGTCTCTAACCGGGCACAGGTCATTTTGCCGTATCACCGGATGATTGAGCTCGCAGCGGAGAGCGCGCCGGGGCGGCAGAAGATCGGGACCACGAGCCGTGGGATTGGGCCGGCCTACGAAGACAAGATGGCGCGGAGCGGACTGCGCATTGTGGATCTAATGCGGCCTGACCTGCTGAAGACGCATATTGAAGCGGCGTGCGCGGAGAAGAACCAGATCGCCCATGCGCTGTTTGGGCCCCAGATCGGATCGGGGCCGCTCGATCCGCGAAAAATGTATGAAGAATACCTTGCGGCGGCAGAGCAGGTGCGTCCGTTTGTCGCGGACACTGGACGGCTGTTGCACGAGATTCTGGCGGACGGTGGTTCTGTGATGTTTGAGGGCGCGCAAGGGACGATGCTCGACATCGATCATGGGACTTATCCGTTTGTCACTTCGTCCTCGGCAACGGCGGGCGGCGCGGCCACGGGAACGGGCGTGGGGCCGACGGCGATCGGGACGGTGATCTCGGTGACCAAGGCTTATGTGACGCGTGTGGGCGAAGGGCCCTTTCCTACTGAGATTCAGGATGGGGTGGGCGAAACGCTGCGGGCGCGCGGACACGAATATGGAGCGGTTACGGGCCGGCCGCGTCGCTGCGGATGGCTGGATATTCCATTGCTGCGCTATTCGAACAAGGTGAACGGGGCGGAGTGGCTGGTGGTGACCAAGCTCGATGTGCTGGACGAGCTGGACGAGATCCCGATCTGCACCGGTTATGAGATCAACGGCAAGGTCACGGACGAAATCCCCGCCGATGTGCACGGACTACAGCAGATCAAGCCTGTCTATACGACGCTGGAGGGATGGCGCGAGCCGACGGATGGGATCTCCGAATTCGACAAGCTGCCTAAGGCGGCGCGCGACTACCTGCACTTCCAGGAGAGGGAAAGCGGAGCGAAGATCGCCATGGTTTCGACGGGCCCGGATCGGGGGCAGACGATCGTGCTCCCCGATTTTGCGGCTGCGCTGGACGAGATTCACAGGTAAACTAAACGAACCCCCGACCGTCCAGGTATTTTGAGGCCACGTCCCCGGTGACCTGGGGTCTGATCTCTGCGCAAGGCCCTGAAACATAATCTCAAGGGAAGAGGCTGGCTCCCCTGGGAGCGAGTTGAATAGAATGCGAATCGACGGAACGAGCAACAGGAAGGATTTTTTCCCTATGATCAGCTTTACTGTCCGGATGAAGTTCGCGCCTGAAGACAGGGAAGACGTCGCCGAAGTCCTGCGTCTGCTCACCGAAGCTTCGCGGCAGGAGCCCGGCTGCATCAGTTATATTCCGCATCGCATTGAGGGGGACCCCGACGCGGTTCTCATCTACGAGCAGTACAAGGACGCGGCTGCAGCGGACGCTCATCGGCACTCGCCGCATTTCACGAAGTATGCGGTGTGCGGGCTTTATCAGAAGATGCTTGAGCGCAGCCGCGAGGATCTGGTGGCGCTAGCTTGATTCTTGCTGGTATGCGGATTTCTTCCGGGCCTGAAGGCCACCCTCTTTTGCATTGATCGATTCAGGGGCCCTGCTGGCTTCGTGCAAGAACAACAGCGGGTCCGATTTGGATTCGTGCTTTCCCAGGTCTCAGAAGCGAGACCTGGGGCACCCATCTTCTTGCGGGGTGATGCAGCGGGATGTCGCCGCCGATCCCTTTGGGTTCCAGGATTAATCGCTTCTACTCCGGACCGGCACGGCTGCGCCTTCTGCGTTCGCACAGCCTGTCCTGGTTCCCGGCGGAGATAGCGATCCCTGGGTCGCCCCTAAAGTTGGAATCTTCTAAGCCAATCGACAGCAATTGAGTCTGCCCTGAGTCCAACGAAGTGCAAGTTCGTTTCTTTAGTCACGGGAGCTGCCGATTGTTGTCCGATCTATGCACATTTCATCTAAGGTCTTTTATTTCATAGGCGGCAACTTATGGGGGGATATCGTTGGGCGCCTTGCTTTCGCGTTTTGGGATTTTGGAATAGATGGGACGGGATCGAACGAATTCCGGGGGAATGAATTTCTATTTGCGTAGAATTGACCGGGGTAATCCTTCGGGTCTACCATCCGATACGCCGATGAGGAAATCGGGTCGCCATTTTATTCCCGTTGCCAACCGGAGCCTTGTGGCCGGTTTGGGGGTGCTGTTGGTACTTGGGATGGCCTTCCCGCTTGGGGCGATGCCGCGCGGCGAGCGCCACGAGGTTCGGCTGAAGATCGACCGTCTGGAAGATCATTGGCGGGATGCGATCCTGAACCGCAACGTGGCGGTGATGGAGGGCTTGCTGGCCAACGATTACATGGCCATCACGCCCAACGGTACGCTTCAATCCAAAGACGAGACCCTGGCCAACATGCGCAGCGGGGCGATAAAGATCAAATCGCTTGAAATCTCAGACCGCAAGGTGCGCTTCTACGGGGCGACGGCGCTGGTGACGTCGCGCGCGGAGGTGAACGGCACCACGCCGGAGGGCGATCTGACTGGAAGCTATCGCTACACGCGGGTTTATGTGCGCGATGCGAGCGGAGTATGGCGCATCGTGAGCTTTGAGGCCAGTCGGATTCGGGATGTGGACCAGCATTAAGTAGACAGATTCCCTAAAACGGCCCTTCGCGGCGAGCCTGCGCCAGCTCATCTCGATGCCATTTGGCTAAAATAGAGCAGATGCCTGAACTTCCCGAGGTGGAGACGATCGCGCGCGGAGTGGATGCGCGGGTGCGCGGCGATCGTATTCTCGCGGCTTGGTTTGGCTCGCACAAGGAGCCGTTCAAAACGCCGCCGATCCAGCAATTGCGAGGGCTTGAAGGGCGAATTGTTCTGGGAGTGGAGCGCGTCGGGAAGCACATCGTTTGCAATCTTGGAGGACGGCAAAAGGGAAGACGAAGAGCGTGGTCTTCGAGTGTGCAAACGCCTGAGGCGCAGTGGGTTGTCCACCTTGGCATGACGGGACGGTTGCTTGTGACGGGACCGGATGCCCCGGTTGCCGCCCACACGCATGCGCGTCTGACCATGGCCACCGGCCGCGAGGTGCGTTTTGTGGACCCGCGGCGGTTTGGGCGGCTGGAATTTCGCGATTTGGCGCGTGGGGAAGGTTTTGGGGCCCCTGGGGCGGAACCGCTGCACATTGAGCGTGATGAGTTTGCGTCGCTTTTTCGGGGACGGCGTTTGGGGATCAAGGCGGCATTGCTGAATCAGACGCTGTTGGCGGGGGTGGGGAACATCTACGCCGATGAGAGCCTGTTTCGGGCGCGTCTTCGTCCCCGACGGAGCGCCGGGCGGCTGACCCGCGTGGAATTGGAGAGGCTGAGACTCGCATTGCGGGAAGTCTTGCAGCATGCAATTCGGCTTGGGGGATCCTCGGTCTCCGATTACGTCGATGCGGAGGGTGTGCGAGGATTTTTCCAGCTGGAACACTGCGTTTATCAGCGTACGGGGGAACCTTGCCGGGTGTGCGGAACAGCGGTCAAGCGCATCATCGTGGCTGGGCGCAGCACCCATTATTGTCCTCATTGCCAGCGGTAAGTGGGCGGAAAATTCCGTGTAGAAGAGGATCGGAGATTGAGCACTACTTGGATGAGGCGTGAGGTCGCACAAGATGCCTGCTTGTTGATTCTATGATTTTTGAGAGAAATCGGCCTGTGGAGCTATTGGATTCAAGAAGATTTGTTCTCGTGGATCTCTGTAAACTATTGAAAACAGGACCCAGCTGAAACGGCATCGCGATTGCTATTTGTAAGGCGCCAGTGATGAACCGGCTGCTGGAAGATTCCGGCGAGCCCACAAAAAAGCAGGCACCCGGCAAGAGCATCCGCCATTGAGCGGCCCCGTAAGAAGGGAAAACCGGCTGGGGAAGTCTGCGACAGGCGCGGTGAAAACACCGGCCATGATTTGCTGGGAGGCCAGTGACCAGCACGGGAAACGCAAAACGCCACCTGAAGAAGGTGGCGTTTTGTGCAGCTCCTCTTAATTTAATGCGCTCTTAAGTTACCGCTCATTTTGAGTACTGTCGTTCCCAGCGTGGACTTGCATAGCGGGTCGTGTCGCTGTAGTATCGAATTTGCCTATCAAGGCGGCTGATGCGGACCACCCGTTAAGGGAAGTGAAAGCTCGCCGCGGATGAAGGGATTCTTCGCTAGCCTCCAGAGACTTTCGTAGTCCGAGTGCGGCGAACGCCCCAGAGAAAGGGCATTACCCAGAAAAGGCGCTGGCGGCCGCGTGCCGATCCTCACAACCGGAAAGAGTTGTTGTTGGGGTTTTCGCGTACCAAGTAGCTGGAGCGTTTTTCAGGTTGCAGAGCCCTCGGGAGCAGCTTTAGCTTTGTTTGAATGTTGTTTTGCCAGTACGTCTGCTTCGGTACCCTAAGGGCCTGACTTGCTGTGAAAAGACTATAGCTTCGCAGGAACGATGAAAGTCTGCGTGCGAAGGATGTTTCGCCGCGTTCTTTCCGGTTCCGGATGGGAAAGAGAACTGCTCGCCACCAATTCCCCCGCCCCGACCAGGACGTGTGGCGCGCAAAGGGAAGCAGCACCCGCCATGGGAAAGCTGGGCCCCGCAACGCAAATGCACAATAGAGCAATGTGCCAGGAAGTACACGCATGACGACAGAACCGACCCAGCCCCAACCAGAAATGGGGCCGGCTCCGACCAATGGTCTTGGGCCGTCGCAGGGGCATCGGCGCCGCAGGCGCCGCCGCAAGAACAAGTCCAGCCAACCGGGCGCACCGCAGGCGCAACCGCAGCAAGTGCAGCAGGCGCCGCCTCCGCAGCAGCAATCGGGGCAACCGAAAGCGCCTCATATGCGCCAGAACCAGGGACGGAAGAAGAAGAAATTCTTCCAGAAGGGCGGCGGTGGCGGCGGCGGTCAAGGCCCGCAGCCGGGCAACAGCATTAATGGGTCAAACAACGGCCGGCGCAAGGACAGGCAAAAGGGTCCGCGCATGTTTGTCGGGCCGATGGACCATAGCTATCGTACTGTGAACGGCAACGTGGCTGACGGCCCGCCTTCCACGATTCCCACCTCGTCCAACGGGCACGGGAGCTATTACCCCGACGTCTACCAGGCGATCCCGCCTGCCCCGGTTCGCGAAGACGCGCCCACGCGCATTTTCTGCTTTATCGAGGATCTCTTCTTCCAGGCCAAGATCCAGGAGACCTCGCGGAAACTTGGGATCAAGGTGGAATTCGTGAAGGGGGACAAGGAAGCGGTCGCGCGTGTTATCGATACGCCCGAGGGCGCCAAGCCCACCCTTGTTGTATTCGACCTGAACAACCTGAACGCCAAGCCGCTCGCGCTGATTCCCAAATTCAAGACGAAGTTCAAGAAGGCGACGTCGATCATCGGCTTCCTTAACCACTTGCAGGGCGACCTGAAGGCGAAGGCCGTCGAGGCGGGATGCGACACTGTCATGCCGCGTTCGGCTTTCTCGCAAAGTCTACCGAACCTGCTTCGCCGTTATGGATTGGAAGAGGAAGACGAATCCATCGCGCAGCCGATGGGATGAAGACAGGGATTAGGCACTAAAGGAGAGAGCGCACCTTGTGGGTGCGCTCTCTCCTTTTGGTGCGAGGTTGTCGCCCCGTGCGGAACAACTGCGAGGCTTTTCCTGTTCCCTATTTGATTCATCCTGGGGGCCAGGTCATGGGGCGGCCGCCTAGTAGATGGACATGGAGATGATCGACCGTTTGGCCGCCGTCCTCGCCGGTGTTGACGACTACGCGGTAGCCTTTGGCCAGCCCCTTTTTTCTAGCTAGATTTGCTGCGACCCATAGCAGGTGACCGAGGAGCGCGGGATGTTCCTCGCCTGCCTCGGCCAGAGACACCAGATGCTCGCGGGGCGCAATCAGGAGATGTACCGGCGCCTGGGGATGAATGTCTGCGAAGGCGTAACAGCGGTCGTCCTGGTATTCGGGATTGGACGGGATGATTCCCTCGATGATCTTGCAGAAAAGGCAGCTCATAACAGGACCAGTGTACTAGGGAGACAGCGGTCGGAGAGGGTTCGTGCTCTCCCACCCTTTCGCCAACGCCCCACAGACGAAGACCTGTCTGTGGGGTCCCCGGAGAAAGGCGGAAGGATGGAACACGGCGCGTCTTGGGGATTTACCCATTGTGATGATTCGCAAGAAAGTCAGAGCTTGTGAACCATCTCCGCGCAATCCACATCCAACTGAGGCAGGGTCGGTGTGCGCGCATACTGTGAGTGGAATGGGCGACGACCGACGCCAGTGGGCTCGCCGGAGAACAGGACGGGCCACCTCTCGTCACATCTTGGAATCGGCCGCTCTGCTATAACGCTTGCCGTCTCGATATGTAATTCAATCTGTATGGTCAACCTCCCCACATGCGCTACCGACGTACTTATCGTTGGCGCCGGTCCAACGGGCCTGGTGCTGGCGTTATGGCTCACGCGCCTGGGAATTCGCGTTCGGATTATCGATAAGACTGCGGAGCCCGGGACAACGTCGCGCGCTTTGGGGGTGCAGGCGCGGACGCTCGAGTTCTACGCGCAGCTTGGAATCGCGGACTCGATTGTCCAGCAAGGGCGATGGGCCTCGGCAGCAAATCTCTGGTCGAACGGGCGCCCCGCGGCACATCTTGAATTCGGAACTCTTGGCGCTTCGGTGAGCCCGTTTCCTTACGCACTGATTTATCCGCAGGATGAGCACGAGCGGTTCCTGATCGATTGCCTCACAGAGCTTGGCGTTACCGTGGAGCGCTGCACGGAACTGGTTGGGTTCCAGCATGCCGATCTCTCGGTACGCACGCAGATCCTGAAGCCGGATGGGACGAAGGAATTCTGCAGGGTGGGGTATGTCGCTGGTTGCGACGGTGCGCACTCGACTGTGCGTGAGCGCCTCGGGATCGGCTTTCCGGGCGGGACCTACGAGCATCTGTTTTATGTCGCCGATGTCGAAGCGGACGGCAAGGCTCTCAACGGAGAATTGAATATTGCCTTCGATCGCAGCGATTTCCTTGTGGTGTTTCCACTCAAGGGCGACAACCGCGCACGGTTTATCGGGACCATTCGCGAGGAGCAGAATCACTTTTACGGCGCACTCACTTGGGAAGACGTGAGCAAACACATCATGGAGCGCATGCGGATTGCCGTTGAGAAGGTCAACTGGTTCTCGACGTACCGTGTCCATCATCGCGTTGCCGGCAGCTTCCGTTCAGGGCGCGTGTTTCTTCAGGGAGATGCCGCACATATTCATAGCCCCGTGGGTGGACAGGGCATGAACACCGGGATCGGCGATGCAGTGAACCTGGCGTGGAAGCTTGCCGCCGTGCTGCGAGGCCGAGCCAAACCTGCGTTACTCGAATCCTACGAATCGGAGCGCATTGCTTTCGCACGCAAGCTGGTGGAGACGACGGACCGGGTCTTCACCGAAGTAACGAGCTCACGGCCCACTGCGCGCCTGATGAGGCTCCGGCTTGCGCCGCTTTTCGCTCCGCTTTTCTTTTCGCTCGAGCCTACGCGGAGGCTCTTGTTTCGCACGGTTTCGCAAACGGCGATCAACTACCGGGGAAGCAGCCTGAGCCATGGCATTGCGGGCGCGGTGCGCGGTGGGGACCGGCTGCCCTGGGTGAAGATGGGATCCAATGGCAGCGGCAGAGACAACTTTGCGCCGCTGCGTTCGCTTGATTGGCAGGTGCATGTGTATGGAGAGGCCAAACCCGCGATGGAGGATTTGTGCGACGAGCGGAGGATCCCGCTGCATGTTTTCGCTTACAGCGAGGCAATGCGGCACGCGGGCTTGCGGCGCAACGCGGCGTATCTGCTGCGGCCGGACGGTTACATTGGGCTTGCCGAACCCGACGGCGTTGCGGATGAGGTGGCCTCGTATCTCGACAATCGCGCGCTGGCACCGTTGAATTGAAGGCTGTGCTGGCACCTGCGCGCTGTGATTCCAATCTGAATTTGCCTAGGGCGTCGAATTCGCAACAGTCGTCGCGTTGACCTTGCAGGGTCCGTAGTCCTTGTTCATCGAAGCCACGCGGAAGATCTGATCTCCGGTTGTTTCGCTGGTCTTCTTCACCCTCAAGCCTTTTAGCTTTACGCGATCGCCGACCTTGATGCTTGTTGCATCGCCTGCGAGGGCGTAGGTTTTCGAGTCGCTGGTCTGAAGCTCAAGTCCAGTCGGCCCAGAAAGTACGCAGCCACTCAGCGAGTGATGGCTGTGGTTGACCTCGACCAGTACTACGACTACCACGGCGATGGCAGCGCCGATGCCAACGGCAGCACCGACAACTTCGCCCTCGCTTGGGCCAATGGGGCCGGATGAATTGGGGCAACCTGCCGGCGAGGTTGCGCCGGAGCAGAGGAGAACGGTGAGACCAGCGAAGGCAGCGACCCCAAATTTTCGATTGACATGTGAAGGCACGCGCGTCGCGGGCGAGGTCCGCCGAAAGAAATTCAAATCATCCTCCATGAAGCACAAGTTTTCCCGGGGTCGAGCAAGATGCCCATCCAAAGCCAAATCATCGGGAAGGATGGATGAGATTAATCCGTTGAAACGCACATGGGCAAGAGAATTATTCAGCGTCGCGATTCGGCATAGGGGGCGGCTCAGGGCGCTGCCCAGGATGTCGCTTGAGCGCGTGTTTATACTCCAACAACCGATGAGAGACGATCCCAGCCTGCTCGATGTGGCCCTTGGCGACGGCCGGTTCCTGATTGCGCTTACGGGGATTGCGCTGGTGCTGAGCGGAGGATTCGCAATTCTCCAATCGGTCTCGGGACAATTGCTGCCGCAGGATAGTCACGCTATCGGTATGGACTCGGCTGCATTGATGAGGGTCGCAAATCCTCGTCTGCTGGGGTTCATGTTTCATGACCGGGTGGCTTATGGCGGAACGCTGGTTTCGATTGGGACGGGCTACTTGTGGCTCGCCGCATTTCCGATGCAGACGCGTGCAGCCTGGGCTTGGTGGGCGCTGGTGTTTCGGGCGGCATCGGATTTCTCGCGTTTCTGACCTACCTGGGCCAAGGCTATCTCGATTCCTGGCACGGTGTCGCTACGCTCTTTCTTTTGCCCGTTTTCTTGCTGGGCCTATGGAGATCGCGACCGGCGCATCTGTCTCTGCGCGTGGCATGGAGGGCAAGCCGACAGAACGACGGCTTATTTGGCCGCTGGGGCAGGAGGCTGTTGAGCGCTTGTGCCGCGGGTCTGATTCTCGCCGGAGGCACAATCGCGATCTTTGGCATGACGACGGTCTTTGTTCCATCCGATCTGAGATTTATTGGCCTAGACGGCGCGCGCTGAGCCATATTTCCCACTCGCTGATCCCGGTCATCTCTCACGACCGTGCAGGTTTTGGCGGCGGCTTGTGTTCGATAGGCTGCCTACTGCTGTTTATCGCGCGCTGTGCACCACTCACGCGAAGCTTTGTGGAGGTTGTTGCGGTGATGGGGATCGCGGGATTCGGTGGCGCCATCGGCGTCCACTTCGCCGTCGGCTATCTCGATTTCCTTCACCTGCTCCCCGCATTTCTCGGTCTGCTTCTTTTTCTTCTCGCAAACGGATTGCTCTGGGCCGGATGGCGAGGTCGTCGCGCAGCCGAAACGAAGTAGAAAGGGGCGGATTCCGTGGCCACGATGCGCGCATTAGGTAAGGAGCAGCGCGGTTAATTTCTTTTTGCCACCACTATAGGCTGGTAGAAACCGCTCTCGTTCGACATCAGCCAACGAATCTGGTTGAAGCCTGCGGACTCGAGTGCCTGTGTGAGTTCAGCGCGGAGCAGGCAGCGATATTCCGAGACGAAGTGATGGGCCTTCCAGCCTTCCTCTGTTTGGCTAGTCATGTAAAGGTGAAGCGTGTATCGATCGTGAGCGATCCAATCCCAGACCTGGTGAACAATTCTACGTCGGCGGGCGTCGCCGTAGAATGCCGGTTCCTGGATGGTGGGTCTTTTTTCGATCAGCGTGTCGTAGTCGCGGGTGCTTGCGATCAGCATGCCGCCCGGCTTGAGTTTGGAACCCATTGCTCGTACCGCTGCAACAACGTGCTCAGCGGAGAGATGCGGGAGAGAATTGTCGAGCGCGGCTACAACGTCGAAGTCGGATTCGGGAATCTCGGCGAGGGAGGTCATGTTTGAGACGTGGAAAGCAATCTGGAGGGCGCGCTGCTGCGCCTCCCTCGCGGCCCGCGCCACCGCTGCGGAACTTAGATCCGATGCCACCACTTGATGACCGTAGCGCGCAAAGCCGATGGCTTGCGTTCCGATGCCGCAGGCGCAATCCAGAATTTCGAGGGGTCCGGAGCGCAACTGCGAGGCGAGGAGCGGATTAAGGATTCCGGCTTGCCGCTCGATCGACGTGTCCCAATCCTCGAAGATCAGATGGTAGTGTTCGGCGAGCGGATCGTAGAAGTCCAGGGTTGGATCGGGCATTTCCGGCTCCTAGCTTGTGTGGCCCGGTTCGCTATTCAGCCTGTGCGGACGCGCTGCTACTTGGCCCGCCGACGAGTTCGGGGCCGCTTACGGGGGTCCGCAGGCAGGTCTGATTTCTGCCACGATGTTTCGCTTCATACAGTGCACGATCGGCTAGGTCGACGAGGGCTGCTGCGCCGATACGAAACTCGGCGTCGCTCACGCCTGCGCCAACGCTCACCGTCAATCGGCCACCCAAGGGCGAGGCGCCGTTTTCGAGGTTCATGTTGGCGATGGCCTCATGAATGCGGTCCGCGATTGCCGCTGCGCCGTTTGCACCTGTGTCGGGCAGCATAAGAAAAAACTCGTCACCGCCGTAGCGCGCGACCAAGTCATAGGGCCGTCTGGCCTGCAGCCCCAGCATGCGTGCGACGCTTACCAGGCAGACATCGCCGTAACTGTGACCATGCACATCGTTGATGCCTTTGAAAAAATCCAAGTCGATAAGCAGCAGGGAAATCGGCTTTCTTTGCCGCGATGCGCGACGTCCCGCCTGGTCCAGTGCCAGATCAAACCGTCTGCGGTTCGCGGTATTGGTCAGGGGATCGAGTTGCGACAACTTTTCCAATGCCGAGTTTGCTTCCCACAGGTCGCGTTCGCGATCCATCAACTGGGCCTGTCCCGTAAGGTATTTCCTCTGCAGCACGCCTGCTTCGAGGCCCTGCACGATGAGAAGCAGAAAAATGGAAGCCAGCGCCAATAGAGGGAAATGCGCCGTGACTGAAGCTGCCAGCGCGAAAACGCCGATGGTCATGAGCAGTGGCGACAAGGTTCCGACCAGCATGCGATTCCGTCCAGGCTGGACATGGAGTGGGGCGGGTTCCGTATCCAGCGGGAGGTAGAGAGTGAGGCAGCCGGCAACGCAGAAAGGGACGCTCCACAGCAAATCGAAGAGGTTTCCCGCATGGAGATTCCAATGCAGGGTTGCGTAGTCCATGCTTACTTCGACCGGCAGATACGCGGCGAGAAAAGCGAGGATCGACCCGATCACCCGCCGCTCTTCTTTAGAAGTCCAGGTGAAGAAGCGGAGCGCCGTGAGCAGCACCAGCAGCCCGCACACAACGGCATAGATGCTGCCCATGATGGTGGACGCAGCTTGCGGCGTCATGGGTGTGCGGAAGAGCAAAACGTAGGTGAGCAGAATCGCAAGGCCCATCTGGCCGCAGTTCAGCAGGAAGATGGAGCGATGTCCTTCCGTTTCTCGCGTGGTGGAGAGCGCGAACAGGAGGGGAAAAGCTGAGACAACGTAGAGGAGGTCCGAGGGATCGACGGCGAGGCTGCTCGCAGCGGGCGGCGGCCCGATGATGGTTTCTAAGAGATGCGCGAGGCCCCACAAAAACATTCCGGCGCCCAACCAACGCAGCATGGCGCGCTCGGGGGCCTGCACCCTTTGTGCGCGCAACCAAACACATGTGGCGGCGAGGCACACCAGCGCGACCGTTGCATCGCGCGATACGGCGATTGCATGCGGCTGCAGCACCACCAGCAGAGCCACGTGCAGAGCGAATACGAACGCCATGGCCGCGGCAAGCGCCCCGCGCATCGGGATCCGCGTCCCTGGTTGTTTTGCGATTAGCGCTTCGGCGATTGCGGAATCCAAGAGGGCCTAACCTTCGGAGGGATTTACGTCAAAACTGCGCTCCATTTAATTATCCTGCTTCGGTGCGCTGATTGCCGTCTGTCACTCCCCACCTTAGTCCCAGTAGTACCTTTCTCGGTTCGCTGGAATCCCATCCTGCACCCTCGGTCGCTCAGCTGGTGTGGTCCAGAACGATCTTCCAGCCCTGCGGGCCTTTGCGCCAGACCAGAGAAAAAATGCCGTCATCCTTTTTGGCTTCGCCTTTCGCGGCGCGTTCGAGGTGAAATTTTCCTGTGACTAGAGCGATTTCCGCTTTGCCGCACCCTCCGGGGAGCAGGCGCACGTCGAGATCGTTGAATGTGAGAGTGCCCATCTGCTCGCGGGTGGTGTAACTCTCCTGGTAGCGCTTGAGAATCGGCTCGAAGCCTTTGCGCAACGTCAGGCCGATGAACGTGGTATCCGGTGAGTTTTCATAGGCCTGCATGAACGCGGGAATATCCGCACGGTTCCATGCGTCGGTCTGCGCCTTGATTGCTGTCCGGATCGCGGTTTCATCGGGCACCTGCAGGGCGGCAGAGGGCGCCTTTGCGGCCCTAGCGAGACCGGAACCAAGGCACAGCAGCACCAAGAGAATCACTCTTCTCATTGCAACTCCTCCGCTTCTCCAAAAAAAATGTGGCTTCAGCTTACAATGAATGCATGGCCGCCGCCGCAAATTCACCGTTTCGTATCGTGCATACTGTCTGCTCGCACGACTGCCCGGACAGCTGCGCAGTGCTGGTGACGGTGGACAACAATGGCCGCGCCATCAAGGTGCAGGGTGACCCTTCACAGCCCGTCACGCAGGGATTTCTTTGCGGTAAAGTTGCGAAATATCTTGATCGAGTTTATGCGCCGGATCGCATTCTGTATCCGCTGAAGCGCAAGGCTGGTGCGGCTAAGGGACCGCTGAAGCGAGGCGAGGAGCTCGCCGCTTTTGAGCGCGTGAGCTGGGACGAAGCGCTCGATGCGATCAGTGCGCGGCTGAAGAAAACCGCCGATACTTACGGCCCCGAGTCGATTCTGCCGTACAGCTACGCTGGAACGATCGGCGTGTTAGGTTACGGCTCGATGGATCGGCGATTTTTTCATCGGCTCGGCGCGAGCCAGCTTGACCGCACGATCTGCTCAGAAGCTGGCGGCGTAGCGTGGAACTATGTTTACGGTAAAAAGCTCGGCACACCTACGGAGGATTTTCGCCGTGCGAAGCTGATCGTCGCGTGGGGTGCGAACATCCACGGCAACAATGTGCATCTCTGGCCGATGGTGGAGCAGGCTCGGCGGAATGGCGCGCGCCTGATCGTCATTGATCCCTATAAGACGCGAACTGCGGCTCTCGCCGACTGGCATATTGCCATTCGACCCGGGACCGACGGCGCACTCGCCCTGGGCATGATGCACGTGATTCTGCGCGAGGGCCTGGAAGACCGCGCCTACATTGAGGAGATGACATTCGGCTTTGATGCGCTGGCCGAGCGCGTGCGGGATTACACACCGGAGCGCGTGGCTGCGTGGACGGGCATGACGCCGGGTGAAGTGGAGCACCTGGCTCGCGAATATGCGACGACGCGGCCAGCCGCTTTGCGACTCAACTACGGGGTGCAGCGGAGTGAAAATGGCGGCACCGCGGTGCGCGCGATCGTGATGCTGCCGGCACTGACTGGCGCGTGGAAATATCGCGGTGGTGGCGCGCAGCTTTCCACGTCCGGCGCATTCCAGTGGAACAAGAAAGCTGTCGAGCGTCCGGAACTCGCGCTGGCTTCGCCGCTCAAGCGCCTGGCGCGCGTAGTGAACATGAGCTCCCTGGGCCAGGCGTTGACGGAACTGGGCCAGTCGGCTGAGACGCGGGCTGCGGATGGGCCGCCGGTGCATGCGCTGTTCGTTTACAACTCGAACCCCGGCGCTGTCGCTCCGAATCAGAATACGGTGCGACGTGGATTGATGCGTCCGGACTTGTTCACTGTGGTGCACGATCTTTTTTTCAACGACACGACGGACTATGCCGATTACATTTTGCCGGCGACGACGTTTCTCGAACACACGGATATTCAAGGAGCCTACGGTCACTATTTCGTGCAGCTCTCGAATCAGGCGATCGAACCGCCCGGCGAAGCACGCTCCAACGTGTGGCTGTTTAGCCAACTCGCGCAACGCATGGGTTTCACTGAAGAGTGTTTCTGCGATACGCCGGAAGAAATCATTCAGCAGGCGCTCGGCATTGCGACGGGGAATGGCGGGCACGCGACCAATGCCGGGATGGAGCACATTACTCTCGAAGACTTAAAACGCGACGGCCATATTCCGCTCGCGTTTCATCGCGATCCTGAAACGCGGCCGTTCATGCCGAATGTGTCCGGGCGGGTGCCCACGCCTTCGGGCAGGATCGAGTTCTACTCTGAAGCACTGGCTGCGAGGGGACTTGATCCGTTGCCAGCTTTCGTTCCTCCGACTGAATCGCGCTGGAGTAATAGCAAGAAATACCCACTCGAATTCCTGGGCCGGAAAGCGGACAACTACATGAACTCCACTTTTGCGAACCTCGATGGACATCGAAAAATGGAAGCGCGCAAGACGCACATCCTGGATATGCACTCCATCGATGCAAAGGCGCGGGGCATTGTCGACGGCGAGTCTGTGCGCGTCTTTAATGACCGCGGCTCGCTTCGACTGACGGCGCATGTGAACGGCAGTGTGCCCGTGGGCGTGGTTGCGGCCCAATTGGATTGGGCGAAACTTCACAACGACAGCAATAACGTGAACAGTCTCACGAGTGAGCGCCTCACCGATCTTGGCGCAGGCGCTACCTTTTATTCCGCGCTCGTAGAAGTGGCAAAATAGTAACCAGATCGTAATCTAAGTTTTCCTCAATCAAAAATCTTTTCTTATTCCCAAAAACCCGCGTAAACTGTGCACGTCGCTTAGCAATTGGTTTGAACTGCCGAGGCTATTGGGTCTCATGAAACAGGCGCGAAGCAGTGGCGCGGTATTTGGTCTTTCGTTAACAGCGTTTTGATCTCTCCCCCTAACAACGGGCCCAAACAAACGGAACGGATTTCACAGAAATTGCCTCGGCAATCGACGACGGGGCATTTCATCGCACAATACACCAACTCAGAGGCCGTCGCGGTTTCAGTGTGGCCAGCGCGCGACGGAAGCGAGGGAACGCTTTATGACCGGCACGTATTGGACACTCTATGCATTCGCGGTCGTAGCCCTCATCGCCTTCATGGTGATGCGGCGCAGCGGGCAGATCTCACAGAAACAAGCGGCCAACTACGTCAAGAGCGGCGCTCTCGTGGTGGACGTCCGCAGCCCTCGCGAATTCAGCACCGGTCATTTGTCGCAGGCTTTCAATTTTCCTCTAGAGGAGCTCGAAGGCTTGTTGCCAGAAAAAGTCAGAGACAAGAATCGCGTGATTCTGGTTCACTGCCGCACCGGACTACGCAGCAAGAAGGCCAAAGAACGTCTGCAGCACATTGGCTACAAGAATGTTTTTATCCTTGGGTCGTATGAGCGTGCTTTCAAGATTGTCAGCGGAAGAATGCTGTAGCGCTGAATGCTTTCGGAATATTTGCATGCTATAAAGGCGCAATGGCGCCCGCTTTCACGCTTCGCCTGGCCACCGCGGACGATATTCCTGCTCTGCACGTATTGATCGAGGCTTCAGTACGGGGTTTGCAGGGAGAGGATTACACGCCTGCGCAGATTGAGGGCGCGCTAGGCACTGTGCTAGGCCTGGATACCCAACTCATTCGCGACAAGACGTATTTTGTGGCTGAGGCTGCGGATCTGAACGCAGGGGCACGTCCTGCATTGGCTGGGTGCGGAGGGTGGTCGAAGCGCAAAACTCTATTTGGCGCGGATCGCGGTCCAGGGCGTGAGCCGGAGTTACTTGACCCTGCTGCCGATGCAGCGAAGGTGCGTGCGATCTTTGTTCATCCCCACTTTGCGCGACGGGGGTTGGGCTCGTTGATTCTTGCGACGGTGGAGAACGCTGCGCGGAATGCCGGCTTTCGGCGATACGAGATGGGATCGACGCTCACCGGCGTGCCGTTGTATCGCCTGAAAGGCTACGTTGAGGTGGCGCGCATTGCGGTGCCGCTGCAGAACGGCGAAACACTGCCGGTAGTGAAGATGGTGAAGGACGCGGAGTAACTTAACATTTTCGGGCGTTACTGGAACCTGAGGCGCACATTCATCAGATGCGCTCCAGTGTCGGCGATGCCCTCGGCGTGCGGATGGATTGGCGGCGCATCCTTCGGCGACTTGGGAGCGTTCGCCGCCAACCATTTCTTCAGCACTTCAGGGTTGTAGCGCTTCCCCTCGACTTCCTTCCACGCTGCGAGGAGCCTTTTCACTTCGCCGGGCATCGGCTCAGCGCCATCGAGCGTGAGTTGGCCAAAGAGATATGGATATCCTTCTTCGACTTCGACCGTAACGTCGATCACGCGGTGCTCTTCATTGACCGCGATGGCCGGAACTGCCCCGACATCGGCGAAGCCCTGCGCTTCATACATCGACTTCAGCTTTTCGAGGCCCGTGCTTATCGTGCTTGCGTTGAACACGCTTCCGGCGGTAATCGAAAACTGGTTTCGGAGCAGTTCCTTCTTGAATTGAGTTGTGCCCTTGAAGGTGATCTCGCCCATCGCATATTGATTTCCCGCTTCGAATGCGACCGACACATCCGCAGAATTCGCCGGGCCCTCCGGACGCCTATTGTTGAACTGAGGATTTTCGATATGCGCGAAATAATAGCCTTGGTCGCGGAGTTTCTGCTGGATGCGATCTTCGAGATCTTCCGCGCTATAGGAGCCGCCTTCGAGCGATGCCACGATGGGGCGCCAATCGGCATTGGGCAGATCGGTTGCCGTCAATGTCAGAGTTCGCACGTGCACGGCTGCGTCGGAGGGCTTCGCCGCATCCTGTGCCGCCGCTACTGCTGCCAATCCTGCACACAGAACCATGCTCATTGCAATGCGCATCTTGCTTTCTCCCACTGCGGATCGTGGCAGCCATTCTACCGCGTCCAACCTACTTTCTGAACGCGTCGCATTCGGACCTGCAACCCTGCGCTTTCGGCCCGAACGTCGTCAATGCGGATCGGTCGCTGCGGGCAGGACCTCAATGTAATCGAAGGCTGCGGGGTCGCTCGCGTCGGGTGTGCCATCGAGGCGAATGGCGTCGCCTGGCTTGAGCGCGACGTCTTCGACGATGTGGCGCGTTGAGTTGTCGCCGTGGGGCCGGCGCGTTGGCAGGATGGCATCCGCGCTCCAACTCGATTGCTGTCCTGCGGGTTGGCCGTTGACCTTCAAGGCGAACTTCGCGGAACCGCCCTGGAGGTCAAAGAACTGTGCGGCTATGTCGAAGCCTCCAGAGGCTCCCGCGTAGGTCCATTCGGCGGAACAGCTGCGCCGGGCAGAGCTCTCGGCCGCCGGGGCGCAGATAACGGCTTTGCCACCCGAGGCATCTTCCCACGGCGTGACTCCGATGATTTGATAGCCGTCGAGGTGGGCGTCTTCTGCTTCCATGCGGCCGGGGAAATGCCCCGCGCGGTCTTGGTCGTCGGGGATCCCGCTCAGCTTGAAAAAATACTGCACGATTGCGTCGCGCCACACGATGGCGTGGCCGGCCTGATACTCGAGACGGGGCAAAACATTGTCGTAAAGCGCTGGATCGATGTGTCCCTTCAGCGATACCCAATCGCGCACAAACTCGGCTGCCTGCGCTGCACCGGCGTAGTGACTGTCGTAGAGATACTGAATCACGGTTTTGCCGTCGTGCAATTTGTAGGTGTAGGGCACGTGGTGAAAAAAGAGCAGCAGATCGTCGGGAGTGGTTGCGGCGGTTTCGTAGATTTTTGCGACTTCCGGCGGATATTGTCCTGCGAACCCGGTCCCTGTGGCGACACTGCGGTCCATTCCTACGCCTTCGTGATCGGCGCGGTGCCACTGGCCCCAGCCGTTGTTTTCGCTACCCTCGATGCCGGGCCCATAGTGGCTGCCAGTGATGTCGGTGAGGGTTTGCAGGCCCAGGGGGCCGGTGTAGTCTTCGTAGGCGGGCCACGATTGCATGAGCATATCGACGACCCTTTGGATGTCGTCGCGTCGGAGTCTCTCATCTGGATACGCGAGCAGGGTCAATCGCACCCACTCGCTTGCAATCTCCTCCGGCGCAAGACTCGGATCCCACGCCAGCCGCCCGAACGCAAACAGATTCGCCATCGCCAGCGGCGAACCCAGCCAGGCATCGCGGCCCACACCGGACACGCCGACCATCCCGCCATTCTTCCCGGCGATTATCTTTTTGACGGGAGTTGCGGAACCGCCGACGCGCATGTCGAAGTCGAGAACTTGTTTCCACATGGGTGCGAGGTAGACGAGGTGCCGTTGCTGGCCGGTGTACTCCTGCGTGATCTGCAGTTCCATGGCCTGGCTGGTTTCGGTCAACCCGCCGAACAGCGGCGAGACTGGCTCGCGTACCTGGAAATCGATTGGCCCTTCTTTGGTCTGCACGATGACGTTCGGCGCGAACTTGCCATCGAGTGGATGAAAGATGTCGTACGCCGCGCGCGCCCGATCGGCCTTCGGATCATTCCAGTCGAGATGATGGTTGTAGACGAACGCGCGGTACAGCACCACGCCGCCGTGCGGAGCCAGCGCGGCAGCCAGCGTATTGGCCGCGTCGGCAGGGGTGCGCCCATAACTGGCGGGTCCGGGCTGACCCTCGGAATCGGCCTTCACTGTGAACCCCGCGAAATCCGGAATCAGCGCATAAATTTCGTTCACTTTTTCGCTCCACCAGGCTTTCACCTCGGGGTCCAGCGGGTCATATGTGGTGAGGCCGCCGATTTTCTGGGGACTGGCAACATCGACGCTGATTGCCAACCGCACGCCCCATGGCCGCATTGCATCCGCTACGCTCGTCAAGCCATGAATCATCTCCGAATTCAAAAACGGTGCGGCATTGTTCACGTTATTGACGTTGCACCCGTTGATTCCAACCGACGCAAGTAGCCGCGCATACTCCGCCACTGGCTTCAAGTCCTCGCGAACTTTTCCGCCTTCGAAGAAGATACTGCGGCCTGCGTAGCCGCGCTCGATGGAACCGTCGGCGTTATCCCACTGGTCTACCCAACGCACCTCCATCGCTGGATGGCTGCGCAGATTCAGGTAGGCAACGTTCTCACCGCTCGCGAACAAGCGCAATAGAGCGAAGGCTCCATACAGAACGCCGCGCTGATCCGCGCCGGCAACAACCAGAGTCGCCCCGCTGTCGATAGATCCTTCCCAATCGAGCCAATATCCATCCGCCCCCAGGTCGGTGGGAACCTTGAGATCTGGAAATGCCTCGCGAACCTCTTCGACGGTTCCGATGACAGTTTGGCCCTGGACTGCGCTGGTCCTCCATGTTACCGAGCCACTCGTGATTCCATTGATGCCCCGCCGCAACTCCTGCGTTGCCGATTGTTCCAGCAGAGACGAGCCCAGCGCGCGCACCTTCAACGGGACGTAGATCCGGCCGTGACTCCCCGCATACTTCAGCCACGCTTGGTCCGCCGTTTGCGCGCCTGCGCCCGAGTTTCCCGTCGACAAGACTGCCAGTCCCAACCCAAGGGAGAAAGCGATTTTTCGCAACATGTGTTGCACCCCCGGTCCGCTCGCGTGCTGCGCACCGTTTTATCAGTTCTCAGTTCGTAGTGCTTAGTTCAGAGCCTCGGGTCCCAGTCGATCGTGACTCGGCGCAGGCCGCGCACCGCATTGGTTAGATAGGTGGCGTCGGCGGTTTTCAGGTCTTCTAGATGCAGGATCTTTTCTTGTATCCCGGGGCGTGTTGCGAGCAGATGGCGCCGGTAGATTCCGTTCAGCAGGCCGCATGCGACGGGTGGCGTGAACCAGCGGCTGTCTTTCTCGATGAAGATGTTGCTGATTGCGCCCTCTGTGACTTGTCCGTTCTGATTCAGAAAAAGCACATCCGCAAAACCTGCTTCGGTTGCTGCTTTGATTGCTTCGGCGTAGACGGGGCGGTTCGTCGTTTTGTGGAAGAGGAAGCGGTCGCGTGCGTCGGTGCGCTGGTTCGCAATGCAGACTTGTGCTGGATTGGCTTCGTCGGTCGGCGGCGGCAGGATTTGTTGTTCGATGTGGAGCTGTCCTTCTGCGTCGAGGAGGAGCCTGACTTTGTGGGGCGTGTGCTCCGGGAAGGCCGTTGCTGTTTTGAGCAGCGCTGATTTGATTTCATCGCGATCGCAGGGAAAGGCGAAATAGGCGGCGGAATCTTCGAGGCGGTCGAGATGCAATTCGAGAAGGGAATACTCACTTTGCCACTTCATGGTTTCAATCAGGGAGAAATCTTTGTTGGCCTGGGTCAGGAATTCTGCTTTTAGGAGGCATTCACGGTATTCGTCGGGGGCATTGGAATCGATCACTATGCCGCTTCCTACGTCCATTCTCGCGTTTTCTTCGTCGATCTGCAGTGTGCGGATGGCTACGTTGAAAACGGTTTGCTCGCGCGAAAAAAATCCGATGGCACCGGTGTAGACGCCGCGCGGTGCGGCCTCAAGCTGCGCGAGCAGTTGCATGGCCCGTATCTTGGGCGCGCCTGTGACGGAGCCGCAGGGAAAGAGGGCGCGAAAGACATCGTGATAACCAACGTCGGCGCGCAATTCGCCAGTGATGGTTGACGTCATCTGCCACAGTGTTGGATAGCGCTCGACGGCAAACAACTCTTCGACGGTCACGCTGCCGAAGCTGCACAGCCGGCCGAGGTCGTTGCGGAGAAGGTCGACGATCATGACGTTTTCACTGCGATTTTTTTCGTCGTTACGGAGTCGCTGGGCGATCTGCGTATCCTCCGCGTTGGTGCGGCCGCGCGGGGCTGTTCCTTTCATGGGACGGGTCGAGATCTGGCGCGTTGTGCCGGCTCGGTCGATTCTGAAGAAAAGCTCGGGTGAAAAGCTGAGGATGTACTTGTCTGGCTGCCAATGAATAAACGCTCCGTACTCGACCGGCTGGCGCGCGCGCAGGGCCGCATACAGAGATGCGGGCTTGTTTGCGGTGCGGAGCTTTAAAGGAAATGTGAAGTTGAGCTGATACACATCGCCAGCGCGAATCCACTCGTGAATGGCTTCGATGCGGTCGGCAAATTGGGGCTCGTTGAGGCCGGCTACGAATTCGAGGTTCGTCTCGGGAGTTTCGTCTGGGGAACCGGAGGATGCGCGCAATTCGGCAAGGCCCGGCGGCTCGGTGCCTACGAATTCTCCGTTGAGATGATCAAACAGGTAAGCGCGGTCGTAGATTCCGAACCGTGCGAGCGGGGTTTTGGAATCGCCCGGGTATAACTGTGCCTTGGGCTCGAAGGCTTGTACGCACTCGTAGGTGAAGAAGCCCGCGGCAACGTGGCCTTTGGCGAGTGCGCGCTCAATCCGCGCA
>Ga0187863_10000324_pt1 | contig 41248 bp, 41 predicted proteins | sample June2016WEW_11_1_FD_132975 | JGI IMG/M metagenome (GOLD analysis project Ga0187863, IMG submission 132975) | Peatland microbial communities from SPRUCE experiment site at the Marcell Experimental Forest, Minnesota, USA - June2016WEW_11_10 | ecosystem: Environmental > Terrestrial > Soil >...
AGCACCGCTCGCTTCCCTATTTGGTCTTGCTCCAGGTGGGGTTTGCCGTGCCGTTGATGTTGCCATCACCGCGGTGCGCTCTTACCGCACCATTTCACCCTTACCGGCGCCGCTTGCGCGTCGCTTAGGCGGTATCTTTCTGTTGCACTTTCCGTGGACTCGCGTCCCCCAGGCGTTACCTGGCACCTTGCCCGTCGGAGCCCGGACTTTCCTCCACCCGCGCCGGCCTAAACCGTCGAGAGCAGCGGCTGCCTGGCCGACTCTTAGCGCGCACCATACGCTTGTTTGAGCTCAAGTGCCCGCTTATAAGCCTCGTTGTCGCGCACCGAGGCGATGCGTGCCGCCAAATGCGCCGCCTGCTTCAATGGAAGCTCTTCGAGCAGCGGCGCGAGCACCCGGTCGAGTGCCCCGCCGTGTCCGTCCGCTCCCGTTTCAGCGATGGCGGCGGGGGATGCACCCGCGATCACCAGCACGATCTCTCCACGCACGAATGCGGGCTCGGCCGCGGCGCGGGCAGCGAGTTCCGACAGCGCTCCACGGTAAAGCGTCTCATGCACCTTGGTGAGTTCGCGCGCGACGGCGGCCGGCCGCTCGCCCCCGAAGATTTGCGCGCAATCCTCGAGTGCTTCGCGCACGCGGTGCGGTGATTCGTAAAAAACCAGCGTACGCGTCTCGAGCGCCAGGGAGTCGAGGCGCGAGCGCCGCGCGGCGCCGCGCGCCGGCAAGAATCCCTCGAAGCAAAAGCGATCCGTCGGCAGAGCGGCGATCGAGAGCGCGGCGATCAATGCGCACGGGCCCGGGATCGCGACCACCTCGATGCCCGTCGCGGCGCAAGCGCGCACCAGATCGAAACCGGGATCGTTGATGCCGGGAGTGCCCGCGTCGCTCACGAGCGCGATATTGGCGCCGCCCCGCATCTTGTCGATGAGCTCCGCGACGCGCTGACCTTCATTGTGCTCGTGCAACGACAGCATGGGCTTCGAGAGCCCGAAGGCGTTCAGCAGTGTCCCCGTGCGGCGCGTGTCTTCTGCCGCGACCAGGCTGCACGCGTCGAGCGTGGCGCGAGCGCGCGCGGAGAAATCCGCTAAATTGCCGATCGGCGTCGCGACGACGTAGAGGCGACCCCAAGCCGCGTTTGTCACTATACTGCCTGCTTAAGCGTTGAAACGGGAATGCAGGGTATGGCAGCGATCTCTGAACGTCCACGCCTGGCTGCGCCGTCTGTCTGGGTAACGACGATTTGCGCGGTCTTGTTGGCCGCGGCAGGCTGCAGCCTGATCAAGCCGGAGGGAGTCGCCGGGGAATCGAACCCGCAGCGGGCGCAGCGCCTCGCGACGGAAGGCAAGCACGCCGATGCGGCCCGGGCCTATGCGGATCTGGCGGCTCAAAATCCCCCGGATCGGGACAGCTACGAACTGTTGAGCGCAGAGCAGTGGGTGCTCGCGGGCGACATCGCCTCCGCCAAGCAGGCCTATGCGGCGGTCTCCCCTCAGGCGCGAACCGCGCTGCCCGCATCGAGGGCGTTGGTCGCCGCCGAGATCGACGTGGCGGATCGCGACGGTTCGGGCGCAATCCGCGAACTGGATTCGATCCCCGTGCCGACCGCCGCGGATCTCGCCCAAAATTACTGGTGGTTGCGCGGCAAGGCGGCATTTCTCGCCGGACATCCGGTGGAGGGCACGCGCGCATTCGTTGAGCGCGAGCGCTACCTGCCGGACCCGGGAACCTTGCACTCGAGCCGTGAGGAGCTGTTCGGCCTGATTCGCGATGCCGCCGAGCGGGGCGTGTCGCTCAAGGCTCCCCCCAAGACCGACCCCATCGTCGCCGGATGGCTCGCGCTCGGCCCGCTGGCGGTCGACATGGCGCGCAACCCCATGCGGGCGGGAGCAGCGCTGGCGGACTGGAAACGCGCCTACCCGCAACATCCGGCAAACGACAGCGTGCTCCTGCTCGCGCAGAATCAAATCGCCGTGGCGACCGGCTTTCCCAATGAGATAGCGCTACTCCTGCCGCTGTCCGGCCGGGCCGAGTCGGTCGGCGTCGCCGTGCGGGACGGGTTCATCGCAGCCTATCTGGAACAGGATCCTGCGACACGCCCGCATTTGCGCATTTACGATGTCACCGCCGAGACCGTCGCCGGTGCCTATCGCCATGCGGTCGACGACGGGGCGGCGTTCGTGGTCGGGCCGCTCACCAAGGAAGACGTGGCGGCGGTGGTGCCGTTGAACGCCGGCAAGACGCCGGAGCTAGCGCTCAACTTTCTCGGCGATGCCGTGAACCCGGGGAAGAGCTTCTACCAGTTTGCATTGCTGCCCGAGGATGAGGCGCGCATCGTCGCCCGCCGCCTGGTCGCCGAGGGCAAGCTCAAGGGGGTCACCATCATCGCCGACGGCGAGCTGGGAAGCCGGGTGCAGGCGGCGTTCGCGCAGGAGTTGTCGCTGCACGGCGGCGCGGTACTCGACGGCGGACGATACGAATCCACCCGCGCCGACTTCGCCGACATCATCAAACAGATTTTGCAGGTGCACGCCGTCAAGGGCGAGCCCTCGACCCATCGCGAGGTCGATTTCGTGTTCATCGAGGGCGGTCCGGGCACCTCACGGCTGATCGTCCCGCAGCTGAAGTTCAATTTCGCGGGCGACGTGCCGGTGTATGGCACCTCGGACAGTTTCGAGCCCAACCCAAGCGCGAATAGCGATCTCGACGGTCTGTTCTTCCCGGACATGCCCTGGATGGTTTCCGCGGATCCCGTGACCGCGCAGATCCGAGACGCTGTCCATTCGGCATGGCCCACGCGCACCACCCGGCTCGATCGCCTCTATGCCTTCGGTTTCGATGCCTACCGGTTGGTGCCTGCGTTGCGCTCCAATTCGGTCAGCGAGACCACCAGCATCTCGGGCGTCAGCGGCAAGCTCTCCCTCGACGAGCACAATCGGATTCGCCGCGAGCTCGATTGGGCGCAAATCAAGAACGGAACGCCAACCGCGCTGTAAATCTTCAGGAATGGGCGACTTTACGCCGGTGACGGTGCCGCGGACGCCGCCCATGATCGGCGCATGGATGCCGCACCCCGCTCTGCGACCTCATCGAACGTGCGCCAGCGGCGCGGCGCGGCGGCCGAAGAGCTGGCCGTCGGTTATCTCACCGCTCGGGGCATTATCGTTCTCGCCCGCAATATCCGCTGCAGAGGGGGCGAGATCGACATTCTGTGCCTCGACGGCCGGCTCCTGGCCGTGATCGAGGTGCGCCAGAGAGCACGCGGCCAATTCGGCGGAGCACTTGCGTCCGTGACGCGTGCGAAGCAGCGCAAAATCTTAAGAGCGGCGCGCTATGTGCTGCAGACTTCGCCTGCGCTGCGCCGCCGGCTCATGCGCTTCGACGTGATCGGCGTGGAGGGGCTCCCGGAAGACGACCATGAGATCTCTTGGATCAAGGACGCTTTCCGCTCAGGCTGAGATTACTTCACCACCTGCAGCTTCGGCCGTTTGGCTGCGGGCGCGGCGCTGCCCGAAGCGGGCGTGGCCGGCGGACTGTCGGTGGGATCCGGATCGGCATCCCCTTCCGGAAAAATCATGCCCTGCCCCGTCTCGCGCGCATAGATGCCGAGGACTGCACGCACCGGGACGTGCACCTGAAATGAGGCTCCGCCAAAGCGTGCCTCGAAGCTCACCGCGTCATTGCCCAGCTTCAGGGCGGAAGTCGCGGAAAAGCTGACGTTGAGAACGATTTTCCCGTCTTTGACATATTGCCGGGGCACGACCACCCCCTCCGCGGCCGCGTCGACGACGATATGCGGCGTTTCCCCGGAGTCGCTGATCCACTCGTGAAGCGCCCGCAGCAGATAAGGCCGGCGCGGTTTCAATGGCGCATTTCCCGCTCTGCGGGGCTCAAGCAGGCACGAAACGTCGGGCGCGCGAAGATCGAGTTCATGTACTTGATGATGGGCTGCGCCTGCGGCGGCAACTCGATGCCATAGAACGGCAGACGCCACAGAATGGGTGCAATGCTCGCATCCACCAGCGAAAACTCATCGCTCAGGAAAAACGGCTTCGCCTTGAAGACCTCGGCGCTGGCGCATATCGCCTCGCTCAGCACTTTGCGGCTGTGCGCAGCGGTCTTGCTCTCCCGGTCGAGCTCGATGTCGTGTGCCAACCCGTACCAGTCCCGCTCCACGCGATACAGGGCCACCCGGAACTGGGCTCGGGTCACCGGATCGATGGGCATCAACGGAGGATGCGGGAAGCGCTCGTCCAGATACTCCATGATGACGCGGGAGTCGTACAGAACGAGGTCCCGATCGACCAGCGTCGGCACGCTGTGATAGGGATTCAAGTCGAGCAGATCTTCCGGCAACTTGTGGAGGTCGCAGTTCACCAGCTCGATGGTGATGCCTTTCTCGGCGAGCACGAGTCGGGTCCGATGACTCCAAGGGTCATTCGGCGCAGAGAAGAGTGTCATCACCGAGCGACGTGCCACGAACACGATCTCCTTGAGTCCAAGGACAAACCGGAGGTCCGCCGCAGAGTCAGTGTACGTCCTTCCAGTATTCTTTTTTCAGCAAGTAGGCCAATACGAACCCGACCAGCAGAAACAGCGTGACGAACACGCCGAGGGACTGACGCTTCGCCTTGACCGGTTCGCCTGCGTAATCCAGGAAGTTGGCGATATCCCGGGCGAACCCATCATACTCCACGGGAGACAAACTGCCCTTAGTCAATGCGTCGACGCCCCGTAGCACCATGTGGTCGCTCCCGTTGGCATCTTTTTCGCTCTTGAAGACCGGCTGTTGCAGCCCCTGAACGGTGGCCACCACGTCGGGCATGGCCGTACCCGGCAGATACACGTTGTTCACCCCCCATAGCCGGGTGGCGTCCACGTAATAGCCCTTCAAGTAGGAGTAAATGTAGTCAGGGCCCTTCTCCCGGGCCATCAAAGACAGATCCGGAGGCTGTTTGCCGAACCAATCCGCGGCGTCCGCCGGCATCGCACTCACGATGCCGTCGAAGGGCTTCTGGGATGTGAACATCAAGTTGGCGCTAAGTTCCTTTTCGGGAATCTTCAGATCCTCGGCCATCCGGTTGTAGCGCAGATAGGCGATCGAATGGCATCCCGAGCAGTAGTTCATGAAATCGTGGGCCCCGCGCCGCAGAGACTCGAGGTCCTTGATGTCCGTGTGAGCGCGCTGCACTTCGATTTCGCCCCCCTCTTGGGCGAGCACGAGCCCGGCGGGAAGCAATGCAATGGCGGTCAGAAGCCAGCGTTTAACCATGTCCCGTGACCCTCTCCGGCACCGGCTTCACTCGGTCGATCCGCGTATACCAGGGCATCAGCAAAAAGAATGCGAAATACAGCGCCGTGCAGATCTTGGCGAGCAGGGGATAGATCCCGGACGGGGGCTTCAGTCCGCAGAGCCCTAAGATCACGAACGACACCACGAAGATGGCGAGCATGATCTTGTAGATCGGCCCCCGGTAGCGGATCGAGTTGACCGGCGATCGATCGAGCCAGGGCACCAGAAACAGCACCACGATGGAGGAGCCCATGACGAGCACGCCCCAAACCTGCGTGCCGGCGAACGAAGGAACCGCGCGGAGCATCGCGTAGTACGGCGTGAAATACCAGACGGGCGCGATGTGCGGCGGAGTTTGCAGGGGATTCGCCGGAGAGAAATTCGGCGACTCGAGGAACAGTCCGCCGAACGTGGGCGCAAAGAAGATGATCGCGGCGAAAATCACCAGAAATCCCATCACGCCGACCAGGTCCTTCACCGAGTAGTACGGGTGAAAGGGAATGCCGTCGAGCGGATGACCGTTCGCATCCTTGTGCTTCTTGATCTCGATGCCGTCGGGATTGTTGGAGCCGACCTCGTGCAGCGCCATGAGATGCGCGATGACCAGGAAGATCAATGCGATCGGAACCGCGGCGACGTGCAGGGCAAAGAATCGATTCAGCGTGGCGTCGCTGATGACGTAGTCGCCGCGGATCCAGTCCACCAAGGTCCCGCCGACCACCGGCAGGCTCCCGAACAGCGAGGTGATCACCTGTGCTCCCCAGAAACTCATGTTGCCCCAGGGCAGCACGTAGCCCATGAAGCCTTCCGCCATCAGCGCGACGAAAATCAGGCACCCGAATATCCAGAGGAGTTCGCGCGGCTTGCGATGCGAGCCGTACAACAGCGCCCGGAACATGTGCAGGTAGACCACGATGAAGAACGCCGATGCGCCGGTCGTGTGCATGTAGCGGATCAGCCAGCCCCAGTTCACGTCGCGCATGATGTATTCGACCGACGCGAACGCCTCGTTGGCCGAGGGCTTGTAATTCATGGTCAGGAAAATGCCGGTGACCAGCTGGTTCACCAGAACCAAGAGCGCGAGCGACCCGAAGTAGTACCAGAAGTTGAAATTCTTCGGCGCGTAGTACTCGGCCACCTGGCTGCGCCACAGGGCGGTCAGCGGGAAGCGCTTGTCGATCCAACCGAGTAAGCCAGTTTCGCCGGTGGATTCAGGTGCTGCGGCCATCACTCAACCTCACGCTCAAGACGATTTGGGAGTCTCGTCCTCGCCGATCACGATCCGGGCATCGCCCGAGAACGTATAGGAAGGAACGGTCAAATTTGTGGGCGCCGGCATGCTTTTGAATACCCGGCCGGAGATGTCGTATTTCGAGCCATGACAAGGGCAATAGAAACCACCCGGCCAATTCTGGCCGAGATCCGTCCCGGCGACCTGGAATGCGTTGTTCGGCTCGAACGCGCCCAAGGGCGAGCAACCGAGGTGCGTGCATACCGCCAATCCCACCCAGTATTCGGGATTTCGCGCGCGCGCGGCGCCGGCATCCTTGACGTACCCCGGCTGAAGCGAATGGTCGGAATTCGGGTCCGCCAATAGATCGTTGTGGCCGCCGAGGGTATCGATGACCGCCTTGCTCCTGCGTACCACGACCACCGGCTGGCCTCGCCATACGACCTTGAGCATCTGCCCGACCTCGAGCTTTGAGGCATCGACCGACACCGGCGCACCGAGCGCTTTGGCGCGCACGCTCGGCTGCCAGGAGGAGATGAACGGAACGGCCGCGAATGCCACACCCACGGCGCCGAATCCGGCGGTGGCCAGCGTCAACATGCGGCGGCGGCTCTGATCCACTGCCTCGCCATGCTGCACGCGGTCAACGGTAACGCCGCTCATTCGTTTTTCCCGCGCTGCTGGTCAACCCGATCAGCACTCATTCGTTGCTCCACTGGTTCTTCGTCAAATCTGGATTCTGGGCGCACTCTAAAACACCGCAAATGTTTAGGAAACTTCACGATGAGCACTGGGGACGCAGTGTTCCCCATACTGAATGGCGGGCGCATTATACACAGATAAGCCGCAATCTTGGCGCAGCGTAGAGGAGTGGGATTGCAAAACGCACGCGTCCTCGCGAGTTTTTTGCTGAGAGCGGCCGTCGTCGGCCTTGCCATTGCGTTCTTGGTGGTTTGGTGGAGACCGACTCTGCTGGGGGTGTCGGCGTCGCCTGCCGCAATGCGAGCCTCGACGGCGCCGCCGGCGGGCGCCGTGCGTCCCATGCAAAGCTTCGCCGACTCGGTTGCCCGTGCGGCTCCCGCCGTGGTGAACATTTACACGGCGCGTGTGATCACCGAACGGCGGCAAGCCGCGCCGCTCGATCAGCTGTTCGGAGAATATTGGCCGAGCTATCGGCAGCATGTGGAGCGCAGCTTGGGGTCGGGGGTGATCGTCGACGCCAAGGGCACCATCGTGACCAACCAGCACGTGATCGCGGGCGCCGACTCGATCCGCGTGCAGCTGGCCGACGGACGCATCGCCGAGGCAGCGGTGGTGGGCCAGGATCCGGATACGGATCTGGCGATTTTGCACCTGTCGATCGGCAACCTCCCGGTCATGCCCTTGGGGCGATCCGATACGCTGCGGGTGGGCGATATCGTGCTCGCCATCGGCAACCCTTACGGACTCAGCCAGACGGTTACCCAGGGCATCGTGAGCGCCACCGGACGCGGCCAACTGGGGCTCGCCACCTTCGAAAATTTCATCCAGACCGATGCCGCCATCAATCTCGGCAATTCCGGGGGCGCGCTGATCGATGCGCGCGGCGATCTGGTGGGAATCAACACGGCCGTGCTCAACCGCACATACGGCGGCCCTGAAGGCATCGGCTTCGCGATTCCGGTAAATCTGGTGCGCGGCGTGATGGAACAGATCCTCGCCCGGGGCCACGTCGTACGGGGGTGGCTCGGGTTCGTGCCGCAGGACCTGTCCCCCGAGCAAGCCGCGCAGCTCGGCATCTCGGGCGCCGGGGTCACCGTGGTCAACATCTTGGTGAAAAGTCCCGCCTTCGACGCAGGTGTTCGTCCGGGCGATCTCATCACGACGCTCGACGGCGAAACCGTGAAGAGCTCGCAGGATCTCGTCAGCAAGCTCGCAGCGCTGAAGCCGGGCTCCCAGGTGGAACTCGCCGGACGTCACGCGCGCGAGGCTTACTCGCTCAAACTTCCCGTCATCGAACGGCCGACCCGCCAGCAGCCTTGAGTCGCCGGCTGCGCGGCCGCGTCTTTAGCCCGGCGTGCGCCTGATCCGGGCGCCGAGCTGCTGCAGCTTCTCCTCGATCGCTTCGTAGCCGCGATCGATGTGATAAATCCGCTCGATCTCGGTTTTTCCGTCCGCAACCAGACCCGCGAGCACGAGGCTCGCCGAGGCGCGCAGATCCGTTGCCATCACCGGCGCGGCGGTCAAGCGTTCGACCCCCTTGATGATGGCGGTGTTGCCCTCGAGCCGGATCTCGGCGCCCATGCGCCGCATCTCGAGCATGTGCATGAAGCGGTTCTCGAAAATCGTCTCGATGATGGTGCCGACACCGTTCGCCACGGTGTTGAGCGCAGCGAATTGCGCCTGCATGTCGGTGGGAAACGCCGGATACGGGGCCGTTCGAATATCGACCGCCTGCGGCCGCTTGCCGCGCATGTCGACCTCGACCCAGTTGTCGCCCCGTGCGACTTTGGCGCCCGCTTCTTCGAGCTTGATGATGACGGCGTCCAGATGATCGGGCCGCGCATTCTTCACGCGGATATGACCGCCGGTGATCGCGCCCGCGACCAGGTAGGTGCCGCTTTCGATGCGGTCGGGCAGCACGTCGTAGGTGGTGCCGGAAAGCCGCTCGACACCCTCGATCACGATCCGGTCCGTGCCCGCTCCCTTGATCTTCGCGCCCATGGCGCAGAGAAAATTCGCCAGGTCGACCACTTCGGGCTCGCGCGCCGCGTTCTCGAGTATGGTCTCGCCCGAGGCCAGGGTGGCGGCCATCATCAGATTCTCGGTGCCCGTGACGGTCACGGTTTCGAGCACCAGCCGCGTTCCTTTCAGACGCTTCGCGCGCGCCTTGATATAGCCGTTCTCGATGTGGATATCCGCGCCCATGGCCTGCAGGCCCGCGACGTGGATGTTGACCGGGCGCGCACCGATCGCACAGCCGCCGGGCAGCGAGACCTCGGCGCGCCCGAAGCGCGCCAGCAGCGGCCCGAGCACCAGGATCGAGGCGCGCATGGTCTTCACCAGCTGATAGGGCGCGAAATACTCCTTGATCGTCGACGCATCCACTTCGATGCGCATTTTCTCGTCGATCGTCACCGAGACGCCCATGCGCCCGAGGAGCTCGATCATGGTGGTCACGTCTTGCAGATGGGGCACGTTCGACACGGTGACGGGGCCGTCCGCCAGCAGGCACCCCGCCAGGATCGGCAGGGTCGCGTTCTTGGCGCCCGAGATGCGGATTTCGCCCTCGAGCGCAATGCCGCCGTGGATCTGCAGCTTATCCACGAGGTTGGGCCGCTCCCGGGCCTTCGCCGCGGCCCGCGTACTCCTCCGGCGTGTAAACCTTGAGCGCGAGCGCGTGTATCTCGCCGCCCATCGCCCCGCCGAGCGTCGCGTATACCAGCTGATGGCGCTGAATGGCGCGCAAACCGCCGAATTTCTCGGCGACCACGACCGCCTCGAAATGCACATTGTCCTCGCTCGAAACGGTCGCTCGGCTGCCGGGCAAGCCCCGCTGGATGAGATCGGTTATCTGTTGTGGATTCATGCCCTGCCCTCAAGTTGTATCATTCGTCGATGGACCCTGACTATACGGACGAAGTGCTCATCGATCTCGGGCGCCAGGCGCTCGCCGTCGAAATCGACGGCTTGCGCGCGCAGCTCCCGCGCTTGGGACTCGATTTTGCACGCGCATGCCGGATTTGTCTCAACTGCCGGGGGCGGATCGTGGTCACCGGCATGGGCAAGTCGGGCCATATCGGCGGCAAGATCGCCGCAACGCTCGCGAGCACCGGAACCCCGGCCTTTTTCATGCATCCGGGAGAGGCCAGCCACGGCGACATGGGCATGATCACGCGCGACGATGCCGTGCTCGCCCTGTCCAACTCCGGCGAGACCGCCGAGATCTTGACCATCGTTCCGGCCATCAAGCGCCTGGGGGTGCCGCTGATTTCGTTTACCGGCAGCGCGGACTCATCCCTGGCGCGCATCGCCACGGTGCACCTCGATATCGGCGTGCCCGCCGAAGCCTGCCCGCTGAACCTTGCCCCCACCGCCTCGACCACCGCGGCCTTGGCCGTCGGCGACGCGCTCGCGGTCGCCCTGCTCAAGGCGCGGGGATTCACCGAAGAGGACTTCGCCCGCTCGCATCCGGCCGGCGCTCTGGGAAGGCGCCTGTTGCTGCACGTGCGGGACGTGATGCGCTCGGGCGAGGCCATCCCGAAGGTTGCGCCGGAAGCGACGCTCGCCGAAGGCGTGATGGAAATGACCCGCAAGGGGCTCGGCATGACTGCCGTGGTGGACGGCGGCGACCGGGTGCTCGGAGTTTTTACCGACGGGGACCTGCGGCGTGCGTGGGACCGCGCGGCGGATGTTCATGGCACGCGCATGCAGGAGGTCATGACCCGGGCTGCCAAGCGGATACACCCCGGAACTCTCGCCGTCGAGGCCATGCTCCTCATGGAGACGCATCGAATCACCTCGCTCATCGTCGTCGACGAGCACGATGTGGTGGTGGGCGCGCTCAACGTTCACGACTTGATGCGCGCCGGTGTAGTTTGAAAACGCGACGACCCGTCCATCCAAAGGCTCGACGCGCGGCGCCGCTCGCCACCATCGACCTCTTGGTGCTCGATGTCGACGGTGTCCTGACCGACGGGCGCCTCTACTTCTCTTCCCGGGGTGAGGAGCTCAAGGTGTTTCACGTACGCGATGGGCACGGCATCAAGCTTCTCATGTTGAGCGGCGTCACGGTCGCAGCGGTAAGCGGCCGGCGCTCGGCCGCCGTGACGGCGCGCATGCGGGAGCTTGGCGTACGGCACCTCGTGCAGGCTTGCAGCGACAAAGTGGCCGCGCTCGCCGACCTCACACGCAAGCTCGGGATCGATCGCAAGGCCTCGGCCTGTATCGTCGATGACACACCCGATCTGCCGCTGATGTCGGCCGTCGGCTTCGCGGCTGCGGTGGCGGATGCGCATCCGCTGGTGAAGTCGGCCGCGCACTGGACGAGTACCGCCCCCGGCGGCGCGGGTGCCGTGCGCGAACTGTGCGATGCGATCCTGCGGGCGCGCGCCGGCGGGGGGCGCTGAGTGGCCTTCCGGTTGTTCACGCTGCTCGCAGTCATTGCGCTCGGGGTCAGCACCTGGATCCTGAGCTCACCGAGCCATCGACCGGCGACGGGCGGCCCGGCGGCATCGTCCCTCCCCGGCTACTATCTCAAGAACGCCATCCTGACCGACTACGATGCGAACGGCGCGCCCTCCATCCGCATCCATGCCGACCGCATCGATCAAGTCGATCACGGACCGGAGGTTGCTCTCTATAATGTACGCGTCGACTATCAATCACCGAGCGGCCAGTCCTGGGTCATGCTGGGCGACACCGGCCACCTCGAGACCGGCGGCAAGATCGTCGATGTCGCAGGGAACGTGAAGCTTACGGAGACCTCGACCGACCACGCCGGCACCGCCATCCTGCACACCGACACGCTGCGCTACGACGTGACCAACGGTATCGCAACCACCGAGAGCGACGTGCGCATCGATTTCGGTGCGCACGCGTTGACCGCGCACGGTCTCATCGCCAATTTGAAAGAGCGCACCATGCGCCTAGAATCGAAGGTCAATGGCCGATTCCAACCCTAAACCCGCCTCCGTGCGAACGGTGGCAACCCCTGCGGCGGTCCTGGCGGCGATTTTGCTCCTGGTCCCGTATTGCTCCGGCGCCGCGGCCCCGCGCAGCGCCGAACCCATCGCGCTGGATGCGCAGTCCTCGGAGCTCGACCTCAAGAACAACAATGTGTTCTTCCGCAAGGTGCGCATCGCGCAGGGCAATATGTCGGTCACCGCCGACCAGGGCCAGGCCTCGCGCGAAGCCCTCGGCCCGAAGCTCGACGACAGTGTCTGGATCTTCCGCGGTAATGTAAAAATCATCATGGATCAGGGGCAGCTCAGCGCCGATGACGCGCAGGTGAGCTTCATCAAAAAGCTCCTCTCCAAGGCGGTGGCGAACGGCAAGCCGGCCCAGTTCCAGCAACGCATCGAGAAGACCGGCAAGACCGCGCTCGGACACGCCGATACCATTGATTACGACGCGAGCAAGGGCATCGTGCGGCTGACCAAGGACGCATGGCTCAGCGACGGACAGAACGAGGTTCGCGGCGAATCGCTAAAGTACAACGTGGTGGCGCAGACGATCGTCGCCGACGCTGCGGAGCAGGGCTCGCAGCGCGTGCACATCATCATCACGCCGCCGCCTTCCAAGCCATGAGCGTGCTGCGGGCGCTTAATCTCGCCAAAAGTTACAAATCACGCCAGATCCTCAAGGACATCTCGCTCGAGGTGGAGAGCGGCGAGGTGGTGGGCCTGCTTGGCCCGAACGGCGCCGGCAAGACCACGGCGTTCTACATGATCGTCGGGCTCACCCGCTGCGAGCACGGCGAAATCTATCTCGACAACAAGAACATCGGCCGGCTCCCCATGCACCGCCGGGCGCAATTGGGCGTGGGCTATCTGCCGCAGGAGCCCTCGGTGTTTCGCCGGATGTCGGTCGAGAGCAATATCATGGCGATTCTGGAGACCCGGCCGGGTCTCGACGAAGCCCAACGCGGCACGCGTTTGGGGGAACTCCTGGACGAGCTGCACATCGGACATGTGAAGGACAGCATGGGGATGAGCCTGTCGGGTGGCGAACGTCGGCGCGTGGAGATTGCGCGTGCCCTGGCGGCAGATCCCCGGTTCATCCTCCTGGATGAGCCGTTTGCCGGTGTAGATCCGTTGTCCGTCGCCGATATCCAAAGGATTATCAAGCACTTATCTGATAAGGGTATCGGGGTCCTGATAACCGACCATAATGTCCGCGAGACCCTCGGCATCTGCGAACGCGCGTACATCGTCAGCCAGGGCACCGTGCTTACTTCCGGATCTGCGGATCAGATTCTTGCCAACCGAGAGGTCCGTGAGGTGTACTTGGGTCAGGACTTCAAACTGTAGGCTTGGTTAAAGAAAAATGCTGAAGCCAAGTTTGCAGCTCCGAATCGGCCAACAGCTGACCATGACGCCGCAGCTGCAACAGGCCATCCGGCTGCTGCAGCTCCCCTCGCTGGATTTGCAGGCCCATGTGCGCGAGACCCTCGAGACCAACGTGATGCTCGAGGCCGAGGATGAGCTCGCACCCGACGCATCGCCGGAAGGCGTGCGCGAGCGCGAGGACGTGCCCGGTCCCATCGAGGAGAAATACACCACCGAGGAGAAATACGCGGAGCTCGACGGCAACGCGGCGACCGCGGAGCCGGCCGGGCAGCCGGAGGTGGAGATCGCCGACGACACCTGGGGCGAAGCGGTGAGCGGACCCTCGGACAGCCCCTGGTCGGGAGACGACGACCGGAGCAGTGACTTCAGCGACCAGCATGCGCAGACGCTGCAGGAACAGCTGATCGAGCAGCTCGAGCTTGCCAGGCTCACACCCATCGACCTCGCCATCGCCCGGGTGATCACCGACGCCATTACGGACGACGGCTATCTCAAGGACGATCTGGACGATATCCGTCAAAGCCTGAGACCCGAGATCGAGGCCAGCCCCGAAGATGTGGAGCGCGTGCTCGCCCAGGTGCAGTCGCTCGAGCCCGCCGGGGTCGGCGCCCGCAGTCTCGGCGAGTGCATCGCCTTGCAGCTGCGTCAACTGCACGCCGATGTCCCCGCACGCGACATCGCGATCCGCGTCGCGCTCGAGCATCTGGATCTGGTCGCCAATCAGCAGCTCGTGCTGCTGCGCCGCCAGCTTCGTTGCAGCGAGGGCGATCTGGAGATGGCGCTTGCCCTGGTTCGCTCGTGCCATCCGCGTCCGGGAGCGGCCGTCAACCCCGCCCAGGCCGAATACGTCATTCCGGATGTATTCGTGCGCCGCACCGAACACGGCTGGGTGGTCGAGATCAACCAGGCTACGGTGCCGCGCGTGCGCGTCAATCAGAGTTACGCGAACCTGATTTCGCGCGCTCCCGACCACGCGATGCTGCGCACCCAGCTGCAGGAGGCCCGCTGGCTCATGCGGAGCCTCGAAATCCGCAACGAAACGCTGATCAAGGTGGCGCGCTGCATCGTGCAGCGGCAAACCGGCTTCTTCGACCAGGGCGAGGAGGCGATGGTGCCGCTGATCCTCAAGGATGTGGCCGAAGCGGTCGAGATGCACGAGTCGACCATCTCGCGGGTCACGACGGCCAAGTACATGCATACCCCGCGCGGCGTATTCGAATTTCGGTATTTCTTTTCCAGTCACGTCGAAGCGGCGGACGGCACCGAGATGTCCTCGACCGCCATTCGCGCCAAGATCAAGAAATTGATATCCCAGGAGAATCCGGAAAATCCCTGGAGCGACAGCAAGCTCGCGGAAATTTTATCCGGGGAGGGAATCCCGGTCGCGAGGCGCACGGTGGCGAAGTACCGCGAAGGAATGCAGATCGCCCCATCCAACGAACGCAAGCGCGCGGCCGCCCGCGCGTCTTAAGACTTCATCGATAAGACGGTTCCAGACGTAGGAGGACTCATGCAGCTCGATCTCAGCGGTCATCATGTGGAAGTAACTCCGGCCCTTCGCGGCTATGTAATCAAGAAATTCGAGCGCATCTCGAGGCATTTCGAGCAGCTGATCGATGTCCATTGCGTTCTCACCGTGGAGAAGCTGCGCCATAAGGCGGAGGCGACGCTGATGCTACGCGGCACCAAGATCTACGCCGACGCGACCGACGGGGACATGTACGCCGCCATCGATGCGCTCACCGACAAGCTCGACCGCTGCGTCAAGAAGCACAAGGAGAAGGCCTCCGACCACCATGCCGAGGAAGTCATCAAGGCGCGCTCTTCCTCCTGACTTGGGGCCTCCCGTCGCGTGCGCCTGATCATCGTCAGCGGGCTCTCGGGCTCGGGTAAGAGCGTGGCTCTGCACCAGCTCGAGGACATCGACTTCTACTGCGTCGACAACATACCGGCGGCGCTCTTGAAGCCCTTCATCTCGCACACCATCCGCGGCACGGACGAGGTGTATCCGCGCACCGCGGTGGGCCTCGATGCCCGCAACCGCCCGAACGAGATCGACACCATCCCGGCGCTGGTCGGGGAGCTGCGCCGCAGCGGCATCGGCTGCGAGGTCCTGTACCTGCACGCGAGCGATGAAGTGCTGCTGAAACGATATGCCGAGACCCGGCGCAAGCACCCGCTGGTCTCAGCCGAAGTGAGCCTGCGCGAGGCCATCGCGTCCGAGCGCAAGCTCTTGGAGCCGATCGTCGCCGCGGCGGACCTCACGATCGACACCTCGACCATGGGCGTCCATGCGCTGCGCGAGCTGATCCGCGAGCGCATCGACCGCCGCACCGACGGGCGCCTCGCGCTCATGTTCGAGTCTTTCGGCTACAAGCACGGGATTCCAGGGGACGCCGATTTCGTATTCGACGTGCGCAGCCTCCCAAATCCCTACTGGCAGCCCGCGCTGCGCCATTTGAACGGCCGCGATGAGCCGGTGGCTGCGTACCTCGCGACGCACGACAGCGTGCGGGTGATGATCGCCGCGCTCACGGATTTCCTCGCCGACCGCATCGCGGAGTTTGCCCAGGCGAACCGCAGCTACCTCACCATCGCCATCGGTTGCACCGGCGGCCAACATCGGTCCGTGTACATTGCCGAGGAGCTGGCACGGCATTTCCGGGGTGTTTATCCGCAGGTGCTCACACGGCACGACTCGTTGCAGAAAGCCTGATATCGGTCTGCGCCAGGAAGGTGCGGATCTCCTCCGCCCTTGCGCGCGCATCTTTCAGGCCGAGCGCAATCAACTCGCGCGTATAGCCGCGCTCGAACAGCAGATAGCTGAGAAGCGTCCCCGCCGCCGGCTTGGAGGAGTTCGCGCCCATGGCCCGCAGCAGCGCCCGCAAACTCCTCGGCAATTGCGATCGGTGGCGGCGCGCAATCTCGGAAAGATCCTGCGAGGGCGTCAACACCAGGCAATCGATGTGTGGGAGCTTGGTGCCCTCATTGTGCGCCTCGATGCGCTCCAGGTCCGCTTGCAGCTGATCCATGAACAGCGAATCCAGCATGAAGCCGAACATCTGGCCGAAGCTCGGCTCGGTGCGGATGGCCGGCATGCCGAGGCCTGCGGATGCCGGATCCCCGACCCCGATCACCAACAGCCGGTTCGCTCCCAGGTGAATGGCCGGGCTCAGGGGCGAGGTCTGCCGCATCGCACCGTCGCCGAAATATTGCTTATGCAGGAAAATCGGCCGGAACAGGAACGGAACCGATAGGCTCGCCATCAGATGCTCGAGCGTGAGCGGCACCCGGGCTCCCTTGCGCGCCGCCCGGGTCCAGGGCTCGATCGGCCCGGAGCACGCGTAGAAGGTGACCGAATCGGCATCCGAATAGCTCGTCGCGCAGATCCCCACCGCACGCAGGTGCTCCTTGTACATGCCGCGCGGGATGCCCTCGAAATGCAGATTCTTGCGCAACAGCTCCCACAAGGGTGTGTTGTCGAACAGCGACCGCGGCGGATGCACCAGCCACCCCCCGGTGGTCAGCGCGAGGATCCACTGCAGACCGGAACGCAGCACGCTGGCCGCGTCCGCCTTGATCACGTGGTGAACGCGGAAATCGCGCCACACCTTCTCGATGGTATAGACGGCGTGCCGGAAGTGGGCGGCGTCCGAAGCAAGCGCGATGGCGCTCACCGCTCCGGCGGAGGTGCCGGTGATCACTTGAAACGGGCTTCCGGCGCCGCGGCCCAGTTGCTCGGCGATGCCCTTGAGCACGCCGACCTGGTATGCCGCGCGCGCGCCGCCGCCGGTCAAGACCAGGCCGAGAATCGATTCGTCGGGTTGCTGCAGCATCGCATTCATTGAACCCCAGAGCCTAGCCGAGAACCGGCCGTTCAGCCGAGTGCATCGATCGCATTATCCAAACCGGACAGCGTCAAGGGGTACATCCGGTCCTCCAGGAGCTCGCGGATCAGCCCGATGGAAGCAGTATGGCGCCAATGCGCCGGCGGCTGGGGGTTGATCCACACGAACTTGGGGTAGGCCCTCCTCAGGCGCCCGAGCCATACGCTCCCCGGCTCGGCATTCCAATGCTCGAGGCTGCCGCCCGGAGTGGTGATTTCGTAGGGGCTCATGGTCGCATCGCCCACGAAGATCAGCTTGTAGTCCGACGCGTAGGTCCGCATCAGGTCGACCGTGCCGATGTGCTCGCGGGAGCGGCGCCGATTATCGCGCCACAGCGCCTCGTACGGGCAGTTGTGAAAGTAGAAATGCTCCAGGTGCTTGAACTCGGTGCGCGCGGCCGAGAACAGCTCCTCGCAGGTTCTCACGTGATCATCCATCGAGCCGCCTACGTCGAGGAGCAGCAGCACCTTCACCACATTGTGCCGCTCCGGCACCATTTTGATGTCGAGCCAGCCGCCCGAGCGCGCGGTCGCGTCGATGGTGTCCGCGAGCGCGAGCTCCGTGGGTGCGCCGCGCCGCGCAAAGCGCCGCAGACGGCGCAGCGCGAGCTTCATGTTGCGCGTGCCGAGCTCCACCGTATCGTCGAAATTCGCGAACTCGCGCCGGTCCCACACCTTCACCGCACTGCGGTTGCGCGATGCGTCCTGACCGATGCGTACGCCCTCCGGGTTGTAGCCGTAGGCTCCAAATGGAGAAGTGCCGGCGGTTCCAATCCACTTGTTGCCGCCCTGATGGCGTTCCTTCTGTTCCTCGAGGCGCTTTTTCAAGGTTTCCATCAGCTTGTCCCAGCCGCCGAGCGCCTCGATCTCGGCCTTTTCGGCGTCGGTCAGATCCTTGACCAGAAGTTTCTCGAGCCAATCTGCCGGGAGCTCCCGCGACAGCGTCTCGAACACATCCTCGGCCCCTTTGAAATGCACGGCGAACACGCGGTCGAACCGATCGTAGTAGCGCTCGTCCTTGACGAGGCAGGTGCGCGCCAGGTGATAGAAGCGCTCCGCGCTCGACTCTCCGAGCCCCCGCTGCAGGGCCTCGAGAAGGGTCATCAATTCCGTGATCGACACCGGGACGCCCGCGACCCGCAGCAGCAGAAAGAACCTAACGAGCATTCCGGCGGTTGAGAAACAGCAGCTGCTCGAACAAATGCACGTCCTGCTCGTTCTTCAAGAGCGCCCCGTAGAGCGGCGGTAAAAGCTTCTTCGCATCATCGCTTCGCAGCGTTTCGGGCGGGATGTCCTCGGCGACGAGCAGCTTGATCCAATCGAGCAACTCGGAAGTGGTCGGCTTTTTCTTCAAGCCGGGCGTCTCGCGCACCCGAAAGAACGCCGCCAGTGACTCGCGCAGGAGTTCGCGCTTCAAGCAGGGAAAATGGACGTCCACGATGCGGGTCATCGTGGCTTCGTCCGGGAATCGGATGTAATGGAAGAAGCAGCGGCGCAGGAATGCGTCCGGCAGTTCCTTCTCGTTGTTGCTGGTGATGACGATGACCGGCCTGTGCCGCGCGCGCACGGTGTCGCGCGTTTCGTAGACGAAAAATTCCATTCGATCCAGTTCGCGCAACAGATCGTTCGGGAATTCGATGTCCGCCTTGTCGATCTCGTCGATCAGCAGCACCGGCCGGACTTCGCTCTCGAACGCCTCCCACAGGCTCCCCTTGACGATGTAATTGCGGATGTCCTTGACTTTGGCATCGCCCAACTGCGAGTCCCGAAGGCGCGATACCGCATCGTACTCGTACAGCCCCTGCTGCGCCTTGGTGGTCGACTTGATGTGCCACTCGAGCAACGGCATCGAGAGCGAGCGGGCGATCTCCGCCGCGAGCAGCGTCTTGCCGGTGCCGGGTTCGCCCTTGATCAGGAGCGGTCTCGACAGCACCATCGCGGCATTCACCGCAGCCATCAATTCTTCGGTGGCGATGTACCGATCGGTTCCGCGGAATTCGGGCTGGGTGGTCAGAACGGCCGCCGCTTACTTGCGCAGGACCTTGAGGATCTGCATGGAATTCGTGCCTCCGGCGACACCGGTGAGCTCGCCCTTGGTGAGAATGATGAGATCTTTCTCCTTCACCAGATTCAAATCCAGCAGCTGTTTGAAAATCGAAAAATAGAACGCCTCCCGATCCTTGTCCGTCACGTCGTAGGCCACGGGATACACGCCTCGATACAGGGTCACCCGGCTGCGCGTCGCCTCCTGCCGTGTAAACGCGTAGATCGGGATGTCCGAACGCACCCTCGACATCCACAGCGCCGTTTCTCCGGACTCGGTGAGCGCGACGATGGCCTGCACGTGCAGATGGTTGGCGGTATACATCACGGCCGCCGCGATGGCCTCGTTGGTGTGGTCGAAATAGCCGGTGTTGCGCTGGCGGATGCGAACGTGCGTCCCCTGGTATTTCTCGGCGGCGACGATGATCTGCGCCATGGCCTCCACCACCTTGGCCGGATGCTTGCCGGCGGCGGTCTCCGCCGACAGCATGACCGCATCGGTGCCCTCCATGACCGCATTGGCGACATCCGAGACTTCGGCACGCGTCGGAATGGTGGCGGTGATCATGGATTCCATCATCTGCGTCGCCGTGATCACCACGCGGTTCTGGTGGCGGGCCTCCTGCATGATCTGCTTCTGCAGGCCCGCGAGTTCGGCGAAGCCCATCTCGACGCCCAGGTCGCCGCGCGCGACCATCACGGCATCGCTCGCCCGGACCACGTCCGCCAGATTCTTGACGGCCTCCGCACGCTCGATCTTGGCGACGAGCAACGCACCGCTTCCGGCGGCGCGCAGGAGCTTGCGGGCCTCGTTCATGTCGGAGCCGTCGCGGGGAAAGGACACGGCCAGATAATCCACCTTGAGCGAGGCGGCGACGCAGATGTCCTCCCGATCCTTGTCGGTGAGCGCGCCGGCCGACAATCCGCCGCCCTGGCGATTGATGCCTTTGTTGTTGCCCAACTCGCCGCCGACCAGCACCCGGGTATTGATGCGCGGGCCCTCGATGGATTGGACCTGAAGGCTGATCTGCCCGTCGTTCAGCAGCAAAATGTCGCCGACGCTCACATCCGTGGGCAGCTTCTTGTAGGCGATGCCGACCGCCTTGTCGTCTCCGGCATCGACCGCGAGCGCGGCGTCGAGTGCGAACTCTCCACCGTCCGCGAGCATCACCTTGCCGTCCTTGAAGCGTTCCACGCGGATTTTGGGCCCCTGCAGATCGCCGAGAACGCCGACATGGCGGCCTACCCGCTTGGCGGCCTGGCGCACCAGATCCAGCCGCCGCGAGTGGTCCGCGAGCGCGCCGTGGGAGAAGTTGATGCGAACCACGTCGACGCCGGCGCGTACCGTGTCTTCGATGATTCGGGGGTCGTCCGTCGCAGGACCCAATGTCGCGACAATCTTGGCACGGCGCAGGATGAAACTCATGCTGCCCGCGCCTCCAGGATGTCAACCGCGGGAAGCTTCTTGCCCTCGACGAACTCCAGAAACGCGCCGCCGCCGGTCGATATGTAGGAAATGCCGTCCTCGACGCCATATTTTTCGATGGCCGCCAATGTGTCGCCGCCGCCCGCGAGGGAGAAGGCTTTGCTGCGCGCGATGGCTTTGGCGAGCGCTCGCGTGCCTTCGCCGAATTGATCGAACTCGAACACACCGACCGGACCGTTCCAGAGAATGGTGCCGGCACCGGCGATGAGGCCCGCCAGCTGTTCGGCGGAATCGGGCCCGATGTCGAGAATCATCTCGTTGTCCAGAACGCTGCCGACGGGCTTCACGTCCGCCTCCGCGACCGCCGAGAACTCCGTGGCAACCACCACATCGGTGGGCATGGGAATGACGATGCCGCGCTTTTGCGACTGGTCGATCAAGCGCCGGCAGATATCCAGCATGTCGCGCTCGTGCAGCGACTTGCCGACATTGAAGCCGAGCGCCGCGAGAAACGTATTCGCAATGCCCCCGCCCACGATCAACTGATCCACTTTCGAGAGCAGCGTCTCGAGCACGGTGAGCTTGGTCGACACCTTGGATCCGGCCACGATGGCGAGCAGCGGCCGCGCGGGCTTCTCGAGCGCCGTCTCGAGCGCCGTGAGCTCGCTCACCAGCAGGGGACCGGCGCAGGCGATCGGCGCGTATTTCGCCACCCCATGGGTGCTCGCTTCGGCGCGGTGCGCGGTGCCGAAAGCGTCCATCACATAGATATCGCAGAGGGCGGCCATCTTTTTGGAAAGCTCGTCGGAATTCTTCTTTTCGCCCTTGTTGAACCGGACGTTCTCGAGCAGCACCACCTCGCCCGGCGCCACGACCACGCCGTCCAGCCAATCGCGCTTCAGGGGCGCTGGAACGCCGAGAAGCTCGGTGAGTCGCCGTGCAACCGGCTCCAGCGAGAATTCCTCCACGAACTTACCCTCTTCCGGGCGGCCCAGATGCGACATCAGCATGACACGGGCTTTCGCCGCCAGCGCCGCCTGGATCGTCGGAAGCGCCGCGCGGATGCGCGCATCGCTCGCCACCTCGCCGTCCTTGATGGGCACGTTCAAATCCTCGCGGATCAGCACGCGCTTGCCCGCGAGATCCAAGCTGGTCATTTTTGTGATTTTCATGCGTGGATCCTCGTTACTTTGGGGGCGCTCAGGCGGCCTTCGACCAGGCGGCAAGCGTATCGAGCATGCGGTTCGAGAAGCCCCACTCGTTGTCGTACCACGAACACACCTTGACCAGTGTGCCGTCGATCACTTTGGTAAGCGTTGAATCGTACGTTGACGAGGCCGGGTCATGATTGAAGTCCACCGAGACCAACGGCTGATCGTTGTAAGCAAGCACGCCCTTGAGCGCGCCGTTGGCCGCCGCTTTGACCACGGAATTGATCTCGTCCACCGTCGTCTTGCGCGCCGCGACGAAGCTCAAGTCCACCAGCGACACGTTGATCGTCGGCACGCGGATGGCGAAGCCATCGATCTTACCTTTGAGTTCCGGCAGAACCAGTCCGACCGCGGCGGCGGCGCCGGTCTTGGTCGGGATCATGGACATGGTCGCGGAGCGTGCGCGTCGCAGGTCGGAGTGATAGACATCCGTCAGCACCTGATCGTTGGTGTACGAGTGGATGGTGTTCATGACGCCGGACACGACGCCGATGCTCTCATGCAGAACCTTGACCAGCGGCGCGAGGCAATTGGTGGTGCAGGAGGCGTTCGAGATCACCGTATCCGTGGATTTCAGCCGCTGGTGATTGACGCCGTAAACGATGGTGGCGTCGACATCGTCGCCGCCGGGAGCCGAAATCACCACTTTCTTCGCGCCCGCGGCAATATGTGCGGATGCCTTGGCTTTGCTGGTGAAAAGACCCGTGCATTCGAACACGAAATCGGCGCCCAACTCGCCCCAGGGAAGTTTGGCGGGATCGCGCTGCGCGATCACGCGGATGCGGTCGCCGTTCACCACCATGGCGTCGCCGTCGACATGTACTTCGCCGTGGAAACGTCCATGCACCGTGTCGAAAAGGGTCAAGTGGGCATTGGTCTTGGCGTCACCCAAATCGTTGATGCCGACGATCTTGATCTCGCCTGCATGCTTTCCTTCGTACAGGGCCCGTAGAATATTGCGGCCGATGCGGCCGTACCCGTTGATGCCCACTTTGATCGCCATTGAAATCGCTCCCCTCGTGTTTGAATCGCGTTCCTAGCCCGCCATCACCTTGTCGATCGCCTGAAGCACGTGCTCCGGCGTGAAACCATATTGCTTGAACAACTCCTTGGCCGGCGCGGATGCGCCGAAATGGTCGATGCCGACGACCTGACCCTGAAGGCCCACGTAGCGCCACCACGGCTCGCGCGCTTGGGCCTCCACGGCCACCCTCCGGGAAACCGACGGGGGCAGCACGCTGTCCCGGTACGCCCGGTCCTGGCGGTCGAAGGTCGTCGTGCTCGGCATCGAGACCAGGCGCACCTTACGCCCTTTGGCCTGAGCGCTTTTCACCGCCTCGGAGGCGATCCCGACCTCGGAGCCCGTGGCGATGACGATGGCCTCGGGCGGGCCCTCGGAATCGATCAGCACATAGCCGCCGCGCCCGATTGCCTCGACCTGGTCGGGCCGACGGGGCTGGTGCGTGACCGCCTGTCGCGTGAAGATGAGGCAACTCGGGCCGTCGCGATTGTCGATGGCGATCCCCCACGAGGCCGCGGTCTCGACGGCATCGCAGGGACGCCACACGTCCATGTGCGGAATCGCGCGCAGGCCCGCGAGCTGTTCGACGGGCTGGTGGGTCGGACCGTCCTCCCCCAGGCCGATGGAGTCGTGTGTGTACACGAAGATGACGCGCAGCTTCATGAGCGCGGCCATGCGCAGCGCATTTCGCGCATAGTCCGAGAAAGTCAGGAACGTGCCGCCGTAGGGAATAAATCCCCCGTGAGCGCTCATGCCGTTCAAGATCGCCGACATGCCGAATTCGCGCACGCCAAAGTGCGCATAATTGCCGGCGGGCGCATCCGGCGACAGCGAGACCGAGTCCTTGCGCAGCGTGCCGTTCGAGGGGGTGAGATCCGCTGAGCCGCCGAACAGCTCCGGCAGGGAGGGCCCCAAGGCATTCAAGGAGGCGTTGGAGGACTGCCGGGTTGCCAGTGACTTGCCTTCACTTTGCGCGTGGCTCACGTTGGCGCTCAGGATGTCGTCGAACCCTTTGGGCAGATCGCCCGCCATGCGGCGCTCGAGCTCGGCGGCAAGAGCCGGGAATTCAGCCTGGTAGGCCTGGAATCGGGTGCGCCATTGCTGTTCGGCCTTGGCGCCCTTGTCGCGCATGTCCCAGGCCGCACGGATCTCGGCGGGAATCTCGAACGGCGGTGCCGACCAGCCAAGCCTGAGCCGCGTGGCGGCGATCTCCTCGTTGCCCATGGCCTCGCCGTGCATGGCGGCGGTGCCCTGCTTGTTCGGCGCGCCCCAGCCGATGGTGGTCTTGGCGCAAATCAGCGACGGTTTGTCGCTCACGGCGCGGGCCGCCGCCAGGGCCTTGGCGACCGACTCGCCGTCCTGGCCGTCCAGGTGCGGGATGACGTGCCAGCCGTAGGCTTCGAATCTCTTGGCCGTGTCGTCCGTGAACCAGCCCTGGACCTTGCCATCGATGGAAATGCCGTTATCGTCATAGACGCAGATCAGCTTACCGAGCTTCTGCATGCCCGCGAAGGAGGCCGCTTCGTGCGACACGCCCTCCATCATGCAGCCGTCGCCCATGAACACATACGTATGGTGATCGACGATGCTGTGGCCCGGACGATTGAAGGTAGCGGCCAACGATCTCTCGGCGAGCGCCATGCCCACCGCATTCGCAAACCCCTGCCCGAGCGGGCCGGTGGTGGTCTCTACACCGAGGTGCGCTTCGCGCTCCGGATGCCCGGGCGTTTTGGAGCCCCATTGCCGGAAATTCTTGATATCGTCCATCGACAGCGGGTAGCCGGTAAGATGCAGAACCGAATAGAGGAGCATGGACGCATGCCCATTGGAGAGCACGAATCGGTCGCGGTCCAGCCAGAGCGGGTTGCCCGGATTGAACTTAAGCACCTCGCGCCACAGCACCTCGGCGATGTCCGCCATGCCCAAAGGGGCCCCCGGATGACCCGAATTGGCCTTCTGGACGGCATCCATCGACAGGGCGCGGATGGCGTTGGCGAGCTCGCGGCGCGTGGGCATGGAGGACTTCTTTTCCTTAAGCGGGGCGGTATTGTCCCCGATGCGCCCCCCTCCATCAATATCGGGATCTACGTCTCCATTTGCGTGGAACCGCATTCACACAACTGCGGTCTGGTTATGTAGTGGGCGAGAACCTCCGGTCATGACCCAGTTCACCGTCGCTCCCGGGACCCTTTGCTAGGATTTCCCCGCATGAAAATTCTACAAATAACCGATCCGCACCTGTATGGCAGCGCTTCCGGCGTGCTGCGCGGCGTGGTGACGGATGCGAGCCTGCACCAGGTGCTCGACCAGGCCTACGCCAGCGTGCCCGACTACGCGGCGCTGTTGGTGACGGGCGACCTCGTGCAGGACGACCCTTCAGGTTATTTGCGTTTTCGCAGCATCTTCGGCAGCTCGCAAAAGCCGGTGCTCTGCATTCCCGGAAACCACGACGAGCCCGAGGCCATGCGTGAGTCGCTCGCGGGAGCGCCGTTCCAGATGTGCGGCACCTACGCTGCGCACGGTTGGCAGCTCGTGCTGCTCGACAGCTGCGATCCGGGCCACGTCGGCGGACGCCTGACTGCGCAGGAATTGGAGCGTCTCGATCGGACGCTCGCCAGCTCGCCGCAACATGCCATGGTGTGCCTGCACCATCATCCGGTCGAGATGGGCAGCCGCTGGATCGACACGATCGGTCTCGCGAATCGCGATGAGTTCTGGCGGGTGATCGACGCGCATCGCAACGTCCGGGCGGTGGTGTGGGGTCACGTTCACCAGGAGTACGAGGGCAATCGCGGCGCGGTCCGGCTGTTCGCGACTCCCTCGACCGGCGCGCAATTCCTGCCGATGAGCGACCGCTACGCGGTGGACTCCCGGCCTCCCGCCTACCGCCCGTTCGAGTTGCATCCCGACGGCCGCATCGACAGCGAAATCCGCTGGGCGCAATCGCTCGAGGTGCGCCCGGCGGCATCCGCCGCGCGCTGAACCCGCTCATCGTGAAACTCAAAGCGCTTCTCTGCTGGGCGCTCCTCGGGTGGAGCCTCGGAGCGTCGACGGCGGGTGCCGATTCGACGCTGCATTGCCTGTGGGAAATTCACGGCAAGCACAACACGGTGTATCTGCTCGGATCCATTCACACGCTTCGTGCGAGCGACTACCCGCTCGCGCCCGCGGTGCTGGAGGCCTACCGCGGCGCCAAATCGCTCGTCATGGAAATCGATCCGAACGAACTCGACTCGGCGGAGCTGCAGTCGGAAATGCTCGCAAGCGCGACGTTGACGGACGGGAAGAACCTTCACGACATCATGGGAACGGCACGCTATGCGCATGCCGAGGCTCTCGCGCGCGAGGTGGGACTCGACCTGTCGACCTTCGATCAATTCGCGCCCTGGTTCGTCGCCGAGGCCATTTCGCAAATGCAGCTCATGCAGCTCGGCTTCGACCCCTCGAGCGGCGTCGAGATGTATTTCTCGGGGCGCGCGCGCACCGACGGCAAGAGCATCGCGGGCCTCGAGACGGGTCACGATCAACTCGCGCTGTTCGAGGGCATGCCGATGGAAACACAGGCGAACTACCTGATATCGAGCCTGGAGCAGGCGCACGATCTGACGAAGGAAGTGAACGAGATGGTGCGCGCCTGGCAGAGCGGGGACATGAGCTGGTTCGAAACAGAGATGAAGTCGGACTTGGGACGCGACCCCGCCGTTTATCAGTCGCTTTTGGTGTCGCGCAATCGCAAGTGGATCGCGCGGATCGAGAAGCTGCTCGACGATGACGAGAATCACCTCGTCATCGTCGGCACCGCTCATCTGGTCGGCCGCGACAGCGTCATCGATCTTCTCAAGAAGGACGGCATCGGCGCGGTTCAGCGCTGACCTTCGCGGTTCAGCGCTGATCTTCGTACGCTACTCGGCGGCGGGCGCCGGCGCCTGCGGGTGCGCCGCCTTCCAGGCAGCCATCCGTGCCTCACGCGCCTCTCCGGCCGCAGCCACGATCCCGGGGATCGCTGTCTGCTGCTGCTTGGTGAGCACGTTGTTGTAGATCGCCGACCAGGTTTCGCTCTCGAGCTTGATGCGGGCCGCGGCATTGGTCTGCGCGGTCTGGACCAGGGCGGGGTAGCCGGGATCGGTGGGCGGGGTGGTCGCGAGCGAGGTGCGGTTCGCCTTGGAACTCGTATGCAGCGACTCGAACTGGCTCTTCTGTCCCGCCATGATGCCCTTGATCTGCGTCTTCTGTTCCGCGGTCAAGTCGAGCTTGTGCAACACGAAAAACATGCCGCCGCGGTGTCCGTGGTGATGCCACTGATGTGCGGCCGGGGCGGTCGCCGCCGGGGCGGTGGTGGTCGTCTGCGCGTACGCGGCGATGCCCGCGAACGAAGCAGCCAGACATACAGCAGGAATTACCTTTCGTAGCGTAACCATGATTCGATACTCTCCTGGGCAATGCAGTGGTGAACAGTGTACGGTTAAACGCCCCGCATCCATGCTGCGTTGACGCAATGTTGCGTGAACAAGGTGCAAAGATTTGTCAATTGGTTTACGAAGGCAATGGGGGCGGGGAAACTAGCGCTGACCCACGCTCAAACACAGGAAAAATGACCACATGACCGGCGTTGCGAACAAGCCTCCCGCGGACCCTGCTCCGCCGCGCGAGGCGCGCGTTCTCCTGGTGGATGACGACCGCGAATTGTGCCAGATGCTGACCGAATATCTGGAGGCGGAGCACTTCGATGTGAAGAGCGTCCACGACGGCAGCGACGCCCTCGACGAGCTCAAGGTGAACGACTTCGAGATCTTGATTCTGGACGTGATGCTGCCGAGCGTCGGCGGCTTCGACGTGCTGCGCGAGCTCGGTGCTTCGTACGACACGCCCATCCTCATGCTGACGGCGCGCGGCGATGACGTCGATCGCATCGTCGGACTCGAGCTCGGCGCCGACGACTATCTCAGCAAGCCTTTCAATCCCCGCGAACTGGTCGCCCGCATCCGCGCCATCTTGAGGCGCGCGACCAGCCGGGCGGCGCGGGGTACGCCGGCGGACGAGATCGCCGTGGGACCGATCACGCTCAACCCGGGCATGCATCAGGTGCGCATCGCCGATCTGCCGGTCACGCTCACGGGCGCGGAATTCCGCGTGCTCGAGCTGTTGATGCGCTCCGCGGGACAGGTGATATCGCGCGAGGCGATGACGGAACAGGCTCTCGGCCGCAAACTCGTTCCCTACGATCGCAGCATCGACACCCACATCAGCAATCTGCGCCGCAAGTTAAACCTCGAGGCCGGCAAGAGTCCGGAGATCAAGAACGTGCGCGGTTCCGGCTACACGCTGACCACGGCGCCGACGTAGCGTCGGCACGCCGCTTTCGAGCCGCAGGCATGCACAGTCTTTTCCTCCGGATTTTCGTATTGTTCTGGATCGCGATGGCGCTCATCGTCGGCGGCAGCATCGCAGTCACTTTCACCGTTGCGGCACGCGAGTACGAGTCGCGCGAGCTGCAGCGCCGCCCGGCAGCCATCGCCATCCAGGCCTCGGAGGTGCTCGGCAAGGGCGGCATCGCCGCATTGAAGAAATGGCTGTCGGACAACGAGCATTCGATCGCCGATCGCGACCTGTACATCATCGGGCCCGACGGCGGCGACATTCTCGGACGGCGTCTTTCCGAAAATGCCGCCCGGCGCCTCGAGTACTTCAACCGCGAATCCATGAGCGAGCCCGAGGCCCAGGAGTCTCCTTCAACGTCCGCGCCGATGCCACCGCCGCGCAATTTCCGGCCGCAGCGCGCCGCGCCGCAGATCGTCGGCTCCGATGGTTCGACTTATACCGTGCTCTTGGTGCCGCGCAGGCCGAGCATCTTCGGCGCCCTGAGCCTTCCCGGAATCTCTCTGATGATCCTGTGCATTGCGCTGGTGGTGAGCGCGTTCGCCAGCTGGTGGCTGGCCCAGCACTTGAGCGCGCCGATACGCCGCATTCAGGAGGGCGCGCGGGCGCTCGCCAGCGAGAATCTCGACGCGCGCGTCGGCAAGGGCCTGCGCGTCAGCGCGGGATTCGAGGATCGCAAGGATGAATTGGCGGTGCTTGCCCGCGACTTCGACGCCATGGCGGACGGCTTGATAGCCAATCGCGCCGCGGTCACGCGGCTGCTGCGCGACATCTCGCACGAGATTCGCTCCCCGCTTGCGCGAATGCGCCTGGCGGTGGGCTTGGCGCGGCGCCAGAGTGCTGACCCGGAACGCCAGCTGGATCGGCTGGAGCGTGAAATCGAACGTCTGGACGATTTGATCAGCCAGGTGCTCAAGCTGGCGCGGCTGCACGGCACCGATGCACCCATCGAGCGCGAGCCGTTCGACATCGAGGAAATGATCCAGGAAATCGTCCACGACGCCAATTTCGAGGGCGCGGCGAAGGGCTGCACGGTATCGATCTCGGGAGCTGGCGGACGCTGGGTGAACGGCAACCGGGAGCTTCTGCGGAGCGCCGTCGAGAACGTGCTGCGCAATGCCGTGCGCTATAGTCCCCCTGGCGCCGCCGTCGAGGTGGCGGTGGAGAGCGGCGAGTTCGGACTTGCGGTGTCGATTCGCGACCGCGGGCCGGGCGTGCCGCAAGCCGACCTGGAGCGCATATTCGAGCCGTTTTTCCGCGTGGCGGAGTCGCGCGATCGCGATACCGGCGGCGAGGGCATCGGACTCGCCATCACCTCACAGGTGATGCGCGCGCATGGCGGATCGGCAAAGGCCGCGAATCGCGCAGAAGGTGGCTTGGAGGTTCGGCTCGGGCTGCCGCCGGCCGCAATGCCGGCTTGAGCGGCGGAACAAAGTCAGGAGAAATGTGGTGAGCCTGTTTCAAGAGGCCTGTAAATACATTCCCGGAGGCGTCAACTCGCCGGTCCGGGCCTTCCGCGGTGTCGGCGGCGAGCCGATCTTCTTCAAGCAGGCGGCGGGCTCTCACATCGTCGCCGCCGATGGCCGCCGCTTCATCGACTACGTCGGTTCGTGGGGTCCGATGATCCTCGGCCATGCGCATCCGCACGTCATCGCGGAGGTGCGACGCGTCGCGGCCGACGGCTTGAGCTTCGGCGCACCGACGGAGCTCGAGACGCAGCTGGCGCGCAAGGTCATTGAGCTCATGCCCTCCATCGAGCTGGTGCGTTTCGTCAGTTCCGGCACGGAGGCGACCATGAGCGCCATCCGTCTGGCTCGCGGATTTACCGGACGCGAAACCATCGTGAAATTCGAGGGCTGCTACCATGGGCATTCGGATTCGCTGCTGATCAAGGCGGGCTCGGGCGCGTTGACCTTTGGGGTTCCCACCTCGCCGGGGGTTCCGCGCGCACTGGCCGCCCACACCGTGACGCTCGACTACAACGACTCCGATCAGGTCCGGGATGCGTTCCGGCAGATCGGCGGGGAAGTCGCCTGTGTGATCGTCGAGCCCGTTGCCGGCAACATGAATTGCATTCCACCGGCACCCGGTTTCCTCCAGACATTGAGAGAGGTGTGTGATGCCTCCGGCGCGGTCTTGATCTTCGACGAGGTCATGACCGGATTTCGCGTCGCGCTGGGCGGCGCGCAGGAGCTCTATGGCGTGCGACCCGACCTCACCACGCTCGGCAAGATCATCGGCGGCGGCATGCCGGTGGGTGCATTCGGCGGTCGGCGCGAGATCATGGAACGCCTCGCCCCCTTGGGTCCCGTCTATCAGGCAGGCACCCTGTCCGGCAATCCCGTGGCCATGGCGGCCGGCATCGCCACGCTCGAGCTCGTCTCGGCCCCGGGTTTTCATTCGCACCTGAACGCCACGACGGACATCCTCATCCAGCGGCTGACCGATGCCGCGGTGAGCTCCGGTATCCCGCTCGCCGCCAATCATGTGTGCGGAATGTTCGGGCTGTTCTTCACGGAAGAACGCAAGGTCGACAGCTTCGCCAAGGTGATGGCGTGCGACACCGAGCGATTCAAGCGTTTTTTTCATCGAATGCTGGAGGAATGCGTGTACTTCGCGCCGTCGGCCTATGAGGCGGGCTTCGTATCGGCGGCCCATTCGAGCGCCGACATCGACGCGACGATCGCGGCGGCCGCGCGAACCTTCGACAGCCTGACCTCCGCCTAAGGTAGACGGCGGGGGCCATCGCGATGCGGGCATTCGCATGGTTCTTGGGGGTGCTCGTGGCGGCGGGCCTCGTGACCGCCCTCGTCGCCTACCCGGTTTACGAGCTCACCTCGCAGGTGGCGCCGTGGCCATTCCACCGGGTCGCCAGCCGCGTTGCCATGCTGGCGGCGGTCGGCGGCCTCGTGTGGCTTTGCAGGCATCTCAGCGTCGCCTCGAAGCGAGCCCTTGGTTACGGCTTGCCCTGGCGCAGGTTCGTGACGGTTGCCGTGAGCTTCGGCATCGTCGGCATGACGACGGCGGCGGCCGGCGCAGCGATACTGCTGGCGATGCACTGGCGCATCCCCGCGGGCGCGCACTCGGTCATCAAGCTGTTGCTCATCGGATTGAGCTCGGGCATCGCCGTCGCGCTGATCGAGGAGACGGTGATGCGCGGCGCCATGCACTCCGCGATCGCGCGGGAGTCCGGTCAATGGGCCGCGGTTCTCTGCACCGCGCCGCTGTTCGCCGTCCTGCATTTCTTTGCCAAGGCGCGCATCCCGGTCGATGAACTGCATTGGGGCTCGGGCTTCGATCTACTGGCGCGCTCCTTTGCGCCGCTCTCCACGCCGGCGCTGGTATTGGACTCCTTCATGGCGTGGCTCGCGGTGAGCCTCGTGTTGAGCCTCACCCGCGTGCTGACCGGCAACATTGCAGCCGCCCTGGGGCTGCATGCGGGCTGGGTCGTGGTGCTGCGCATGCTGCAAGAGGCCACCGCACCGGGACCCGACGCGCACGCATCTGCCTGGGTGGGCAAATTCGACGGGTTGCTGGGGTACTGGGTGCTTCCTTGGAGCGCAGCGATCGGATTGGTGCTGTGGCTCACGCGCCGCGTGTGGGCACGCTACGCATTGGGCTCCGAGGACGCCGTCAACGGCGCGAACTCCGCGAGTCCGTCCAAACGTTCGACCGGATCGTCCATTTCCAAGTAACGCTGCTTGTCGGCGAGCGGTATCGGCAATATCTCGGCAAGCCGGTGGCCCACCCACGCCGCATCGTCGAGCCGCATGGGGAAATTCGCATACACCTCGCCGAGCTGCGGCAACACGGTAGCCAGCAACCTCGATAGACGCTCATGCCGCGTGGGCACGGGCTCGCCAGGCGCGACTTTCAGCCAGTCGACCTCGCCGAGATGAAGCCCATCCGCCTGACGGCTGCGCTCGAGGATCCGAAATCGCTGCCTTCCAACGCAGGAAAGGCCCAAGAGGCCATCCGCCAATTGATGGAAATCCGTGATCTCGGCCATCGTCCCCACGTCGTAGAAATCGGCGTCCGCCACGCCCACCTCGTGCCCCTCGCGAAGCGCCACGACGCCGAATCCCCGTCCCTCGCGCATGCATCGGCGCACCATGTCGTAATAGCGGGTCTCGAAGATGCGCAGCGGCAGCGGTCCGTCCGGAAACAGCACGATGTTGAGAGGGAACAGTGCGATCGCACTCACGTTGCAGTCCGGGCTTGCACGTCGCGCCGCGCGCGCAACGCGTCGAGAAGCTTCCCATGCAGACCGCCGAAGCCGCCGTTGCTCATCACCAGGATCTGATCGCCCGGCAAAGCCGCCGCCGCCAGGGCACTGACCAAGGCATCGACGGTCCCGGCGAAATGCGCCCGTGCGCCCAACGGGGCGAGTGCTGCCGGCAAATCCCACCCAAGCTCGGGCGCGTTCAGGAACCAGGCGGCATCCGCTGCCGCCAACGAGGGGGCAATTTGATCGCGATGCACCCCGAGCTTCATCGTATTGGAGCGGGGCTCGAGCACGGCAATGATGCGCGCATGCGGCTCGCGAGCGCGCAGTCCCGCGAGCGTCGTCTCGATGGCGGTGGGATGATGTGCGAAGTCATCGTACACCGTGACTCCGTCGACCACTCCGCGCACCTCCATGCGGCGCTTGACGCCTCGGAACTGTCCGAGAGCCTCGGCCGCCCGCTCAGGGCTGACGCCGAGCTGGTGGGCGGCCGCGATCGCGGCGAGCGCGTTCATCACGTTGTGCTCTCCGAGCATCGGCCAGCGCACCCGGCCCGCCTCGCGCCGGTCCTGCACTACGGTGAACTCGCCCCAGGAGGAATTCGGCTCGGGCGCCGCGCTCCACGCCGCATTCCGGGATTTCAGGCTGAACGTCTCGCACGGGGTCCAACAGCCCTCGCCGATGACCATGGCGATCTCGGCGTCGTCGCCGTTCTGGACGATCCGGCCGGCGGCGGGCACCGTGCGCAGCAATTGGTTGAACTGCCGCCGTATCGAGGTCACGTCCGGGTAGATGTCGGCGTGGTCGTATTCGAGGTTGTTGAGAATCACCGTACGCGGCCGGTAGTGAACGAACTTTGCGCGCTTGTCGAAAAACGCCGTATCGTACTCATCGGCCTCGATCACGAAGCATGAGCCCGTGCCGAGACGCGCCGTCGTATCGAAATTGCCCGGTACGCCGCCGATGAGAAAGCCCGGCCCGAGTCCCGCGTGCTCGAGAATCCAAGCGAGCATGCTCGACGTCGTGGTCTTGCCGTGAGTGCCTGCGACGGCCAGCACGTGCTTGTCGTGCAGAACCCGTTCGGCCAGCCATTGCGGCCCCGAAGTGTATGGGATGGCGCGATCGAGCATCGCCTCGACGACGGGACTGCCGCGGCTCAATGCATTGCCGACGACCACGATATCGGGCCGATCATCGAGTTGTTCCGCACCGTAGCCTTGCGTGAACTCGATGCCGAGCGCGGCAAGCTGGTCGCTCATGGGCGGGTAGACGTTGCGATCCGATCCCGTGACGCGAAATCCAGCCGCCTTGGCGATGGCCGCCACGCCCCCCATGAAGGTTCCGGCGATCCCCAGGATGTGCACGTGCTGCGTCATGAGTTTGGGACCAAGGTTTGTTCCAGGAACATCGACAGCAACAGATACGCGACGCTGATGGCGCCGCCGAGCCCGAGACGCGCGTCGAGGGCGGCGCGCCATATGTTTGCACAGGCGAGCAGGTACCAGATGAGGCCCACGAGCAGCAGTATCCCTACCGGCAGGGCGGCCGGCGCATCGGTGCCGATGAGATTGAGGAGCGAGCCCAACGGATAAAGCACGAGCTCGGCCAAAACGGCGACGCCGAGCAGTGCGGTGCCGGTCTGCAGGAATCGCTGCCGCCGCCGCGCGACGGCGAGCACCATCCAGGCGAACGCGAGCGGCAGCGCCACGCTCAGGGCGAGGCGGACCGGAATGAGGCTGCCCTGACTCGGGGGGACCAGGGCGCTGATCACCTCGAGGATCGCGGCGATTGTGGCGACCAGACACAAAAGAAAAAGCGACGCGGGCAATTGGGCGGGTGACGCCCGCCACAGGGCGATGTCCCAGAATGCCTTCGCAAGTCGCAGCATCGTACGATTCGATCGTGATAGATTCTCAAATTGTACACGTGGATCATGGTATGGCCGACGCGATTTGGATCGATCGAGGCGAGGCACTCGGGCCGCTGGCGAGCGTTCTCGAAGCGCAAGTATCGATCGGCCTCGACACCGAATTTCTGCGCGAGCGAACTTTCTTTCCGAAGCTGTGCCTGGTGCAATTGGCAGCCGCCGGAGAAGTGTGGTGCGTCGACACGCTGCGTGTCGGCAGCCTCGATCCCTTGGTACGGGCGCTCACCGCGCCGGGCGCGCGCAAGGTCATTCATGCCGCGCGCCAGGATCTCGAGGCGTTTTACCTCAACGTCAAGCGCGTGATCTCACCGGTGTTCGATACACAGATAGCGGCGGGCTGCGTCGGATTGAAGCCGCAGCTCGGCTATGCCGATCTGGTCAAGACCTTGTTGGACGTGCCCCTCGCCAAGGGCCAGACGCGCACCGACTGGTCGAAGCGCCCGCTCACCGCCGCGCAACTCGAATACGCAGCGGACGATGTGAAGTACCTGAATGAGGTCGCCTCCAAGCTGACCGAACGGCTGCGCGCCCTGGGACGCGAGCACTGGGTGATCGAGGATTGCCTGTCCCTCGAGGATCCGCGGTTGTACGAACTCGACCCCGCACAAGCGTGGAAGCGGCTGCGCAACTTGAATCTGTTGCCGGCCGCGGCGCGCGCGCGCGGCCGCAGCATCGCGATCTGGCGCGAAACCATGGCGCGCGAACGCGACCTTCCACGCGGCTGGATACTCGCCGATGCCGCGATATTCAGCGTTGCCGAGGCCGGTCCCAGCACGCGCGCGGCGCTCGACGCCGCGCTTGCGTTGCCGCGGCCGTTGAACGACGCGCTGGCGCAGAGCCTCCTCGCGGCGCTCCGGGAGGGATCTGGCGCCGCCGGCGAGGACTCCGAACCCGTACGGGACTCCCGCCCCACACCCGAGCAGAAAGCCGTGATCGATCGGCTGGCGCGGCTGGTCGATGCGCGTGCGCAGGATCTCGGAGTCAGCGCCGAGATCCTGGCGCCGCGCGGCGAGGTCAAGGCATTGGCGATGGGCGCCCGCAACACACAGGCGTTGTCGGGATGGCGGCGCGCGGAGATCGGCGATCGGCTGCTGGCCGCCCTCGACTAGGGCGGCCAGTCGGAGCCCTACGGCGGCGGCTCTCCGACCGCGCTCTGGATGCTTTTGAAGACGCTCTGCACTTGCGCATCCGCATCGACGATGCGCAACAGCCCGCGCTGCTCGTAGTGCTTGATCAGCGGCTTGGTCTGCGCCTCGAACACCTCCAGGCGCTTGCCGATCACTTCTTCCTTGTCGTCCGGTCGTTGGATCAATCGCGACTTGTCGCCGCATTTATCGCAGTGCGGCGGCGTGCCGGCCGGGGAGCTGTAGATGTTGAACACCCGGCCGCAGCCCTCGCAGATGCGCCGGCCGGTGAGCCGCTTGAACAGGATGCCCAGATCGAGATTCAACAGGACCACGGCTTGCAGCGGGCGGCCGAGCTCCTTGAGCAGCGTCTCGAGCGCCTCAGCTTGGGTGATATTGCGCGGGAAACCGTCGAGGATGAACCCCTTAAGCGCGTCCGGCTGCGCCAAACGCTCGTGAATCATGCCGAGAACCGTCGCGTCGTCGACCAGTTTGCCCGCCTCCATGGCAGCTTTCGCCTTGCGCCCGAGTTCCGTTGCCTTGCTCACGGCCTCGCGCAGCAAATCACCGGTGGAGATTTGCGGGATCCCATACGCCTGGACCAGCAGCTGAGACTGTGTGCCCTTGCCGGATCCAGGCGCCCCCAAAAGAACTATTCGCATGATTCTTTGTAGTCCTGAAAGCGCGCTAACGTACCTTCGCCCGCCTCCACCGTCAAACGAGTGCCTCGACCGCGCCGATCGGCTATCCTGCGCGGCTTGTATTTGGCGGTATTGACATATCGACGCCGGGGGATGCATGAGCCGCTCAGTCAAGAAGAACGCATTTTACGCCCAATCCGGCGGTGTCTCCGCCGTCATCAACGCGTCCGCCTGCGGGGTGATCGAAACCGCGCGCAAACACCGCGACAAGATCGGCAAACTCTATGCCGGGCGCCATGGCATCGTCGGGGCTCTCACCGAGGACATGATCGACACCGGCAAGGAGAGCGCCGCCGCAGTGCGCGCGTTGCGGCACACGCCTGGAGGCGCATTCGGCTCGGCCCGCTACAAGCTCGCGGGGATCGACAAGAGTCGCGCGCAATACGAGCGCCTGATCGAGGTTTTCAAGGCCCACGACATCGGCTATTTCTTTTACAACGGCGGCAACGATTCCATGGACACCGCCCACAAGGTGTCGGAAATCGGCGCTCAAATGGGCTATCCGATCGCCTGCATCGGCGTACCCAAAACGGTGGACAATGACCTCGCGATCACCGACTGCTGCCCGGGATTTGGCTCGGCGGCGAAGTACATCGCGGTGTCGACCCGCGAGGCAGCGCTCGACGTGCTGTCGATGGCGCGCACCTCGACCAAGGTGTTCGTGCTCGAAGTCATGGGCCGCCATGCGGGATGGATCGCGGCCGCCGGCGGCTTGGCGGGCGAGCGCCCGGGGGATGCTCCGCACATCATTTTGTTCCCGGAGATCGCCTTCGAGCGAAAGCAGTTCCTCGACAAGGTGAAATCCTGCGTCGAGAGGTTCGGTTACTGCGTGGTCGTGGTGTCGGAGGGGGTTCGCACCGCCGACGGCAAGTTCCTCGCGGAAGCGGGCACCAAGGACGCCTTCGGACACGCACAGCTCGGCGGCGTGGGGCCGGTGGTCGCACAGATGACGCAGGAGGCTTTTGGCTACAAATTCCATTGGGCCGTCGCCGACTACCTGCAACGCTCCGCGCGGCACATCGCCTCCAAGGTGGACGTGGAGCAGGCTTATGCCGTGGGCAAGGCCGCGGTGGAACTCGCGCTGCAGGGAAAAAACGCCGTAATGCCCACCATCGTGAGAAAGTCGTCCGAGCCCTATCGGTGGGGAATCGGTCAGGCGCCGCTCGCGATGATCGCCAACCGGGAGAAGAAGCTTCCCCGCAGCTTCATCACCGAGGACGGATTCGGGATCACTGCGGCCTGCCGCCGTTATCTTAAGCCGCTCATCGGTGGCGAGGATTACCCGCCTTATCGGCATGGATTGCCAACGTATGTCACCCTGAAGGGGGTGCCCGTAGCGAAGCGCCTAACCACCCCCTTTGTGGTATAGTGCCGGGCCGCCATCCCCAATAACTTGATATTTTTCAATAACATAACTGGGACGAGAAATGACCCTCGATAACGCCCTATACCTTGCCATCGGTGCTGGAATCCTCGCGATCGTGTACGGCGCCTTTTCAGTGCGCTGGATTTTGGCGCAACCTGCCGGCAATGCCCTCATGCAGGAGATTGCGGGCGCGATCCAGGCCGGCGCTCGCGCGTACCTCAACCGCCAGTACCGGACCATCGCCATCGTCGGCGTGATTTTGTTCATTGCGCTGGGTGTGGGGCTCGGGTGGGCGAGCGCCGGCGGCTTTGCGGTGGGCGCGATCTTCTCCGGGTTGGCCGGCTATATCGGAATGTCCATTTCGGTTCGTGCCAATGTGCGCACGGCGCAAGCCGCCACCCTCGGGATCAATGCCGCGCTGAAAGTGGCGTTCCGCGGCGGCGCCGTCACCGGAATGCTGGTGGTGGGCCTGGGTATTCTCGGTGTGGCCGTGTATTACCTCGTCATGCTGCGCGTGTTGGGCGACTCGGAATTGGCGCTGCGCTCGCTGGTCGGGCTGGCCTTCGGCGGCTCGCTGATCTCGATCTTCGCGCGTTTGGGTGGTGGCATCTTCACCAAGGGTGCGGACGTGGGCGCCGACCTCGTCGGCAAGGTCGAGGCGGGCATTCCCGAGGACGACCCGCGCAATCCTGCGGTGATCGCGGATAACGTGGGCGACAACGTCGGCGATTGCGCCGGCATGGCGGCCGACCTGTTCGAGACCTACGCGGTGACGCTGGTCGCGACCATGCTGCTCGGCGGCCTGTTGATGGCGGACATGGGCGAGAACGCGGTGATCTTCCCGTTGCTGCTCGGCTCGATTTCCATCGTCTCCTCCATCGTCGGCACTTTCTTCGTGTCGGTGAGCGAGGGCGGCAAGATCATGAACGCGCTGTATAAGGGCGTGATCGTTTCGGGGGTCATTTCCGCGGCGGCGTTCTACGTCGTATCGCAAAAGATCATGGGCGAGCACGCCATGTCCATGTGGCTTTGCACGCTGGTGGGGCTCGGACTCACCGCCGCGATGATCGTCATCACCGAGTACTACACCGCCACCGAATACAGCCCCGTGCGGCACGTGGCTGAGGCCTCGCAAACCGGACCTGCCACCAACATCATCGCGGGCCTCGGCGTCTCGATGAAGTCCTGCGCGCTGCCGGTGATCGCGGTCGCGCTGTCGATCTGGGCCTCGTACCGGCTCGAGGGACTCTACGGCATCGCCATCGCGGCCACCGCGATGCTGTCGATGACCGGTATGGTCGTCGCGCTCGACGCCTACGGTCCGATCACCGACAACGCGGGCGGCATCGCCGAGATGGCCGGACTCGACAAGAAAGTGCGCGACGTGACCGACCCGCTCGATGCGGTCGGCAATACCACCAAGGCGGTCACCAAGGGCTACGCCATCGGCTCGGCAGGTCTCGCGGCGCTGGTACTGTTCGCCGACTACACCCACAAGCTGCAGGAGGTCACGGGTCACGTGACCGCGTTCGATCTGTCGAATCCCGCCGTGATCATCGGCCTGTTCATCGGGGGTCTCGTCCCCTATCTGTTCGCCGCCATGGCGATGGAGGCGGTAGGCCGCGCCGCGGGCTCCGTGGTGAATGAGGTGCGCCGCCAATTCCGGGAGATCAAAGGCATCATGGAGGGCACCGCGAAGCCCGATTACTCGCGCGCGGTGGACATGCTCACCAAGGCGGCCATCAAGGAAATGATCGTGCCGTCGCTTCTGCCGATCCTGGTGCCGGTCGTTCTGGTGTTCGTCGTCAATTTGCTGATGGGCCCGGGAACGGGGGTCGTGGCGCTCGGCGGCCTGCTCATCGGCACCATCGTCACCGGACTCTTCGTCGCGATCTCGATGACCACCGGCGGCGGCGCCTGGGATAACGCCAAGAAGTACATCGAGGAAGGCCACTTCGGTGGCAAGGGTTCTGACACCCACAAGGCCGCGGTCACCGGCGACACCGTCGGTGATCCCTACAAGGACACCGCAGGGCCCGCGATCAATCCCTTGATCAAGATCATCAACATCGTCGCGCTGCTGCTGGTGCCGCTGCTCGGCAAGATGTGATGCGGAATACCGGGCCCGTTACCGGCGTCCCGGCTCAGATGTCGAAATAAATCGCGTCCGGCTCGGCCGCGCCCTCGCGCGAGGCGATCCTGAGATCCGGCTCCTTCAGCGACACCCGCGAGCGCGGGGGGATGCTGTGGGTCAGGAACACCGAACCGCCGATGACGCTGTCCGCTCCGACCACGGTCTTGCCCCCGAGCACGGTGGCGTTCGCGTAGAGGGTGGAATTGTTTTCCACCGTCGGATGGCGCTTGTTGCCGCGGATGATCTGCCCGCTGGCATCCTTGGGCAGCGACAACGCACCCAGGGTGACACCCTGATACAGCTTGACGCCCTCGCCGATGTCGGTGGTCTCGCCGATCACCACACCGGTGGCGTGGTCGATGAAAAATCCCGCCCCGATCTTCGCGCCCGGATGGATGTCGCAGCCCGTCCTCGAATGCGCCCACTCCGTCATGATGCGAGCCATCATGGGCACCCCGAGATCGTACAGCGCATGCGCGATGCGATACACGCTGACCGCGAGCACCCCGGGATAAGCAAGAATCACTTCATCGAGATTCGACGCCGCAGGATCCCCGTCATACGCCGCCTGCACATCCTTGACCAAGAGCGCGCGGATCTCGGGGAGGCGGCTCAGGAACACTTCGGTCAGATCCCGGGCACGGGGCGCGCATTCGCCGAATCCCGACCGGTCCTCTGCGGGGCGCCCGGCGTCCTGCTCGCGGCCATAGCACAGGCAGTGTTCGATCTCGCGTTCGATCTTGGGGGCAAGCGCGGCCAGCGACTCGGACACGTAAGCACCCAGATTTTCGCGGTCGAGATCACCCCGCCCGAAGTAGCCGGGGTACATCAAATCGAGCACGCCGTGCAAAATTCCGGCTATGGCCTCGCGTGACGGCAGATACCGCCGCGCGATGCGCCGCGCGCGCTCGTCGCTCAGATAGCTCTCGAGCAGCTCCCGGGAGAGATGCTCCATAGCCGTCGGCCGGGATTTCGGTGTGGCGGCGACGCTCATACCGGGTTCAGGCGACCGCCTGCATCTTCTCGACGTCCTCGAACAGTCCTTCGAATAGCGCACCAGACAGGTAACGCTCGCCCGCGTCCGGCAGAATCACGACGATGGTCTTTCCCGCCTGCGCCGGTTCCTTGGCGAGGCGCAGGGCCGCGACCATGGCAGCGCCGCAGGAGATGCCGCAGAGCAGGCCTTCCTCGCGCGCGAGGCTGCGGGCCGTGGAAATCGCCTCCTCGTTGCTCACCTG